>Ga0310123_10004665_pt1 | contig 10346 bp, 8 predicted proteins | sample CB6_AW_1057_MG_FD_203505 | JGI IMG/M metagenome (GOLD analysis project Ga0310123, IMG submission 203505) | Marine microbial communities from Western Arctic Ocean, Canada - CB6_AW_1057 | ecosystem: Environmental > Aquatic > Marine > Oceanic | place: Canada: Western Arctic Ocean | collected...
CAAGGGGCTTGAACAAGTTCCACCACAATGGAAGGAGAAGGGTAACCCGGCCTTCGGAGGCACCATCCCGATCTCCGGCCCCCACGAAGTCACCTACGATGATGGATTGATGCTGATTGGAGACGCTGCAGGCTTCACGTCTCCGCTTTTCGAAGGCGGCTCACACCTCGCACTGAAATCCGCCGTCTTCGCCGCAAAGGTCGCCGCCGAGCAGATCGCGACTGGCGACCTCAGCTCTGCCAGAATGTCCCGATACCAGCAATTGTGGAAGGGCGAATTCCCGCCCTACGACAAGATTCTGCGGGGGAAAACCGCATTGTTCGACCTCTCTGACGATGATTTGTCGTTGATGGCGCGCTGCTTTCCCGACGAGATGAGCGACATGGGTCCTCACGGAAAACTCGCCGTCTGCCTCCGCATACTTCTGCACCGTCCGAGCCTCTACGCTCGGAGAATCATTCCAGCGATGCTCTCATTCGGTTATTCACGCGCGAAATTCTACGGATGGTGATTTGATTCTCGCCACGATCGGCTTTCTGCTGATGCTGCTCGCTGCTTTGACGAGTCTGCTGCAGATTGCTCTGCCTAGGCGCGCGGGAGACCCGCTCGCTCGACACACGACTGTGGCAGCTCAGGTGTCTCCCTTCCTCGTCCTGATGATGGCCTTCGTCGTCGACGCCTCCTCTCTGGACTTGGTCGCGCGCTACGGTGGGGCCGACCTGCCGCTGTTCTACCGCATCTCAGCGGTGTGGGGTGGACGGGCTGGTCCATTGCTCCTGTGGGCTGCACTTCTGGGGCTTGTGACTTGGTTCATGGCAGGGCGCAGTAACCCGATTCCTCTTGAGGTCAGATTGCTTCATGGGATGACTCTGATCGTGCTCTGCATCTCTTGGATTCTGGCTCCTTTCGCTGCTGCGACCGGTGCAGTTGGGACGCTCAATCCGCTGCTTCAAACCGATTTGATGGTGATTCATCCGCCCCTCGTTTTCTCTTATTATTCGCTCTGTCTGGCCGTCGCCTGCGTGGCTCTGGCTGGGTTGATCGAGGGGCGGGATGCAAGGGTCGTTCACGAGACTCAACTGCACTGGGCGAGGGCTGGTTTCCTCGTCGGTGCAGTTGGCATCGGACTGGGTGGTCTTTGGGCATACACCGTTCTTGACTGGGGTGGTTACTGGGCTTGGGACCCTGTCGAGACCGCTTCGATTCTGCCTTGGTTCGCCCTTCTGATGATTCTTCACGCTCGCGCACGGACGGGCGAGGGTCGCTCCTCAGCGATGACCGCCTCGCCCGCATTGGGCTTGATCGCTGGCGCGCTGGCTATCCATGCGACTCTCGTCACGCGCGCCAATGGAGTCTGGGCTTCGGTGCATTCCTTCGTCGGCAATGAGGATGCGAAGATCTCCGACGATGCCTACATCCGAATTCTGCAGATCGCCGACCAAGGCGCTGCCGGCATCGAAGTCATGGCTTACCTGATTCTGATGCTGATCCTCGCCGGCGCCGCTGTCGTCTGGTTGCTCTGCCAACAACGCCAAGCGATGTCTGAAGCCGGCCACGAACCCTTGACTGCGACGAACCCACCTCTGGCAACCGTTCTGCTCCTCGCCACCGCCGCGGTCGGAGCATGGATAGGCTCGAGCGCCATCACCCTCGTCGGCTTCGCCCTGATGCTCTTACTCGTGCGTGGGCAAGCCGAGCACCCCCCGCTGCAATGGGTCTTCGGCGGCGTATTCCTGATGCTCTTCGCCAGTTGGACCTGGACAGCGACCATTCCCCAAGCTGTCGTCGGCATGGCAATCTTCCTCGGACCTTGGATGATGTCGGCCGAAGATGAGGACTTGCCGATTCTCGCCGCCCTCCAGAACACTGCCGCACGCACCCGCCTCGCACGTTCGATCCCATGGTTCGGCGGCGCAGCATTCCTCGGCCTGACGTGGCTCCTGCTGACCGCCGAGATCGACGGCACCAGCCTCGCAGCACACGAGTTCTACGGTGCACCGATCATCGCACTCGGCGTTCTCGCTCTCACCCTTTACGCCTGGGGCCGCAGCGTCGAAGCGCGAAAAGGCAACATGATTCTGCTCGCCACGCTCGCAGTATCGCTAGCACTCGCCTTCAACGCAGACCGCTTCGCCTTGCCCGGTGACCCGGAACTTCTGCTCACTTCGACCATCTCGCGCGGCGCCATCAGCCTCTTCCTTCTGACCTGGCTCTTCCTCGCCCTGCCACCGACGATTACGGAGGTCTGGAAGACGGCTAAGCGCACTATTCCCTCACTGCGGGCGCAAGGCATTCGAGCCCGAAGCAATGCAGCCCGCCTGCGCTACTTCGGCTCGCACCTCGCCCATCTCGGCATCCTTCTCCTGCTGATGGGCCACGTCATGACGACCACTTTGGTCGACCGCGCCGACCCGAGCCACCTGGTCGCTCTCGAGAAGGACGTCGCGACCGAATTCAACGGCTACGAACTCATTTTCAGAGATACAATTCTCATCGACGATGACGACCCGGACTACCCGTACGCCATCGGTGAAGGCTTCGCAGGCTTCATCATCGAAGTCCAGAAAGACGGCGCGCTAGTCGGCGAAGTCACTCCGGGGATTCTGCGTTTCAATTTCTTCCAGCAGCGCTCGGAGGTTGACAGAATCGTGCGTCCGAGCGGCGATATGATTTTCATTCTCGATTCGACTCAGGCAAGCGTCAGCCTCGGTGCGATGATGTCAGGAGAGATCGATGAAATCACCCAGATTCGCGTCACCATCCACGACCTCCAAGGATCCCACCTCGTCTGGACCGGCTGGGGTCTCATCATGCTGGGAGGCGCCCTCGCTCTTACTTCGAGTGAGAGGTATCGCTCGGATGAAGAAGAATAATCTGATTCGGAAGTGTGGTCAGTTCCACCACTCTTCATCCACTCCAGCAATCTTGGCTAGGGCCTCTCGTAGAATCTCTAGAACTCGTTCGTAATATTCATCCCCATCCAGAGACTCTTCCAAAACCAAATCCTCGCCGTTGAACTCACGCACAATAACATCGTACTCCTTGAATTCGAAATCGAGCCGACGTCCATCCTGCTTTGAATCCTCGAGGAATAGCGTCCCACTGTCCTCGAATCCCATCTTGCGGAATAATTCACCGACATACTTCACTTTGATTTCTTTCTCGACGCCATCGGCGATGATATGGAAATTCTTCACTCCGCCACTGATTTTCTCCGTCTCAGTGTTGAGGCGCTCGGTAATCTCCATCGCCTCTTGGAAACTATCTCCGAATTTCTCGTAATTTTGTTTGAGATACCGATTCCGTGCTTCCTTCTGGAGTTGCAACGCCTCATCAGGAACATTCCAAAATGAATCTTCACTAGGATTGTTGATGGAGACTTTGAATCGCTTACCACGGTGCTCTGGAAGTGCTCTTTCGAAGCGTAACACCGTAATCCAAAGCATCAGTGGTATTGGTAAGCAGAAAATGGATAGAACGATTGTGCCAATCCAATTTCCGGTGTAACCGTAGGCCTCCAGAAGATTGTGGGTAATCAGCACTGCATCTGAGGGGTCGTCTGGATTGTAGAATGCAGTCGCCGCTGATCCTTCAGAGAAGGGCTCCAACCATTCGACAACCTTCGCATCAGACGAGAGATTCACTGGGAAGAATGTGTACCGCTCACTCTCGTAGGTCTCCCCATCAATCTGCCAAGTGAACGTGATGGTTGGGAAATGCCCGTTATAATGGCAACCTCCATAATAATTCTCTTCACACCAAGTATCAGTGATTCCAGTGTCGGAGATTGTGGCATCGACCGGCTTCCAATCGCTCGTGTCCATCGGTGCTAAAAGTACGAAACCGTATACCAAACCGCCGATAAAAACGACAATTGCGAGTCGTAAGAGGTGCCTTGGGACATTAGTGAATGCGAACTTCGAAGCCATCATCGTGAGTTCGGCTATATGATCAGATCTCTCTTTCTTCGATTCCTGTTCATCTTTGTTCAGATTGCCAGTGATGCGCCGCTTCAGTATTGCCCATGGCCGGTCTTCCTTTGGGATATCATGGAACATCCAGATCAAAAACAAACCGATGAAAAGAAGTGGAGCCAGCGGTTCTAAAATCAAAAGAATTTCATCGATGTTCATGCTTCTTCCCTCCACTAGAAATTTGCCTCGTGGCCGATTTCTGTTTTGGGGTATCTCTCATCATGGATAAGTCGTGTGTAGGAAAGCATTGGTTCAGCGTTCAGCACCTCAATTTAGGGGGCACGCTCACCCTATGGGTGAACCGAGTGAATCAAAAAGGGGAGATAGGTCGGCGGGTCGCTCGTAGGGGGCAATACCATGGATACCGGAGCCATCGTTCACATCGATTACGACCTGTATAACGCCGTCAGCGGCGATTTGATCGAGACCACTCGTGAGGATATCGCGAAGGAACACGAGCTCTTCGATGAGAACCGCACCTATGAGCCGATGATCACCGTAATCGGTGACGGTCGCTTGATTGGCGGCTTCGAGGCTCACCTCGCTGAAGCCGAAACCGAGACCGAATACACATTCGATATCGAGCCCACCGATGCTTATGGCGAGCGTGATTCCTCTCTCGTCGAGACCATCTCGCAGAATGTCCTGATGCGCAGTGTCAGTGACCCGAACATGCTGGGTATCGGCGCGCCTGTCGAGATCGGCGGCCGCAACGGCGTCCTGCAGATGCTTCGCGCCGGCCGCGCTCGCATCGACTACAATCACCCACTCGCCGGCACAACTCTACGCTACACCTACACCATCGTCAAGGTAGTCGAAGACCGCTCCGAGCGCGTCGCGACCCTGTTGCAGATGAACACCGGCCGCTCGGACTTCGAAGTGGAGTTCGAGGATGACGATGTCACCATAACTCTACCAGATTCAATCGCTTACGACCAGAATTGGGCTTACGCCAAGTTCAGTCTCGTGCGGGCGCTGCGCGAGCTCCTCGAAGTCGGCGTCGTTGTCTTCCGCGAAGTACACGCTCCGCGCGTCGCTGCTGAAGAAGAAGAGTAATCATCGCTTGCGTAGCGAGCGATATCAGCTCATACGCTGAGGGATTTTCCTTGGAACGCCTCAGTGAATCACGAATGTCGCACCGACAGACCAAATTCTGTTAGACTTCGATTATCAAACAGATTCTTCTGTGACGGACTCTTGGGGTGGACGCCTCGATGACGACGATTGGGTGACTGAGCCTTTCGGCTTTGACGTTCCCTGTGAGTACCGAGAGGCACCTGCTTACACCTCAGAGGGTAGCAGCATAGCGCTTGGTTGAAGTCAGATGTTCCCCCCGTTGGAAGTGATGAGGACTCAGTCGATGGCAGTCTGGATGCTGCTGATTCTGCTGGCCTCGACGGTCAGCGCCGGCTGCATCGGCCTTGTCATGCAGCGAGAGATCCTCGAAGGAATGCGCGAGAAACCGGTCTTCATCATGAAGGAAGACGGTCCCGAACCATGGGATGTGACATTTGAGTCCGACAGTCTCGAAGCCGTCTCCTACACCAATGAAACCATCATCCAATTCGACGAGACCGTCGCCAAACTGACGATTGTCTTCAGGGCGCAGTTCCCTTATTCGAGCATCCTCGAAGAACTCGTCGGCAACGAGACCAACCAGTACCGCTACGTCGAGGTGCGCCTTTGGGAGCCTGGCGTGCGTGAGGCAGGAGGTGACCCGTTCTGGGAGGTTCGAGCGACTCAGGATTATCCTCTCGAACGCGTTGAATTCAGCGGGAATTTCTTTGATGGCAACTGGCTTGTCGAGATCGATGCCCGCGGCTACGGCTGGAACTCGCCGCTCGAACCAGCATCATTCCACGACCATTTCGATCTTACTGTGACCTTGACGAAACCCTGTGTTCGCTTCGCCGAAGTGCACGACGTCGGCGAATGCACCGATTTATCCGAACTTCAAACCGAGTGAGGCGCCCCTTTGGGGGAATCCGCAGCGCTTATGAGGGGGAGGCAGGTCGCCGCGCTGCCGAGGTATCCTTGATGAGTGAAGCAGAGTCTCCCCTCGTGCCGTACGACGTCTATGAGACGCACGCCGTTCACGTCGGAACCAACATGAAATCGGCTGACATGCAACGCTTCATCGACAGTGATCGTGCTGACGGCAGCGGACTTCACCTTCTCGACATCCACCAGACGGATGCTCGCATCCGCACCGCCGCAAAATTCCTCTTGAATTACGACCCTGAGCGCATCCTCATCGTCAGCGCTCGTCAATATGGACAGCGCCCTGCACGCAAGTTCGCTCAGGCGATCGGCGCGAAGAGAATCGTCGGCCGCTTCATCCCAGGAACGCTGACGAACCCTCAACTGCGCACTTACATGGAGCCTGAGGTTCTCTTCGTGACCGATCCTGCTGCAGATGCTCAGGCCCTGTCAGAGGCTGTCTCGACGGGCCTGCCAATCGTTGGCATCTGCGATGCCAACAACACTCTGCGGAATGTCGACCTCGCTCTTCCAGCGAATAACAAAGGTCGCCGCTCGTTGTCTCTCATCTACTGGCTGCTGGCGCGCGAGATACTGACCGCTCGCGGCGTTACGACCTATGCGGACTGGGAGCGCGCCCAGGACGTCGATAACTGGGAATCAACTTTCTAATACTCGAATCGCAGAGCGATTCGATGATTTTCTGGAACGGTGCCTTCCAAATAGGATGAGCAGGGGCGGCCGACTATCCGGTTCGGTCCGGAGAGGCTGAGCGCATGGATGAAGAGATTCGATTTGACTCTCTGAATCTGTCGACGAGGATTTCGAATTCGTTGTCGGATATGGGCTTCGAAGTGCTGACTCCAGTGCAGGCACAAGTGATTCCACCCGCCCTTGAGGGACATGACATCCTCGCCACGGCTCAAACCGGTACTGGCAAAACCGCGGCTTACGGGATTCCTATCTTGCAGTTGCGTCGGCGAGCGCTGGTATTGACTCCTACGCGCGAGCTCGCGCTGCAGGTGCAGCGCGACCTCGATGATATGTGCGGACGCACCGTTCCATCTGTCTGTCTGATTGGTGGGGCCCCCTTCCGCGACCAGAAGCGGGTGCTGAAGAAGCGGCCTGATTCGAACGTGGTCGCAACGCCGGGAAGATTGTGCGACCACATCGACCGCGGGACCGTTAACTTGGACGACATCGAGCTCTTCGTTCTCGATGAGGCCGATGAGATGTTGAGCATGGGATTCTCCGATGATTTGAATCGAATCACAAGGGCTATGCCGCGTGACCGCCAGACGATGTTGCTGGCGGCGACGATGCCGAAGTCTGTCGACAAACTCGCTGCAGCCGCTCTCTATCAGCCGGTCAAGATCAATGTCGGCGGCACGCGTGCGCGCGCCGCAGACACGGTGCTGCAATCGGTTCTCGTCGCACCCAAGCGAAATCGTGCCGAAGCAATCGAGCGGCTCATCATCCGCTACGACCCAGAGGCTTGCATCGTCTTCTGCAAGACTCGCAACCGGACCGAGGAATTGGCCAAGGAATTGTCAGGCATCGGCGCTGAAGCCTTGCACGGCGGCTATCCTCAGAAGCATCGTGACAATGTCATGACTCGCTTCCGTAAAGGCCAATGCAGTCTTCTCGTCGCCACCGATGTCGCTTCGCGCGGCCTCGATGTCCTGGCAGTCAATCTCGTCATTCAGGACGACATGCCTCAGAATGCGGAGGTTTACGTCCACCGAGTAGGGCGCACCGGCAGGGCTGGTCGTGAGGGTCGAAGCATCCTCATCGTCTCCAAGGGCGTCAAGCGCCGAGTCGGCATGCTTCACAAGGTTGCGGGGCACATCGAGGATGAGCCTATGCCGAGCGAGGCTGAGATCAACGAATTGGTGACACTCAGGCTCGTCGATGAGATTATCGAGAACAAGCCTGGCGAAGTGGCGATTTCGACTTTCGACCGTGCGGTCGAATCCGGACTCGACGCGCAGGACATCGCGCTGGCAGCCTTGCAGATGCTGGTTCACGAAACGCAGAGCGCGAATGGCAATGGCTCGATGAATGGCACGACCGCCCTCGCTCTGGGCGTCGGCAAGGTCGACAGGGTTCGCCCGAAGGACCTCGTCGCAGTTGTTTGCAATGAAGGCGGCCTCAAGGGTGACAAGATTGGCCAAATCGATTTGCTGGACAGAATCAGCGTCGTCGAGGTTCCGACTGCAGACATCGCAATGCTCCTCTCAGCCCTAAGTGACTCTCGTATCCGCGGTCGCTGGCTCAAGCCGCGCCACGCGGATGATTGGGACTTCGCTCCGCGCTACTGATTCTTGCACAGAATCGTTGGAGAGATTGAATCACCCGCTCTGGCGATCGAATACTCGCAGACTCCGCCGTGATGACGAGAGCCTCTTATCGGAGTGGCTAGGGGAGTGAATCATGACAGCCGAGCCCGTGCCGCTGTTTCTGGCGCCGATGGCGGGGATTACCGACCTCGCTTACAGGCTCTTGGCACGCGAGGCCGGTGCTGATTTCACCATCACCGAATTCACTGCCGCATCGGGTCTTTCGCGCCACGCCAAGCACTCATGGCTGAAAGTCGAGTCCGACCCGCGCGAATCCCCATTCATTCCGCAGATCTTCGGTGGCGACATCGATGAGATGGTCGCCACCGTCAAATTGCTCCAGGACCGCGCCGACCTCATCGACATCAATTTCGGCTGCCCGGCACCAAAGGTCTGCCGCAACGAGGCCGGAGCTGCACTCCTCAGCGACCCGGACAGAGTGGTCAGAATGGTCAGCGCCTGCATCGAAGCCGCTGACATTCCTATCACGGTCAAGATGCGTCTTGGAACAGGAGGAGGACCGAACACCGCCCTCGAGATATGCCAGCGCCTCGAAGAGGTCGGCGTCGAGCGAATCTGCATCCACGGCAGAACCCTGCGCCAACGCTATTCGGGGAAATCAGATTGGGATCAAATCCGCGAAATCGTCGAGGCGGTTGAAATCCCAGTCATCGCCAACGGTGATGTCACCGACGCGAAGTCTGCTCAAGCCTGCCTCGAAGCGACAGGTGCAGCCGGCTTGATGATCGGCCGTGGAGCGATCGGCCAACCAACAATATTCTACCAGATCAAGAGGGATCTAGGCTGGTCCACCGGGGCAACACAGTGGGGTGAGAATGGGTCCGCCAACGAATTTCAATGGGCTGAGGAGAGAGCCGCAGTAGCTCGTTCTTGGTGTTGGAATCGCTACCTTCAACTCAGTTCGGAAGTCTACGAGAATGGCCAGTGCAAGAACCTCAAACGACACGCGGTCTCGTTCACAAAAGGGCTGCCTGGAGCCTCAGCGATGCGTGTCGAATTACACAGAATCCAAGATCATAATGAACTCGGAAAGCGAGTCTCAAACTATCTTAACGACCTCGCACATAGCTCATCGGTGGTCGCCTGATGCACGATTCAATCAATGTCCTCGGAACAGAATTACAGCCCTGCTCGCTCGAGCCATTGACCGGCTGGTTCCGCGACGGATACTGCAACACCGACCAGCGCGACAGGGGTTCACACACTGTCTGTTGCGTTCTGACAACCGAATTCCTCGAGTTTGCTCGCTCACAAGGAAATGACCTGATGACTCCCGTTCCCGAGATGGGATTTCTTGGACTTCGCGCGGGCGATAGGTGGTGTGTCTGCGCCAAAACCTGGCAAGATGCAGCCGAGGCTGGCGTCGCTTGCGGGATTGTTCTGGAGGCGACGCACGAGGAATCACTGAGTGCTTGTAACCTCGAAATGCTTGAAGCTCATGGGGCTTCAAGCGAGTGAATCATCTAGTCTTTGAGCGACCGTTCGCATTCTGCGCAGGGTTCGCTCGATGCGAGTCATGACTCGTTCGCCGACTTCTTCAGCGTCTTTTCCAGCGATTCGGTAGCCGTATGGCATTCTACCTCCCAGCGTGTTCAGCAGGAGTCTTTGTGCGTCGATCGGGACCGGTCCGAGGATTTTTTCGACTTTCTCGATGTTGAGATTCTTCTTGCGGACACCCGAAATCAATGCCTTCGCAACGTCCTCATCCAATCTGCCTAAACCTCCTCTGCCCATGAGCCAATCCTCACCACGTGCTGCGTGCTGTCTCATGAGTCCTGAGTAGACGTCCATCGCGATGCGGTCGCGCATCGCGACTCTGTCGACGATTCCGGCTGCCCGCAGTCGCTCTACCACTCGTTGCGCGCGAGCGCGGGAATCGTCGGTTCTGTCGGCCAGCGTTTGCAGCGTCAGCGGGCTGTTGCTGGCCGCTAATTCAAGAAAAACGGCGCGGGCGACATCATCTCCGGCCTTGAGGCGGTCGCCCGCGAAGCCGAAGTCGATCACCAAAGCATCTAGCCTGTCGCAGCCTTCC
>Ga0310123_10004666_pt1 | contig 10346 bp, 10 predicted proteins | sample CB6_AW_1057_MG_FD_203505 | JGI IMG/M metagenome (GOLD analysis project Ga0310123, IMG submission 203505) | Marine microbial communities from Western Arctic Ocean, Canada - CB6_AW_1057 | ecosystem: Environmental > Aquatic > Marine > Oceanic | place: Canada: Western Arctic Ocean | collected...
GCCAGAGAACAAATCAGGTGCGGCCGCCTCGACTTTTTGCTTGCCGCCTCGTATCCGTCGCTGGCCCTGCCGTGTACGCCTACGTCCTCGCGAGTCATCTCTCTTATCCTTGAGAAGGACCAGTAGCGGCTCCTCTATCAAAGCGCCTTCGACAACCAATACGTTGCGCTTGTAGCGAAACAACTTGATGTGCCGGTCCACCAAGCGACCCAATGGCGCTGACATGGTGATGTAACATGCAATCCACGCAGGGAAAATAATCACCTTGTCATCGAACCCCCACGCGCTCTCCCATGGCAGACTTACATGGTCTACCCTGAACTCCTCGACCATCAGATACATCCAACTGAATACCGCTATGATGAACACCATAGTGAACATCATTGGCTTCATCATGCCCATTTGCAACTTGGTAGTCTCAGGCATGAGATACATCTGCATCTTCTGGACCTTCTCCATTCTGACGTTGTCGCGAGACATTCGTGCCTCGTTCAGCAACTTTCTCATCTGCTTGTTCCGGTGATTCAGGTGCGCCTGCTTCATCGGGTCCATGAACAACGACCTGAACACAGTATTGACGACCATGATGCCTGAACCAAGAATCCAAACGGTAGGAACGAAGTATTCGTCGTGGAAAGGCAATGAAGGCTCCAAAATGCCCCCAGCAATATTCGCCATTGTGACGCGAATGCCCTCATTAATGAGCAACAGGGACATCCCGATAAGCAGCACTATTGGCATCAACATCTGCCCGATGGGCATCTCAGGCTGCTCAGGCAGTTCTTCGCTCACAGACTTGCGGCGCAGTGGACGCTGCTTCAATTCTTTGGGCAGCGGGGGTGGGAATCCCTAGTCCTAGAGCCGGGAAGGATTGAATGCTCATGGGTTCTTCGACCTAGCGTGGAAACTCCGGAACAGGCACTGCGGACCGCTCACTCCCTTGAGGTCGAGGGCAATCTAGAGGTGGCAGCAGAGATACTGAAAGACGCTAGCAAACGCTGGAAACGGGAGCCGGAATTCAAAATGCGGCACGCACGAGTATTGAGGCGGCTTGGCAGTGACAAGAAGGCGCTGAAGGTGTTCAAGACGGTCATTCGAGCCCACCCCCAGCGCGCGGATGCTGCGCAGGGTGCGGCAGAATGTGCTCAAGCCATCGGTAAGGCGAAGGCAGCGGAGAAACATTGGAGCCGGGCGTTGTCACTCGGGGCTGCTCACGACGTATGCTCTGTTGGTATCTGTCGCTCGATGTGGGTACGCGGAAAACGTGAGGAGTCCTGGCATCAGGCAATCGCAGCATTCACTGGAGATGGGAGACGTAGTGTCGCTCTGCACGATTTTCTGAAGGAAATCAGCCCGGCCATTGGACTCAAGGTTCCTGACCTTGATGTCATGGAGACGCTGGAACTCGATGCCGCTGCTGATGCGCGCGGGAGTGGGCAGGTGACTGGCGGTTCACTTGAATCGCCGCAATTCAGTTCTGACAGCCTCGAATCAATGGCTGGAGTCGTTAGTGATTCTGCAGCGGCAACTGCGGCAGCAATTCAGGGTGCGCAATCACTTCTCAATGATGACAACAAAGTTGAGGGAAAAATAGACATGTCTGCTCTGTCGCTGCCTAAGCCTATCATCGCAGACCGCAAAACGGTCGAAATCCCTGAGGATATTCTCGACTTTGACTAGCCGACTAGCGGCTACGCCTACGGAATCTCAACACGGTTCCGGTGGTGACCAACTCACTCTGGGAAGGTGAACGAGCAGGAAGAGCACATTGCGTTGCTGGATGGATTGGATGTTTGGCAAATCGGGCAATCCCGATCTGCATCTGCTCCGGCATCTCCGCCATTGCTGTTGTTGTTGCCAGTAATCTTGGCCAGCGCATCATCCATCATCGCATCCTCTTCGGAGAGTGGCTCATCGTCGCCATCATCTGCCTCATCTTCGGCTTCCTCGGCGTCGTCGCCATCGTCGGCTTCCTCTTCCTCGGCTTCTTCCTCAGCAGCCTCTTCCTCGGCTTCCTCGGAGTCGTCGTCTTCAGCCTCCTCTTCCTCGGCCTCTTCCTCAGTAGCCTCTTCTTCGGCTTCCTCGGAGTCGTCGTCTTCAGCCTCCTCTTCCTCGGCAGCAGGTTCTAGCTCTGTGGGAACCATTCCGGGGCCTTCTACATCGTCGACCTCGTCGCCGAAAGTGGCCCCATGGACTTCCTGAGTATCTCCAACAGTGAATTCAGCGGATGGGTCTCCCTTGATTTGGTACAATACCTCGATTCGCTCGCCCTTAGCAATCGTTCCGATGGTCCATGTCATCTTCTTGCCATCCTTGGTCTTGTCCTCAGATGTCTTGGCGTCTCTAGTTCCACCTTCGCTGGTGCTAATCTCCCATGATTCGACTTCAAAGGCACCGGGGATTACGTCGTGAATGGCTAGGTCCTGTAGCGCGGAGTCAGATCTGTTGTTGAACATAATCATCACTTCGTACATGCCGGCACCTCCAGCGGGGAATACTTCCTTGCCTGTGTCGAACTTCCTTCGGCGGTGGCTGACCCTTACTGCAGGGGCAGACTGTAGGCCGCGGGTAGCGACCGGTCCGAATCGCTCTGCACTGAAGTCGATGCGTGCCGGTGCGGCAACTACATCGTTGTCAGGCGAGGGGTCGGGCGCATTCAGTGGATATGTGATGGTCAACTTCCTTCCAGGTGCAAGACCAATCGGCCCCTTGGTGCCGATTGTAAGCAACATCGTGTGACCGGGACCATCTGGTGATACGCGGTTTTCCTCAAGAGTAATCTCTTCCTTCATCTCAATACGGTATTGGTCACGAATCAACTCGTTGCCATCAATCGCAGCCTTGACCGAATCAGCGGCAGGTGCGCTGAATACTCCGGGAATGTCATCGGTAATGCGCAGCAGATTGATGGTAGCGGAACCGGAGTTCTCAATCTCCATCACTACTTCCAGTTCAGTGCTGACGTAGGAACGCAGCACATCCTTTGAGTAGCTCTTGCTGACCTCAGCCTCTAGAATCTCAATGATATGTGGCTCAAGAGCGAGTGCTCCCGAGGTAGCCTCGGCGCATCGCGGAATCACTGTGTACAGGAGTTCCTGACTGAAGGTTGGCTTTTCGGTTGAATGAACTACCTCAACACCACTCTCCCAACGGCCATCTGGTAGAACATCGTCCACAACATCCGCTATGTCGAATAGGGGGCCACTTTCACCAGTCAACTGAACAGACAACTTGGTCAAATCGACGGTGAAGGACGACCGGTTCTCAAACACGGCTTGGCAGCGCCAGTTGTCCGGCCTCTCATCCTCATCAACCACCATGTACGAGAATCCACGGCAGTTCGCCTCGATCTCGTGGAATGACAGTCCAGACAGGGTTGCATCCGCTTCGTATGTCGCAGTCGCAACACCAGCATCGATGGTATCGATGGCCTCAGCAGTCACAGAAGTTGGAATCGACAGGGTTTGCTTCTCACCCGGGGCCATTCGGCCAACGTTCCAAGTCAAGGTATCGCCCTGCTTCTCGAATCCATCTCCATCACCGACTGAAATCTGAACGGGGAAGGCTCGGGAGACGACGACCTCGCTGATATTCACGGGTCCGACATTCTCGACTTCCAACTCAAGACTGATTTCGTGAGCATCACCATCTCTGACAACGGAGGTGCTTCGCTCCTGACTACGACTTGGATTGGTGTCGATTCGCTCGCGAAGAACCAACATTCTGGGTCCTGCAACGCCATAATCGATAGTGTGCTCACCATCAGCATCCAACTCATTGAATGGCACATCGGTAGAATCGAGGTCGGTGTGGTCGATACCATGCAGAGTGATGTCGATGTCCCAAAGTCGGTCCTTTTCCGAGGGGTTGTGCAGTCTCATCGTACCCGTCACTTCTTGCTTGACGACAGAACCGTCGGCCGAGAGAAGAGATTCCTCAGCCTCAGTGAGAGTGCCGAATAGTTTGTCTCCGGGAATCCCATCGACGTCGCCAGCATCTCGAATGTTGCCGCCGTCCCTTTTCTCTGGCGGAGCGATATACACTTCCTCCTCCTCAGGTTCCTCCTCGATTTCCTCATCATCCGAGGGTCCTAGCAGGTCGAGTGGTGCGGGAGGCATTTCTTCCTCAGCTTCAGATTCATCTTCTTCCTCGCCCTCATCAGCCCCATCATCCTCTTCATCCTCTGAATCATCCTCATCGGAATCATCAGTCAACAACTCAAGGTCTGGCGGCGCAGGTGGTGGTGCGACATCATCTTCGTCGTCATCCGCCTCATCATCATCTTCCATATCACTGAGTAAATCCATGGGGTCAGGAGGTGCCGGAGGCATCTCTGGTGGAGCCGGTGTTGCATCCAAGTCAGGGGGTGCCGGTGGTGCATCCGGGGGTGCCGGTGGTGCATCCGGGGGTGCCGGTGGTGCATCCGGGGGTGCCGGTGGTGCGTCCATATCCGGGGGAGAGGGTGGTGCATCGGGCGGTGCTGGTGGTGCATCGGGTGGTGCAGGAGGTTCATCTAGGCTCGGCGGCGCAGGGGGTTCATCATCCAGTCCGGGTGGTGGCGGGGGAGGCGCAGGTGCATCATCCAGTCCGGGAGGAGCTGGTGGCGCAGGGGGTTCATCATCCAGTCCGGGAGGGGCTGGTGGCATGGGCGGCATTTCAGGTGGCATAGGTGGTGCATCGTCAGAGTTTTCGTCAGTCATTATTCAAGCCTCCAGATTGCTATTGATGGCGATGCCCCGACATTGGCGGTTGTCGTATAATGATTGTTGCGCAAGGGGCAGCGGTCCTGTGGACCGTTGAGCATGCATTCAGGATAGGGTAGTAGATGCAAAGGGTTGATGAACCAGTCCTTGGAGGCCGATGGCGTGGGCGTATCAGATCAGAGTACACCCCCGGTCCTTTTTGTGGTCGGGACAGCCGGAGCAGGAAAGTCGACATTGGTGACCGCTTTCCAGCGTTGGTCACGATTCCTAGAGGTGGATTGCATGACCATCAATCTCGACCCGGGAGCGGAAAGGGTACACTACGACCCTGAGTTCGATGTCCGCGACCTAGTATCGCTGTCTGAGGTGATGGATGAATACGATTTGGGGCCAAACGGAGCCCAGATTCTCGCGGCTGACCTCGTCGCCGCTCAAGCGCACGACATTTTCGATGAGTTGGCCGGCCTATCTGGAGATCTGCTGGTCGTCGATACGCCGGGACAAGTAGAACTGTTCGCGTTCAGAGAGGCAAGCAGCCACATGGTCGAAGTTCTCGGGCAGGGGCACGCAGCACTGATTTTCCTATTCGACCCGATGTTGTCGCAAACAGCATCAGGGTTCGTATCACAGATGCTACTCTCAAGCATCGTGCACTTCCGGCTTGGGCTGCCGACCGCCAACTTTCTGTCGAAGTCGGATTTGTTAGAGCCGGACGACCTTGAGCGCGTGCTGTCGTGGGGTGAAGACCTCGACAGCCTCGAAGCAGCACTTTACGAGGAAGCCGGTGGCCAGAGAACTGAGTTTGCTATCGGGCAATTACGCATGATGCAGAATGCTGCTATCATGCCTGGACTCATCCCACTCTCCAGTGAACTCGAAGAGGGGCTGGCAGATGTGCTGACTTTCGCACAAAACGTGTTCGGCGGCATGGCGGACACCCGAGATGGATTCGCGGCAGATATCGAGCATGAACGTGATTGAGGGGCGGCTATGTCAGAGCACCTCCTTTCTATAGACGACATTGCTGAGAACTTTCGTGGTATATTGGAATGGGCGATTCGATTCAAGCACGATGACGAGACCAATGAGGGATTCAAGCCGCTTGACGATATGTCAATCGGCTGTATTTACGAGAAGCCCTCCACACGTACGCGGGTGTCGTTTGAAGTGGGCATCAACAAACTCGGCGGGCATGCACTCACACTTCTCAAGGGTGACATTCAGTTGGGGAAATCCGAAACCATTGCTGACACCGGAGCAGTTCTCTGTAGGTATCTGGATGGTATCACCTACCGATGTTTTGGGCACGATATGGTTGAGCAACTTGCATCATCTTCCTCTGTTCCTGTGATTAACGCACTGAGTGACAAGCATCACCCCTGTCAGGCCGCTGCAGACCTGATGACAATCATGGAGCGCAACCCGAGTTTGGACGGTGAACTGGTCGCTTGGGTCGGAGACGGCAACAATGTGCTGCACGACTTGATGCTGGCCTGCGCAATCCTCGGAGTCGACTGCACATGGGCGACTCCTGCCGGCTATGAGCCATCTTGTGATGTGGTTGAGAGAGCGCAGAAGTTAGCCGCGGATTCCGGAGCCAACCTCAGAGGAACCAATGACCCAATAGATGCCGTGACCGGTGCGACTGTCATCTACACTGATGTCTTCGTCAGCATGGGTGAGGGGCATCTTGAGGACAAAACCAGCGACTTTGAGGGATTCCAAGTAAACGAGGCACTGGTAGCCCATGCAGCAGATGACTTCGCCTTCATGCACTGTCTGCCAGCGCACCGTGGCGACGAGGTTACCGATGCAGTGATGGACAGCGAGAACAGCGTGGTATTCGACCAAGCAGAAAATCGGATGTGGGCGCAGATGTCGCTACTCACCTGGTTCTGCAATCCGATGGCTTGGCAAACCTACGAGGACCTCTTCTGAAACGATTCCTGAGGGAATACTCGCAGTAACTTGAGCAAGAGTGGTCATTGCGCTCAGTTATCGAGGTAAGTGGAGGGTGCGTCATCGCTGTCACTCACCTGCTCCTCAAGTTCTGATTTGTCGACATAGACAGAAACGGCTCCGGTGCGAACCCGGACTTTCTCGGGGCTGATGTGCTCGATGGTTCCTATCAAGCCACCAGCGGTAGTCACTTTCATCCCGATTCGGAGCGCCCTCTTCTCTTCGCGCTTGAAATTCCCAGTCACCTTCATCAAATCCTTCAGACTGATCAAGCCGTCATTATTGGCCATCATCCAACCCCAGCCAAGCCAGATTAGCGAGAATATGACTAGGGCGGTATCCTGTGCACTCCATACGCCCAACGTGGCCCATACAGGCTGCCCAGTCGAAATACCCGCCACCTCCTGAAGAAACGGGTAGAGATAGAACTTCGAGCGGGGCTCCCCTCCACCGAGGCCTATCCAGACATTCAACGGAACCAGCAGCAGCAATAGAACGCTACTGACCAGTCCCGCTTTGCCAACCTTCTGGTTCCAATGGACCACAGTTTCCCCCGTGCTGAATAGGGCACGAATTGACTTGAAGATTGCCCTCACTCAGACACTACGCCCTCGTGGTAAGACAAGCCAACGGTATGGCGGCCCACGAAGCCGCTACTGAAACGGATTCCACGGTTGCAGCAGCACACTTGCAAGGAAACCGAGCAAACCTAGAACCATGCCCGTTCTCAGGCTGCGCTGTGCCGCGTGGTCCTCACCACGGAACAATCGCGGCTTTACTGAAAAGAGAACCAGCATTGCTGGCAGTTGTAGTGTGAGGAACCCCATTGGCAACCACTCCAGACCATATGGAAGCATCAGCGGAACCATGCTGAAAATGACGAATCCCTGTGCATATGCTCGCGCTTTCTGTGGGCCGACCTTCATCGTCAATGTCTCGCGGTCAGAATCCCCCTCAACATCCTCGATGTCCTTGACAATCTCGCGGGCTGCATTGACCAGAGTTGCTGAGGCACCTACCAACCATACCAGTGGTGTATCCCATTTGCCCACCGCTGCGGCTCCGAAAACAATGACCACTCCGACAAGGACCGAGACTGCTATGTTACCCCAGATGCCTTTGTGCTTGAGCATGAACGATGCTGGGACCACCATCTCATAGTGAAACATCAGCAAGAATGCGACGAACCAAATCACAATCGAAACAATCCAATCTGAAAGGTAATCGGTGTTACGTGATGCAACAAACATTGCAGCGAGCAGACAGATAATCGACAGCAGAAACAGAGCCCTTCCCATCGCTTTTGCCTCGGTTTCAGTGACTCTTCCACTTGGCAGCGGCCGGTCAGGGTGATTGACGGCATCGACCTCTGCATCCATCACATCGTTGAACGTGTTCCAAGCTCCCATGAAGAAAGCAACACACAGTGCATGCAGTGCGACGATAATCCACTCGGCAGTGGTGAATACATCGGCCACCATCAGTGCGCCGACAGGTACTGTCAGAGCGCCGACCAGTACATTGCTACCACGCAATAGAGCCCACTTGTCCGACCATGTGCCGTGGTCCGGGGTCGCCGCTGTCTCGGTCATCCGACACGGCGGGCAAGCCGTCGGCCCTTGAGGGCTACGCTTGGTTCACGCCGTTGGTGCAACCGGTTGTTTGGACGAAGTGACGGCTTCGTTGATTAGCGAACGGTCCGCCAAAGACCACTCGCACACCGTGTATCTCGCACCCCTGAACAAACCACGGACGTGTCCAACTTTCTCGAATCGGGGGTCCTTGGCCAGTATGTTGCCGACCTGGTTCATGGTTGCGCCCCAGGCGAACCGTTCGTTGAGATGATCGAATACCTCGACGGTGTTGGCCTTCGCTGTATTGCTGAGGAATACACGAACTTCTTCGCGAAGTCGCTTGGTTCGGCTCAAGCGAGCACCTCCTGAGTTCTGCGGCGTAGGTGACGCCATGACGGCGGCATTCCGCATTCCGACTTCTGAATCGGCAGGGCTGGTAGCGGTCTCCAACCGCCCTGCTCAAAGAAGCCGCTCGGGTGTACGAGCGCCAAATCAGCGGTTCTGCTGATGACTTTCGGGTTTCGTTGGGCGTTGCTTCTGTTCAACGAGGAAAAGGCGACGACCGTCCCATCCTCGGCATCTGGTTTTTGCATCGTTTGATATCGTTGCATGGACGGCTCCAGTGTCGGGATGGCTATCAAGAAAGGCACGAGGCTGCAGTTGAAACTGAAGGTGAAAACCACTCGCAGTCATGCGATGTTCACATTCAGCATACCATGAAACTGAACGTAAACTATGACACTGCCCCATTCCTCTCACAATGAAATGTTCATCGTTCTGTTGAAATACAGATGTCAGGTCGCCGCTTCACTGCTCGCATAGTGTAGCGGCCCATCATGAAGGCCTCTCGAGCCTTCGACCCGGGTTCAAATCCCGGTGCGAGCACCTTCATCGATACTACCTGAGTCAGTCTGTTTGTTCGGAGTCATTCTGTTTGTTCGGGTGCCATTCACTCGATGGATTCAGACTGTGCCATGCGGACGCCGACTAGAATCAACACGAAACCGGCAACTAGACTCCAACCGAGTTTCTCATCGAGGATGAGCCAGCCGGAAAGGATACCGAAAACTGGCACGAGGAAGACGTAAGTCGCAGCCGCAGTGGGCCCAATCCGGTCGATTCCCTGCGCGAACCAGACATAGGAGAGAACCGTCGAGACCAACGCGAGGAAGAAAATCCCAGCCCATGCTGTATCCGAAGGAGATACCCAACGCCCATCAAGGAATTCCCAGACGACGAATGGCAGCAACATCAGCCAACCGAAAAACGAGGCCCAAACGATGATTGAAAGCGGGGTAGGATCCGGCCTTACCCGCTGTTGACTGGTCTCAAGCAGCCGCTTCACCAAGTTGCTCGAGGTCGCCCATGTGGCGGCTGCGAACATGATTAGCACATCACCGATTACCCGAGTAACCACGGGAATATCCACGTTGGGTGACCAACCTGTGACCACCGCTACACCCGAGGCACCAATGGCGAGACCCAAAGCAAGCCGCCAAGTCATTTTTCGACCGAGTATAGGGATTGCAAGTATGGCGGTGAACACCGGATTCAGGGTGATGATAAGGCTAGCATCACCAGCCGCTGTGCGACTCATTCCGCTCATGAAGAATAACTGGTAGAGCATGGTTGAGAAGAAGGCGATTATCAGCAGGCGACGCAAGTCACTGCGTTCAGGCAGACGTATCCGCATAGATAGGTCAGCATCTTTCTCAGAGCGCGTGCTGAAGTATAGGTATGTGAAAAGACAGGCAGATGCTATTGCATAACGAAGCCATGCTGCACTGGCCGGGGGAATCTCAAGAGCGACTACTCGGCCTGCTACCCAACCAAACCCCCATATTGCCGCGACTAGAATCAACAATCCATGAGTAGGTGCATCATCCCGCCAACTGCGCTTCATGTCGGTGCCTCACAATTGAGAACATCATGGTTTCCGCTACCGAGGAGTGGAATAGTGAGGGTAGAGCCAATCAAGCGAAGTGACCAGCCTGATAGTCGGTGATTGCCTGACGGATCTCGTCCTGTGTATTCATCACGAACGGGCCGTATCTTGCAATTGGCTCGTTCAGTTCAGGACCTGCAAGAATCAGTAACTGGGCGTCATCCG
>Ga0310123_10004667_pt1 | contig 10343 bp, 13 predicted proteins | sample CB6_AW_1057_MG_FD_203505 | JGI IMG/M metagenome (GOLD analysis project Ga0310123, IMG submission 203505) | Marine microbial communities from Western Arctic Ocean, Canada - CB6_AW_1057 | ecosystem: Environmental > Aquatic > Marine > Oceanic | place: Canada: Western Arctic Ocean | collected...
CACCTTGCCAATTTGCGGGCCAAAGGTTTTCGTATCCGTGATGTTGCCATCAAACGCAAAAATGGAAACCGGCCGGCCGGGTCGCACAGCATTCCAGACACGACTTGCATTTTTCCGCGTTTGCCGTCGCGGTTATAGCCGAAGGCGGCCAGTGCGTTGCAGACGCCTTCGAAATAGCTGCCGGTGACATCGCAGAGATAGAGATCTGGCTGATGCGGTCCGCAGCGGGAGCGGAATAACTGGTCTTCGATGCGCGCCTGATTCCCGGCCGGCCAGTCGAGATTGCGGTACAGGTCGTCTTCGTTGAAAGCGTCCAGACCCAACACATCACAAGGCCGCATGTGCGCTGGCCAGCCGCGCGGCCGACAATCGCGAACCCTGATCGATCACACGGGCGAAGACCTGCCACAGAGCCTGCCTGCCGTTTGGGGATGAGCCAATCACTTTGACCAGGCCGATCCTTTGTGCGAGTTGCCAAAGAGTCGCGACGGCCCCGACGGAGAGTCCCTGCTCGACGTCGATGTCCTGGTCAATGTTGCCGAGAAGTTCGAGTTGATGCTTGTTTTTGAGGGCCAGTTTGAGGGCCCGAATTTCATCGTCTGATGCCTTTGAGAGACTGGCGAGCGTTCGATGGCGGACCTGACCATTCACCCGAAAGGACTCCCGCAGCAGATGTCCGGTGTAAGTTTTCCCGTGGGCTTTGCAGGTGCGGCAATCAACGAACATAGTGGCTACAAATCCGGGGCGAAAAGGCACTAAGTCATTACACTCCAGACACTTCCAAAGAATTGAACTTGGAAGATCCGTTGTAAGCTGGCATTGGTCCATGGACAGTACTTGCGTTCACTATGCCACTTAATCCGGCAGTACCTTCTCGAATGTCATCCTGAGTCTGTCAAACGCTGCGGCGACACGGTCCTGGACTTTTTCCGGCTGGTCGTCGAATGCTCGAATCACTTCCACGGTCAGGCCCGTCTCAAGCCGCTCTAGAATCCCGGCAGTTCGTCGCCAGACCTGTTCTGGCAGAGAAGCAGGACGTTCGAGGACAGCGACTTCAGCTTCCTGCTCCCGTTGTGCCGGGGATGAGGCTCCTGCATGAAATGGAGTATAGTCACCACCTTCACGGGCCGCTCCGGCCAGGGTTTCTACTTCATGACCCATACCGCCCACTCCAGCTCGATCGCCCTCCCCGCTCGGGACAAACTCAGCCGGATCCAGGACCGTTGTCAACGGCGTCTTCGCTGTATCAAAGACCAGTGGAGCCGCCCATTCCGAAAACGTTTCTTCGGATTCGGCGTTCAGATCTTCTCCGTTGCGTGCTCGCCGCCATGCCCGCATTTGAGCAACTGTGGCGGACGTATCATTCGCCCACCGCAGACATTCGTCGGAGTCATTCCAATTCAAAGTCACATAAAAGAACGACCACTTGAGATTTGAATACTCTCGGTACGTATCACCGAATTTGGTCCAGACACGGCGGCGTTGGTATATCTGGTCGCCGCTGAGGCCCACCATTTGGCCGAAGTCATGATCGGTGCGCCCACGGGCAAATTTCTGAGTCCACTTGGATGCACATTCTCCCACGACCCAGTTGCACTGACTGACGGCGTCGCGCGCCAGGGAAATAAGTTGTTCTTCTGACACTGCCACCTATTGAGATCCTGTCCTGATTCGCATGATGTACTGATGGTAAGGTGGCAATCCTACCGCCAGACTTCATGCCGTTCTACTCGCTACGGGGCGAACTCAAAAAATGCTCGAGTGTCCACATAAGAGCACATTCGATCCTCACGGTCGGTTGAGCCTATAGAGTGACTGTCTCACGCCGAGACGTGGTGAAATATATGCTGAAAAACCAATCTTCGATCCAGTGGATTCACTTTTTTGGCTTCAGCAGGCTGGATAAAACGCCGATATTTCGCCTAGAATCAGCCGCAGCATGTCAAACATCACGTCTTGGCCAGAGTACCTGGATTGAAGACAGTTTGATGGTGTGAATGCTGGCTCTGGCTCTGGCGCGGTGGCCAAGTGGCTAAGGCAACGGATTGCAAATCCGTCATGCGCGGGTTCGAATCCCGCCCGCGCCTCTTAAAACCCCCACTTTTTGTGGGGGTTTTTCGTGCGCGAGCAGCTCGCCGCCGCCGAGTGGTAGAGAAATGGTAGTAGATCGCTGCGCCGCCCAAACCGCTGCAGCTGTTTCATCAGCCTCCGCCTGCACGTAGTACTCCATGGTGGTGGTGATGGAAGCGTGCCGCATGAGCTCCTGCAGAATGTGTGGTCGGACACGATCCGCCCAGCGGTAGCCAAAACTGCGTCGAAGGTCGTGGGCCGTGGCCGTCGACTTCTGTGCCACCTGGATGCCGGCGGACCTGCCCATTGCCGCAATCGAAAATGAGACGGCGTACAGTGGCTTACCCAAGGAAAACACCAACCCAGCCCTGTCTTTCTCTGGTGTTCGTTGGAGAAAATCCAGGAATTCCGGGACCATCGGCAGTAACCGCTGCTTCCGCGATTTGTCAGCGTCTTCAGGAATTCGAAACATCGGATACTTTCCAGAGAGATCGACCATGAATGCGTCTGGATCGTCCCAGCGGAGCTTCAAGGCTTCCCCAAGTCGCAGGCCAGATAGCCAGAGCCCGCACAGCAGGCGTTTGTAAATGCCGACGTCTTCTGCACCAACAACTTTCGGGACTGCTGCCAACATTCGCTCAAACTCCTCCGTGGCCAGCGATCGACCCTTTGCCTTGCCTCGACTGATCCCTTTCGGCATGTCGATCTGCGGACATTGAAGCAGCAGTTTGTTGCGCACGGCCCATCGCAGCATTCGCTTCAGATTTCGCAGGTGCTTCCCAATCGTTCGCTTGCTTCGCCCATTTGAGATTGCGACCTGGAATCTTCGCAACATTGCCTCGTTGACAGCCTGAAGGGTGCCCGGTGACACTTCGGCCACCAGCAAATTCAGTGTCGACCCGATGTCGTCCACGGATGCTGGTGCCAGCCCCAATAATCCTTCCGTCTCGTAGCGAAGTCGGAAATCTTTCCACTTCATTTTCCGTGTGGCTGCGAACTGGCCGTCTTCCAGTTCCTTCTGCAACTTGCCGGCGAGGCGTTCGGCTTCCCGCTTGTTGGGCGTCTTGAGCGACCGTCGGTGAAACTTTTCCGTTTGAGGATCGACAAACTCTGCCTCGTAATACTTGCGACCTTTCCGTTTGATAAGTTGCACCTTGACCATGGGAATCCCTTTGAAACTGTGTGGACGCTCAGTCGATTTTCTTACGCCTGAGCACGATTTCGAAACCGAGATAGTTGGCCAACTTTTCCAGTGTGTCCGATCGCAGGCTCTGACCATGCAGAAAACGGCTTAGCTGAGATTCTGCGACCCCTGTTGCGCGACTGATCGCATATCGCGACTCCGCCGTTTTTAGGAGCAGCTGTCGCACATCGTTTTCAACTGACACGACTACCTCCTGCTTGCATAACTGCAAGTTAATCAATCCTATTCGATACTTGCAACTATGCAAGTGTGTTCTTCGGAGATTCAGATGTTGCCTGGGTGTGCGGTATTTGAGTCTGCACACGTCTCATTTCAAAAGCCAACCTGATTACAGTGCCGGAGTATCCCGTTTGGGGCGATCCACACGGATTTTGGGTGTTTCGCGCGAATTCAGCTTTACCCCCTTTTGGTCTAATGTGGCAGCCACTTCCACAATCTCAATCACCGGACATCGTCCGGGGTGACGCTCCACCTTAACCAGACCCAGCCGTTCCAGTTGTTCCAGAGCCCGACTGGTGGATCGTCGCGAAATATGGAACCGTTTCCGTAATTTTCCCGTGAGCCGGACGGTGGCGGATTTTTCCAACCCGGACTGAAACCGCAAAGCAAGCGCGAGCGCCAGAGGCGTCCGTCCACGTATCGCCAACACAGGATGCAGCCAGGCCAGAGGTATCGGACCGCGAAGAAAAAGGCCCGACTGACGCGATCTTTTGTTCACAGTCGGGACGTACCGGGATTCCTGTCCGCCACACGCTCGATAAATCTCCAGATCGTTGCTCCCCCCCATTCATTACTCTCCCAATAGACTTTTTATAAGACTGGCCGGGTCAGCCAGGTCGACACAGGTGGGTGAGTCAACATGGCGGGGGTTTGGTTGAAAGATCCTCTAAAATCTTCATGACGCCCGCCCACATCTGATCCCCCCGTTCATCACGATAGCGGTCCGGGAATCTCACGATTTCTGCATCGGTTCTCAGTTGGAAGCCTCCCAGAACAAGCTCTCCCGCCTCACGCATGGCAGTTTGTGTGGCGACCACTGTGGCTTCGATTTGGTCGGTATCCGCTTCCACCACAACGGCATCGTGAATTGGAGCCAGCAAGCGAATGCCGCGTTCGGTAATCAGGCAGCAGGCCAGTCGGAGCATTTCCGCTCCGTTTGCCTGGCAGGGGAAGTTTGCCAGGGACCGGGAATTTACGTCCGGGCCGACAAACCGGTTCCAGCCGAACACGGTATGCAGGCGACGGAACAACATGGCATGGTCAACTGCGCTCTGGGACCACCTCCAGTACTGCGGGTAGGTCTGTTTGTGCAGACGCAGTAATTCGCGGCCAACGATATCCGGTTCGCCCAGGCTGGCAGACAGGGACTGTCCCCCCATGCCATACTGTACCGCCAGGGCACAAACCTTGAATTGGCCGCGTTCACGTGGGTGGCTCTGTTTGGTTGCGGAGTCCGGCACCGCACCGGCCTGTTTCGCGAAAGCCAGATACGGATCGCCGGACATGTACGCATCCATCATGCCCTGGTCACCAGACAGTGCGCCGGCGATTGCAAATTCCTGCTGGCTCCAGTCGACGTAGGCGATAGCACGCCCCTGGTTTGGTTTAATCAGGGAGCGCAGCCAGACAGACGGTCCAAAAATGAATTGGGCGTTTGAGGGCTGATTACGTCCGGTGCAACTTTGGAAAGGCGAAAGCAGGCAGCGGTTTCGACCATCAGATCCGACCGCCAGTTTGTTCAGTCGCATCTGCCCGAGCGTATGTCGCAACTCCCGAACGGGGCCAATTTCCCCAGGGTACCGGCGGGCCATTTGCCGAAATGTTTCCGCATCCAAAGCGAGTTTACCCGACTCCAGACGTGGCCACGGGATGTGATTTTCTGCAAGGTATGCGGCCCACCGGTCAGACTTAAACGTTGTGCCGTCAAATACGCCGTAGTCCCGGTCCACCAGAGCAATGAGACGGTCCTGTAGAGCCGTCCAGTTGTCCTGAAGACTGTCCAGCGTCCCGACATCGATCGGAACACCGTTGTGCTCCATCACAGCGACAGCCTTCATGTAGCGGCCGCGGATCAGTGCAAGTTCGACGTCGATGGCCGGGACCATCTCCGGCAGCAATCTGGTGATCGCATCGACGTCTGTCTGGCAGTAGTCCAGAAGGGCCAACTGCTCAGCGTCTGTGTACGGACCACCTCGTATTGCCAGTGCGCGCAGCTCGTTTTTTTCGACAGCGTCGATCGAATCCAGGCCGTGAGCCGACAACGCACCCAACAAACTATTGCCACGAGGTGCTGACAATCCGTTGGTGGCATTTCGAAATTCACAGAACAGGTCAATGACCCGATCGGGTAAAGACCATCCCATGGCGAGCATGCAACTAAATTCCGCACTGGCGAAGTAAGCGACAAACAGGGATCCAGGACCAGTGTCGAATGGACAGGACGGCGGTTGGGCACGGTCCAGCCACACACGATGAAGTTGCTTTGATTTGAATTCACGCGCCACCAGGCAGACGGGCGAAGGCCGCTCACCTGGTCGTGCGCTGAACTCAAAGTCGACCAGCCAGACTTCCTGAAACTGGTCTAACATCAGATCTCACCCCGCAGCCTGCGCAGGATGGTGTGATCGTTGTCCTGGATGAATCGATCCTTGAACGCCAGCTTGAGGTAGTCCACCATTACCAGGTCCTCTGGCCATTCAGGCTCCGGAATCTTGGCAGTCGCGATGTGAGGCACGTACTGACCTGTTGAACTGTCAGATGCAGCCCGGAGCCAGCTATCTTCCGCCAGTCGGGCGGCCTCGATGGCGGATTCGTTCCAGCGGTTCGGTCTTTCGGCATCTGACACCTTTAGAGGCCAAAGGAAGGGAACCGGGCTGTTTCGAGTCATCGCCGCAACAAGACACGTGGGTCTCACATCGCCTGACATTGCCGGCCACAGCGGGGGCGACACCAGATAGACTTCCTTCGACTCCTTTTCAATAAAACAGCGGGTTTCGAAGCGCCATTCGCTGCCCCCGCGCACACGAACGAATTCGTGCCTGTGGGGTTTCCGCACGGCAATACTGGTGATCGCTGGTCTCACTCCCGCCATGCTGCCAAAGTCCTGCGACATCCGCAGCCGCTGGATGTTGGCCGCGCTGAATGGGTCCTCTGAGGCAGTGGCCGACTTGTCCGGTTGTTCGTTGCTGTTCTGTTTAGACATTGATATTTTCCCTTCGCGGGGGGTTGGGAATCAAAGAATCCAGCTCACGGGTGCTGGAGAAAGGACCCCGGCAAATCACCACTTGCCGGGGTGTCATCAGACCGGGTCGGTCAGTCGTGCGTCGACCGCAGATGTGGCGGCGTCTGACCTTGCGGCGGTCCCGGCGGCTCTGTCGATTGGGACGACACGTAGTCGTGCCAGTCCTGGCCGCGGATGAAGGCGCGGTTATGGCAGTACGCCACCCGCAGACCATCGCGCCGTGCAGCGCGAATGCCCGCAGATTTCAGGCCGGTGATGCGGCGAAACGTGTCGAGGGTGTAGACGGAATCGCTCTCAATACATCCCCGTTCAACGTCATTCATGATGCACTCCATCAATTCATCTGGAATTGTTGTGGCGGCGAAGTACCGACCACTTTGGACATGCAAAGTTTGACGTGTGACCTTTAGCGGAGTTTAGGCTAACGAGACTTCGAGGCGGAAACCGTCTAAACCGTGCGCAAGCCGGTTGGACGACAGACAGAAATCTCGCAGAATCTTGGTATTTGTTTAGCGGATCGCGGTTTTAGCTAAACTTAAACTAAACTTGCGCGTTGATGATCTGAGAGATCCGACCGGGTGAGAGCTTGTGCCTCGCTCCCAGGGCTTTCTGGTCGAATTTGCCGGACTCGGATTCGCGCCGAATCCTGTCGTCCCGATCTTTGTTGCGACGCTTGCGACGTGTTTTGGAGGATTCCTTCAGGACGTGGTCGATCATTCGAATCGTCTCAGGGAATCCATCCTCAGGCGTCTGCGCCCTCGATTCATTTCGTAGTTCGGACAGCGTGCGCACGAACCCGCAAACCGCGCCTCTGTACAGGTTGTGAACTCGGCTGAGCCGATCGCACAGAGCGGTAGCGGCATCCCATCCTGCGATAATCTGCTGCAGTTGCCGGATGTACTCGTCGACGGGGTCTGACCGGTCAGCGTAAAATTCCCAACGGTCTGTTAGCCTTCCGTCAAAATTTTGGCAGACGGACTCCCAGAACTTGTCGAGCGTCTCAACCAGCGTCTGCGGTTTTTTGACAAACGCTTTTGCATGAACCACGGCGGACGAGTTCAGGCTGACCACAACATCGCCTTCCTGTGCAGCGACACCCTGATTCAAAGATGGCGCGGCAGCCGCTCAGGAATGCGGGGTTCGGGGATCAGCCTAGCCGCGTCACCCCAGTATCCCAGATTCGGTCGTTTGAGTCAGCCGGGACACAATCAATTCCGACCGAAATGGGTCAGCTTCCCTGCCGGTGCGAGCCTCAAAATGAAAGTGCGCAGCGTTTCTCGCCCTCTCCTTCGCTCGCCGGGTTGGCGATATGTTCAACAAGGTTCGAGGGCAGCTGGGGCATCGACTCGGCCAGCGTGCCGAACTCCTCCAGAAATTCCTGCGGCGTCACTGGGCACCTCCCTCAGACTTGCTACCTGCGAATCGTCGTGTCATCTCATCGGCACGAACGTGATCAGGTGGCCTTTTGTGTTTGTAATAATCGCCGTTCCATTGGGCAGCCGGAGTTGCACGGTACCTGCGTGTTTGCCTCGCCCCATCACAGGTGTCGCCCTTCGCATGAGCCTCTCGAGGTCCGTCAGGTTGTTGATTCCGAATTCCGGACCTCGTTTCTGAAGACGTTTGAAAAAGTGAGCACTTTTTGCCTCTCGAAGCCCGATTTTTGAAAAGGCATTGGTGAGTTCAGAATGTGTCAGATCCTTTAGCTTTCTGTTCTTGATCAGACCCCGGAACTTCAGTCTGCGAAAGTTCCTCGCAAAATCGGCCAGCTTTCGAATCCTGAGCAGCCCCCCGATCTTTAGGATTGCGAGTGGCGCGATCATTCCAGCCATGTTGGAAAACTTCCTAGGGTCTTGCTCAGCGATCAACATGGCTGCTGTCGATAACACCAACCTCCGGGATCCCTGGATATCGTCGATAATGGCCGCTGCGTCGTCGGCACCATCGCCTCTCATGAACCCACGGTGGCCCTTGTCGTCGCTGCTATTGGGCGGCAAAGGCTCTAATACCATTAACAGGGAAACCGACTCAGTCGTGAATCGCCCTTGGCTGTACCTAATCTCCGCTTGGTAGAGAGATGTCGTTTCCTTATTGATTGAAAACCGCAACAAGCCGAATATGGTCTTTGCGATCCGCTTCGCCGCTGGTTGCAACTGAGCAGAGGTTTCCTTTCTGGTTTTGCCTGAGCCCTCGCCGGCAGTCGCGGAATACTTCGCAATCTCCACTTTCCTCTTTACAGACAGCAGGACCGTGAACCGGACCGATCCTGCGGCCGCGCCGCCTGCCAGATATGTCGCCAAGACATCTTCCCATGTGTCCGCCATTCTCGTTTCTCCTCGCGGTCAGATACGTGAATCAACTGCCTAGCCTCTACAAATCGCCGATGCCAGGTCCTGCTTCAGTTCTGCCAGTACGCTGGCGGCTTCCGCATTCACTTTGCCGAACTCAATCAGCAGTTCGTCCGGGTCGCCGGGGCCGGTGTCGGCGGTATGCGGGTTTTTGATGTCCAGGTTGTAGCCGTTAGCCGCGATGTCCTTGGCCGACACCTTCCAGGCGAATTCGTTCTCCTAGCGTTTCTTCAGGTTCGGCTCGCCAGGCCGGGCGGTTTTGCCCTTCGTCACGCCCCACCACTGTTTTTCCGTGTCGAACTCGTCGATGTGGATCGGTTTGGTCTTGTTGTAGGATTTCGCGCCCGGCGGATACGGATGCTCGTAGAACCACACGTCCTTCGTCGGACGACCTTTGGTGAAGAACAGCAGGTTGGTTTTGATGCCGGTGTACGGAGCGAACACACCGTTGGGCAAACGCACGACCGTGTGCAGGTCGCATTCGGTGAGCAGCTTTTCCTTGATGCGCGTTTTGACGCCTTCACCGAACAGCGTGCCGTCGGGCAGGACGATAGCTCCCCGTCCGCCGTCCTTCAGCAGGTGCATGATCAGCACCAGAAACAGATCGGCCGTTTCCCGTGTGCGGAACGTCTGCGGAAAGTTGGTTTCGATGCCGTCTTCTTCCATGCCACCGAATGGCGGATTGGTAATGATGCAGTCCACACGGTCTTTCGGTCCGTAGTTCCGCAGCGGACGGGACAGCGTGTTGTCGTGCCGGATATTCGACGGCACATCGATCCCGTGCAGCAGCATGTTGGTCGTACACAGCAAATGCGGCAGCGGCTTCTTCTCGACACCACTGATGGCCTGCTACAGTGTCTGCTCGTCGTCCACAGACTTCACGTATTTGCTTCGAATATGCTCGATAGTGCAGGTGAGAAACCCGCCTGTACCGCAGGCCGGGTCAAGCACCGCTTCGCTCAGCTGCGGGTTGACCATATCGACCATGAACTGCGTGACGGCTCGTGGTGTGTAGTATTCGCCCGCGTTACCGGCCGACTGCAGGTCTTTGAGGATCTGCTCGTAGATGTCGCCGAACAGGTGCCGCTTCTGCGAATCGTTGAAGTCGATATCGTCATTGATACGGTTGATGACCTGCCGCAGCAGCGTGCCGGATTTCATGTACTGGTAGGCGTCTGAGAACACGTCACGGAGGACATGGCCACGTGATTGCCCGTTGGTGCTGACTCGCAGTTCCTTCAGGCCGGGAAACAGCCGGTTATTGCAGAAATCGAGCAGTTCATCGCCCGTCATGCCTTCCGGATCAGCCGCCCAGTTGCACCAGCGCAGCTCCTCAGGAATCGGCGATTTGTAATCATCTTCCAGGAGTTCGGATTCCTGCTCACGATCATCAAAGATCTTCAGAAACAGCAGCCAGACGACCTGGCCAATCCGCTGAGCATCGCCGTCGACACCCACGTCCTTGCGCATGATGTCCTGAATG
>Ga0310123_10004668_pt1 | contig 10341 bp, 8 predicted proteins | sample CB6_AW_1057_MG_FD_203505 | JGI IMG/M metagenome (GOLD analysis project Ga0310123, IMG submission 203505) | Marine microbial communities from Western Arctic Ocean, Canada - CB6_AW_1057 | ecosystem: Environmental > Aquatic > Marine > Oceanic | place: Canada: Western Arctic Ocean | collected...
GCAAGTTTTCCTTGCGCAGAACCGTTTCGAAGGCGCGCGGTTGCTCGTTCGTGCGAAACAATATGGCAAAGTCGCGAGGCTCGGCACCCTGCCGGGCAAGTCGCGTGCTCAGATCATGAACGATGCCCTCGGCTTCCGCTGTTTCATCTTTGAACTGCAAAATACGGGGTGGCTCACCGCCATGGCGGGCCGCCCGCAATACTTTATCGTGACGATTTTTATTGAAAAGAATAAGCTGGTTGGCACGTTTGAGAATCGCGGCCGTTGATCGGTAATTCTCTTCAAGCCGTATCACCGTGGCCCGAGGCCAGTCGCGCTCGAAACGGAGAATATGCGTGATCTCCGCACCTCGCCAGCCGTAGATCGATTGGTCGTCGTCCCCCACAACGCAGAGGTTCCGGTGTCCGATCGCCAATCGCTTGATGATTCTATATTGGCTTCCGTTGGTGTCTTGATATTCGTCGATCAACAGATGATCGAATCGATCCGCCTCGGCACGGCGCGCATCGGGATATTTCTCGAAGAGTTCTTCGGTTAGCAAGAGCAGGTCGTCAAAATCGACGGCGCCTTTCGATTTCAAATTGTTCTGGTATCGTCGGTAGGCTACGGCAGCCAAATGTTCCTTGTCGGTTCCGGCTAGCGATGTCGCCTTGCGCGGCCGCACCGAGGCCATCTTCCAGCGACTGATGAAGTAGAGAAAATCGGAAGGTCGCAGTGTCTCGCCGGGTACTTTGATCTCACGCAACGTAGCGCGAGCGACACTTTCTTGGTCAGCCCGATCGTAGATGGCGAATCGCTTGGGATAACCAAGCACGGTGATGTGGCGACGCAGGACGCGGACGCAGAGCGAGTGAAATGTGGAGATTTCAGGCCGCTGCTGACCACGTCGGCGACCCAACAATGCGGTTGTCCGCTGGCGCATCTCGTTGGCAGCTTTGTTGGTAAACGTCACCGCCAAAATCCGCTGCGCCGGCACACCGCTCTTGATCAATTTTGCGATGCGGTAGATGACCACGCGTGTTTTGCCGGTGCCCGCTCCAGCCAGAACCAGGAGCGGGCCGGACAGGGTGTTGACGGCCTCGCGCTGGGCGGCGTTGAGATCGTGAGACATGGATGACCAGAGCGGATTGCGAGATAACTTGACGGCGCTGAAATATGTTTGTTTTCGTCGGGAAAGCCGCGCAACGCTAAAAGCGAAATCATACTGGCCGCCGGCAGTTGCCGGAAGGGGCGTGAGTTTTTCATGCGAGTCACATCTCGGCGGCGAGATGGCAAGTGCCCGGACTTGACGCCATTTGCCACAACGTCCTATACTCCTGGCTTACTTCCGCTCTTACCTTGGTGAGCAAGGGCACCGCCTTGCCGGACTGAACCTTTCCCGATTTCTTTGCCTATTTCATGAAGACCGAACGACGTCACGATTTGGAAACGAATGTACTGGCCGATACGATGGCTAGGTGGATCGACCATATTAAGCCCTACACCAACGTGATCTGGGCGGTTGTCGTCGTTGGGCTTGTCATCGCGATCGGCGGCTACCTGGTGACCAGCCGATCGTCGCAGCGGGAAGCGGAAGCGTGGGAAGAGTACTACAACGCGGTGAGTGGCGGACGCGTTGACTTGAATCAACTTCAAAGGATCGCTCAAGAGTACTCGGGCACGAAGATTGCGGATTGGGCAAACATTGCCCGGGCCGATGCGCTGTTGCGCCAAGTCTCGTTTCTCCTTTTTGTTGATGGGCCCGCATCAAAAGAGTTGCTTGGTAAGACACGTCGCGCGTATGTTTCACTGCAAAAAAACTCCACCGATCCGGAGATTCTGAGCCGAGCATCCTTTGGTTTGGGACGCGCTTTCGAGATGGAGGGGCGGTTAGACAAGGCTCAAGAACAATATGCCCTGGTCACGGGCGTTTTTGGCCAGTCTGCGGCTGCTCGGATGAAGGCGGTCGAAAATCGTGAGACCAAAGAGTTCTACGGTTGGTTTGTCGTCGCCCAGCCGACGGGTGCTGCGAATACGACAGGCCCCGGCACACCGGGCGCTCGGCCGTTGTTCGAGCCGGATTCTCTCGGTGGCGATGGAGGGTTGTTTCCGCCTGGTTTCGGTTTGGATCTGGGAGACAGCGGTGGAGATGGTGCCGCGGTCGATCGCTATGTGCCCTCATCCGTTGAGCCGGCGGCCGCCGATGAGGAAGGTGAATCGGATGCGGCGACAGAAACCTCGGATGTCAAACCGTCGTCAGAGTCTGCCGACACCTCAGATTCAGAATCGGCCGATGTCGAGGATGGCGAATAACGTTGTGCGACATCGATTCACTCGCAAACGGTTCATCTCTGCTGGCGAGTATGGCGATGTCTGACAGCGATCCCGGCGCGTCAACGTTTGATCTTGTCGTCGACGATATGCACGTCGGGGACCGGCTGGACGCTTTTCTCGCCGGGCAGCTTCCCACACTGAGTCGTAGCAGCTTGCGACGCACGATCGATTCGGGCGGGGTTACGGTTGACGGCTCGCAGTCCAAGCCATCACTACGACTGCGCAGCGGGCAACAAATCCACGTTGCACTATCCGAACCCGTGGCGACCGGTCCCCAACCGGAGGCAATCCCGCTCGAACTCCTCTACGAGGATGAGGTGTTGGCTGCCGTCAATAAGCCGCCCGGCATGGTGGTTCATCCGTCGAAGGGGCATGGGTCGGGCACACTGGCCGCGGCGCTGCGGCATCATTTCGAGCGGCTTAGCACGGTCGGCGGCTCGACGCGGCCTGGCATCGTGCATCGATTGGATCGCGACACGAGTGGCGTCATCATCGTGGCCAAGACCGACGAGGCCCATGCGAAATTGGCCCAGCAGTTTTCCGCCCGAACCACCGAGAAAGAGTATCGCGCGATCGTGTGTGGCGTCCCGGATCGGGACCGCGACGTGATCCGCCACGCGATTGGACCGCACCCCAGAGAGCGCGAAAAAATGGCGGTGCGCGACGATCATCCGAAAAGCCGTAGTGCTGAGACGTTTTATGAGGTGATGGAACGATTCGGTCGGTTTTCTTTACTACGCATTTTGCCGAAAACGGGCCGTACCCATCAGATTCGCGTTCACTTGAGCAGCGTCGGCCTGCCGGTCTTGTGCGATCGGCTTTACGGTGGTCGAGCGCGGATTACCCGTGAACAGCTGGTCGGAAAGGCCGAGGGGAAATCGAATGCAACAGAAGATTCGGACCCATTGATCGAGCGCCAGACGCTGCACGCCTACCGGCTGCGTCTGGTGCATCCGATTTCGGGCGAGCCGCTTGAACTGATCGCACCGCTGCCGAACGACATGCAATCGGTGCTGGTAGTGCTACGTGGATTGTAGGGAACGCCCTCCGTGGCGTTCCCTACAGGGCCGTTCCGAAGACCATCTGCATCAGATTGCCGGTTGAGAGCGCCTGCGTGCTAACGAGCACTTCGCCGGCGGACAAACCGGCCGCCATGCCTTGTTGCAAGGCAAAGGCGTGGACGCGATCGAGAACATATTCTTTCTCCGGTGGGAACTGCGTCTTGTAACACCGAATACTCTTCATTTTTGTTTCCAACGTGTCTGTAATATCGACCACCACATGGCCTTCGCCCGGCGGAAGGCTCAACCCTCGAAAGGCGAGTGTATAGTACATCTGTGCCGAAATGGTGTGCGGCGGCAGACCATCGAAGTGCTCATCCCACTTGGTCAGCTTCGAATAAAAAACGGCAGCGTCGGTCAGTTGCATGGCCTGCCAATGATCGGGCGAGGCCATGGGCGTTTTTTCGCCGAAGCCGATCACCAACCGAGGACGATAACGGCGCAGCTGCGTCGCCAGCGCCACACGCCCCTCGAACGTATCGAACAGACGCCGATTAGGCAGGTCGAGTGTGATCCGCTCGTGAACGCCGAGCACCTCGGCCGCCTGTCGTGCTTCTTCGAGCCGGACGTCCGGTGACGGGCTGCCCGGCGTCGGCTCTCCGTCGGTCAGATCGATGATCCCAACGCGATAACCTTGTTGGACCAGCCGGGCAAGCGTTCCGCCACAGGCGATCTCCACGTCGTCCGGATGGGCTCCGACCGCAATGACGTCGAGAGGATCAAGGGTCAAGGGTCGAGAGTCGAGGGGCATGAGGGTTGAAGAGTGTAAGAGTTGAAGAGTGTAAGAGTTGAAGAGTGTAAGAGTTGAAGAGTGTAAGAGTTGAAGAGTGTAAGAGTCGAAGGGTGTAAGAGTCGAAGGGTGTAAGAGTCGAAGGGTGTAAGAGTCGAAGGGTGTAAGAGTCGAAGAGTCCGGTTTTACTTTTTGACTTTTTGACTCTTCGACTTTTTGACCTTTTTGTTTTGTTTCACTGCTGCGAGCAAAAACGTGGGATTGAGCGCGGCAAACCGCACCCGTTCAAGCTGAAAGGTTCCGCGGGCCAGGTTCACCATCCACACCTTGACTTGCGACGTCCGTTGGCTCAGCGTACGGTGGACATCGGCCAAGTTTTCGATGCTGCCCACGTTCGCTACCAATCGGCCGCCGGCGGCTAGACGGTCAAAAGCAAGTTCTACAATTCGGCTCACTTCACGGCCGCTCCCTTCGACAAACACACAATGGGGATCGGGAAGATCGTCCCAGGCTTGCGGTGCTTGTCCCAGCACGGCGACGACGTTGGAGACTCCGAATCGCCGCGAGTTTTCGCCGATGAGTTCGTGGTCTTCGCTATCCTTTTCGATTGCGTAGGCGACGCCCTGGGGAGCCAGTTGAGCCGCCTCGATGCTAACCGATCCACTGCCAGCGCCAACGTCCCAGATGATGCTGTCGCTGCGGATATCCAATTCGGCCAACGCCATGGCGCGGACTTCCGTCGGGGTGAGCAAGCCATGTTTTGGTTTTGACTGCGAGAAAGCGTCTTCTGGATTGCCGAACCGGCGCAGCTGCGTTGCCTCGCCGGGCCGGTCGGGTGCATCATCATGTCGAACCAGAATCATGACGTTGAGCGGCGAGAACGTGTGCTGTGCGATATCGCTTAGCTCGCCTTGGGTGACCCGCTCGTCGGGCGAGCCAAGATTCTCACAGACGTACGCAGAGAAATAGTTAATACCACGCTCCAAAAGGGCTTCGGCCAGCCGGGCCGGAGTGCAGTCGTCGGTCGTGAACAGCCCGACTTTGTGCGACACACGGATCTTTTCGATCACGCTGCCCAGCGACTGGCCCGCCAGGTTGGTCAGGTACGCGTCTTCCCAGCTTTCCATCACGCGAGCGAAGGCCAACTGCATGCTGCTCACGTGCGGGGCGACGTCAAACCGGTCCTTGCCCAGCTTATCGCACAGATAGCGAGCCAGGCCGTAAAACAACGGATCGCCATAGGCGAGCACGGCCACGCGGCGTCCTTTACTCTGAGATATCGCGGACACCGCCTGGTCAAGATCCGTACCCACCACGAGACGTTCGGCATCGCCGACATCATCCGTAGGTACCAGGGCTAACGTCGCTTCGTCGCCCACCAACAGTTCCGCCTGTTCGATGAGCCGCCGCGTTGTGGCCGAAAGCCCCTCCAGGCCATCGTCGCCAATTCCGATGATGTGAACTCTTTCTCCGTTGTTCACGCGGTTCTTCCTGATCGGGTCATGGTGGTTCGCGGAGTCTCCTTCGGTGGAGTCCCTCTGGCGAATTCTAATAGAATTGTCGTCCGAGCGAAAGTTGGGCAAGACATTCGAACGACAAAATACTGGTAGAAAGCACCCCGGCTGCTTTCCAGCGACTCTCCAGCATACAGATCTGTCTCAGGCAGCCGGGGTGCTGGTAGTTCATCGCCCGTAAATGGCTATGACAGGCGTTCAATCTCCGGCGAAAATCTTCACGTAACTTTCGTATCTCCGAGCGTCGATCAGGCAGTCGGCCACGGCATCTTTCACCGCACAGTCCAGCTCATGGGTGTGGGTACAATCGGGAAAACGGCACCGGCTTACCAGAGGGCGAATATCACGGAAAAAGCCGGCCACTTCGGCGGAAACGACATCCCAGAGCTGGAACTGGCGAATCCCCGGCGTATCGACAACGTAGCCACCCTGGGAGAGCGGAATCAATTCGGCAGTGGTCGTCGTGTGCCGGCCCTTTTGAGTTTCGACACTGACCGTCTGAACTCGCAGGCCGAGGCCGTCATCGACGACATTCAATAGCGATGACTTGCCGACACCGCTTTGTCCCGAGACGACGCTTTCGCGTCCGATGAGTACCTGTCTCAAACGTGCGATTCCCTGACCGGTCTGTGCCGAAGTGAGCAACGTTTCGTAGCCCATCTGACTATAGACACCGACCAACGGTTGCACGTCGGCCGGTTCGACCAGATCGATCTTGTTCAATACGATCAGCGGCCGGATCCGCGACTTTTCGGCAGTCACAAGAAATCGGTCAATGAGATTCGGCTTCAGATAGGGTTCGGCCAGGCTGGCGACGATGATCAGTTGATCGACGTTTGTTACAATGACGTGTTGTCGTCCGCGACTGGTGCGGCTCAACACGCCCCGTCGGGGCTCAATGCGCTGGATGACTCCCTCGTTGTTGCCCTGTGGAAGGAACCAGACCCGGTCCCCCGCCGCCAGGATGTGACGCTGATCGGTGCTCAATGTTTTGAGCAAACCGCGCGTGGCGCACTTGCAAATATCTGGCTCCTGACAATCTTCGGTAGAAGCCGGTTCGGCTTGGACCGTGCTGACCAATCCTTGGACTTGCAACACGCGTCCGAGACGGCTGAGGTTTGGATCGATCGCCAGTTGAATGTTCTGTCCGGCGTCGTCCTCTTGGATTTCGGCGCCGGAGAGTGTGCGGCGACGGACCAGATCGCCTTTGCCGCTCACACGCTCGCTCTGCACGGTGTCTTCCTCTTCGAACCCGTGCTCGGCAAATTTCCGTGTGAGATCTGTTTCGCGCGTACGAACATTTCGGTTCTTGCGAAGGTCGGTACGTATTTTTTTCTTTTTGTCAGCCATCCAATACCTGACTCGCACTAGACCGGGCGATCGGGACTGTCAATCTGCCCTGCGCTGTCGTCCTGCACGTCGTAACGCTTGCGATGATCCGGCTTATGTTGCTTTGAGCGGGGTTCATGTGCCAGCCCCGCCCGCTCGAGCAGCGACTTGTCCATGATGTCGCGAGGCAGATCTTCTGCCGGAGGTGGACCGATCGCGCCGAGTTCGGTTGGCGAATAGCGGACCTCAAACTTGTGTTTGGCGATCGATAAAGTATCGCCCATGTCAAGCCGCTTTTCCGTGACGCGGATGCCGTTCACTTTCGTACCGTTTCGGCTGCCCTTGTCGTGTACGAACCAGTAACCTTCGTTGAGGACAAGCTCGCAATGGTGGGCCGACACGTTGGGGAACCGCAGCACAATATCGCAGCTTTCACGTCGACCGACGAGCAGCTTTTTCTTTAGCAATGGGATTTCGTCCCCGCCGCCAACCGGAATCAAATGTCCATACATAAACCACCTACTTGCTCCCCGAATCATGGGGAACGTATGATGCTGTTTGCCCCTGATTGTCCATCACGACCCACGATGCACGATTTCAGCACCCCGGCTGCTGATGAATAAGTTACATAATCTGTGGCGACATAGCAGCCGGGGTGCTTCCAGTTGCAGATGTTATTTGTCGGCTGATCCTTAACGCCCCAATTTAGAAAGAATAACTCTTGCCGTCAACAAAACCCTCCGCGATAATTCCCGCGTGGCGGGCCGCCGGGGCCCGATACCGGTCGTATAACCTCTACCTGCGCAACAGGTTTGGGCAGCGTGTGCAGAAAGTAAGCATCGACGCCGGTTTTACCTGCCCAAATGTCGACGGAACAGTTACAACGGGCGGTTGCGTTTTTTGCGATAACCGCAGCTTCAGTCCGAGTCGCCGGTTGCCGAGGGTCGGCATCAGCGACCAAATCACCGAGGGCATCTGCCGGCTCCAGCGGCGATACGACTGTGACGCCTTCCTGGCCTACTTTCAGCCGGCGACGAATACCTACGCTCCGGTGGACCGTTTGCGACCGTTTTACGAAGAGGCGCTCCGGCACGACAAAATTGTGGGCATGGCCATTGGCACCAGGCCCGATTGTGTTGCATCGGACGTGCTCGACCTATTGGAGGAAATCGCCGGCCGCACGTACCTTTCGGTCGAGTATGGGATGCAGACGATGCACGACCGGTCGCTCGACTGGATGAATCGTGGCCATCATCACGATGCGTTTGTCAATGCGGTCGAGCGAAGCCAAGGCCGAGGTTTTGAGATTTGTGCCCATGTCATCCTGGGGCTGCCCGGCGAAACGCACGACGACATGCTCGCCACAGCCCGCGAACTGGCGCGGTTAGGAATCGACTCCGTGAAGATTCACAACTTATACGCCGTGCGAAATACGCCATTGGCCGACGAAGTCGACTCGGGCAAGGTAAAACTCATTGAGCGCGACGAATATGTTCGCACGGTCGTTGATTTCCTGGAACTGCTTCCGCCCGACTGTATCATCGAGCGGATTAGCGGCGACGCTCCGGCCGATTATTTCATCGGTCCGTCTTGGTGCCTCGATAAGCCAGCAGTGAAAACGGCAATCGAGCGGGAATTCGAGCAACGCGATACGTGGCAGGGCCGGCGGTCCTCGTCGCAAGCCAAGTGTGGTAGAACAAGCCAAATATGGTAGAATGGGTGATGACCTGGAGCGGGCTGGATGGTCGCTGGCCGTATTTCGATGCGGCGAGAGGAAAGTCCGGGCACCGCAGGACACGGTGGTGGGTAACGCCCACCGGCCGCAAGGCTAGGGAAAGTGCCACAGAGAATAGACCGCCTCGCGCGTCGCTTGCGGCGTGTGCGGTAAGGGTGAAACGGTGCGGTAAGAGCGCACCAGCAGGTCGGGTGACCGACCTGGCTAGGTAAACCCCACCGGGTGCAAGGCCAAACAGGGAGCAGCCGCGATGTCCGCTTGCGGACTCGCGTCACGAACCGGTCCGGTCCGTTACCTGACTTCCGGGTGGGCCGCTCGAGGCGTCGGGCAACCGGCGTCCTAGACGAATGGCCGTCACCGGCGCGCAAGCGTCGGCACAGGACCCGGCTTACAGGCCCGCTCCAGGTCTTATTTTTATCTCCTGCGGTATTTGTCTCAGTCATATTGGCACAAAGGGCGGTGGCATTGCTGTCATGGAATAACAAGCACTTCCTCCAACTTGTTGTGTCCAAACTCGTTGCTACTTGATCCAACGGTATTGCGACTAAGCTCTCTTGGAACAATATGCCTACTGACTGACGGCAAAAACGGCCGCACGATTTATGTCTGTCAGGAGAATACCCGTAAGTGCATGAAGCACAAGTAGTTGCATTATTGATTATTGAACAAATTTGCCGTCTCAACTATAGTAAAAGCCAACGCCTGGCGGATCGGACCCGCGGGCGGCGGTTCCCTTCCATGCTGTGGTGCTCTCACGTGCAGATCCTGTTGACGAATGACGACGGCATCTACGCACCCGGCCTGGCGGCGATGCAGCGGGAATTGGCCAAGATGGGAGACGTATGCGTCGTAGCTCCCGCAACGGAACAGAGCGGCGTGGCTCACTCGATTACTTATCTTAGCCCGCTGATCGCGAAGGAAGTTTATGACAACGATCGATGTCGAGGTTGGGCCGTTGAGGGCAGTCCGGCCGACTGTGTGAAGATTGCTCTGGCCGAGTTTTGTCCACGTCGACCCGACCTGGTAATCAGCGGTATAAACGGTGGTCTGAACGCCGGAATCAACGTGCTTTATTCAGGCACGGTGGCGGCAGCCATCGAAGGTGCTTTTTTTGAAATAACAAGCATTGCGGTTTCGCTCGAGTACGACGAACACCCGCATTTTGATAAAGCGGCACGGCTCGCCCGTGGTGTGATCGAACAAGTTTTGGAGAAAAAAGGCCCGGAGCTACAACTTTTCAATTTGAACATTCCGACACGTGCGCTGCAGGAACCGCGCGGACTGCGGGTTGTTCCGATCGGTGTGACCCGCTGGGGCGAAGGGTTTGAAAAGAGAATCGACCCGCGAGGTCGGCCCTATTTTTGGGCGACGGGCAGAACGCCGGAGCCGGTGGGAGAGAAGGAGACCGATCTTTTGGCGTTGGCACAAGGATACGTGACGCTTACTGCGTTGGATTACGACCTGACACGGCACGATATGTTGCCGAGGATGGAAGCGTGGGGATTAGAGTTGCCGTAGCACGTCAGTCATCTGAAGCGGAACCGCTACGATGAAACACAAAAGACGGCAAGAATAGACCACAGAGCGGCTGTGTTGTTTGTCAATTGGAAATCTGCAATTTGTTGTTCCATACGGAATTATTTTTAACGATGGTGTTGA
>Ga0310123_10004669_pt1 | contig 10340 bp, 5 predicted proteins | sample CB6_AW_1057_MG_FD_203505 | JGI IMG/M metagenome (GOLD analysis project Ga0310123, IMG submission 203505) | Marine microbial communities from Western Arctic Ocean, Canada - CB6_AW_1057 | ecosystem: Environmental > Aquatic > Marine > Oceanic | place: Canada: Western Arctic Ocean | collected...
GCACAGGGCAAAGCCGCCCGCGACCCGGGCGTCGTTGTCCATGAAGACGTTGTTGTAGAAGTCCGAGCCGTTGGCGTTGTCGTTGATGTAGGCGCCGCCGCCGTAGGTGGCGGTGTTGCTCGTGAGTATCGAATTCCTGAGCTTGACGTACTCGGAATCGTCCGTGTATAGCCCGCCACCAAAGGAGCCCGGGCCGGCTTCATTGCCCTCGAATACACACTCCTCGATGGTGCTGTTGGCGATGCCTCTCAGGTGCACCCCGCCGCCCTCGAGCTGGCAGCTGTTGTCCGCAAAGCGCACCCGGCTGAGCCGCACCGGGTAGTCCGAGCTGGCGGAGTAGGCATACATGCCGCCGCCGTAGTAGTGACGCGCCCGGTTGCCTGTGAATTCCGAGCTCTCGATATCGACCAGGCAGCTGTAGCTCACATACAAGCCACCGCCCCCGTAATAGGCCGCGTTCCGGGCCACCTGGATGTTCACCGCGTCGAGGCGGCTCAGGTAGTAGAGGTACAGCCCACCACCGTAGTTGCTGTCGTTGTCCGTGATGGACACATCGGTCAGTGTCAGGGTGCCATAGAGGTAGGCCGCGTAGATGGCGCCGCCGTCAGAGTAGGCATCGTTGTACGTGAAGCTGGTATCCGAGATCACTGCGTTGATGGGGGCGGTGGACTGGCCGTAGAGCGCGAGAGCGCCGCCATGGCTCCGCAGGGCGCCGTTGCCGGCAAAGGTGCTGTTCGTAATGGTGATGTTGGCGTACTCGGAGAAGTCGTCCTGCAGCTCGTCCGAGCTCATCACCATGACGACCGCAGCCCCCATGCCCCGGGTAGTGGAGTTGTCCTCGAAGGTGGTGTGGGTGAGCGTGACCTCGCCGGTAAAGGTCTGGCCGTTGATGGCTCCGCCATCGTCGTAGGCGGTGTTCTTCCAGAAGCTCGTGTCCTCGATGGTCAGCGTGCCCTGACCGGAGATGTGGATGGCGCCACCATCGCCGGTGTAGCCGCTGTACAGATCCTCATCATCGCCGGTGTAGCCGACGGACTGGTTCTGGGAGAAGTCCGAGCCGGTGATGGTGAGATCCACCGCGCCTGTGGCGAAGATGCCGCCGCCATCAAAGGCGCGGTTGCTCTCGAAGGTGCAGCCCTCGATGGTGGCCCCGCCGCCGATGATCGCGATGGCCCCGCCATAGCTGGTGTCATTGCCCATGCCGGTGAAGTGCACATCCACAAAGGTGGGTGAGGCGCCCAGGATGAACACTCCCTGGGACCATGGATTCTCGATGGTGAAGCCCTCCAGTCGAGCCTCGGCCGTCTCGCCGGTCAAGAAGTGCACCACCTGGGCCCGGATGCCCTCTCCATCCAGCATGGTGTGATCGGCGCCGTCGGTGCTGCGGACGGTGATGGCCTTGCCCGAGAAGTTGATGGTGCCCGCATAGGTGCCGGGTCCCACCTCCACCACATCGCCATCGCTGGCGGCGTCGATGGCGTCCTGGATGCCGGTGTAGGTCCCGCTGCCGTCCGCTTCCACGGACAGTGTGGCCGCCGAGGCAACCCCGCTGATGGCGACTGCGATCGCGAATCCGCTAAGCATCTTGTTTCCCCAGGGCCACCCTTCACCCGCGCACCGAGGATACCACCAGCGGGCTCAGGCCGCGTTTGTGTAGACCGACCACAGGCGCGCCAGCAGGGGAGCCTCCTGGTACCGCTCGCGGACGGACGCCCAGCCCTCCCGGCCCAAGACCGCAGCCTTGTCCGGATCCGCGTGCAGGGCCTGGATACCGGCCGCCATCCCCGACACATCGCCAGGATCCACACACAGGGTGCCGTGGTCCGCCCAGTCCGTCATCCCGCCGCGGACCATGGCCACCACCGGCGTGCCCATGGCGAGGGCCTCGACGCCCAGGATTCCAAAGGGCTCCTGCCACCGGCTGGGGAAGATCAGGGCGCGGGCCCGGGACAAGGCCTGGCGCAGGGCGGGTCGGTCCAGCCAGCCCAGCAACTCCGCGCCCGGAAGCTGGTGGGCCATGGGGCCCATGCCCGCGACCTTCAGCGGCGCCTCAATCCCGGCCACGGCCCAGGCCTCGGCCGCCTGGTCGATGCCCTTGTGCTGCACCAGCCGTCCGCCCAGCAAGAAGCCAGTCCCCGGCGGGCTGGGGGCGGGGGCGGCCTCCACCGCGGGGGGGATGATGTGGGCACCGGGCAGCCCGGCCGCAGCGAGCTCCTGGGCCATGTACCGGCTGAGCACGACCAGGCGGGCCCCACCGAGGGCCTCAGCCCTGGCCTGGGTGAGGCCCAGGATCCGGGTGCGGTACTCCGGATCGGGAAGGCAAGTGGTGCAGGCTTCATCGCCCATCTGGACCGCACATCGGGTGCCGTTCGGCAGGGTCCGCCCGGGTCCGGGGCAGAACAACCGGTGGTCCTGAATGGTGACCACGGCCCGGCCGGTGGCCGTGGTGGCATGCAAGGCGGTCGGGTTCATCAGGTTCTGCACATGGATCACATCCGCTGAGTCCATGAGCTTGCCCAGGCCGCTCAGGCCAGAGGGCTCAGCTCCCTGGGCCGCCAGTCCCCGAATCCGGTGGCCCTGTACCCCTGGCGGCAGCGGGGTCTGTATCTGTCCGGCCGCCACACTCACCTGGGCCCGGTCCGCCATCCCCCGGATGAGGTCGAGCAGGTGATGTCCGGCCCCGCCCCTGAGGCTCAACCGATCCGTGAGGTACAAGATGCGCACCCCGACCTCCTATCGCGGAGATCGGGGTGCTCCCGGGGAGGGCGCGGCGTCTACTTGAAGACCACCGAGGCCACCTCGTCTGCGCCGCTGGCCAGGTCGGAGACCTTGATGCCGTAGTCGGACACGGAGAACAGGTAGTCATCCATGATGATCGAGCGTCGGATCTCACCACCCCAGTAGTAGACATCCTCGCAGTCCCAGTCATCTCCACACAGGGCCTCCTTGATGAGGTCCTTGTGGTCGATCCGGGTGCGCTCCTCGAGCCGGTTCTTGGTCACATCCACCACCAGCAGGCCGTTGATGTAGCCCCAGCCATCCTCTTCATCCTCGTCATAGCCCCAGTAGGGAACGGTCAGCAGGTTGTTGTGGACGGTGATGGCGTGGTGATCCCACAGGGCCTCCGAGCTGCCCCACTCGGTCTCCACCGTGACCCGGTCCACCTCGGTGGGGCGGGCGAAGTCGGACACGTCGAAGAGGCTCACGCTCACGCCGGTGATCTGGCCATCGTCCGTGCCGTCCATGCCTACGCCGATGAGGCGCGCGTTGCCGCGGGGGTGCAGGTAGGCCGAGTAGCCGGGGATCTTCAGCTCACCCACCGCCCGGGGCCGGGTGGGATCCGCGAGGTCCAGCGTGAACAGCGGGTCCACCTGACGGAAGGTCACGAGGTAGCCCTTGTCACCCTGGAAGCGGGCCGCGTAGATCCGCTCGCCGGGTGCGAGGCCCTCGATCGAGCCGATGATCTGCATCTGGCCCTGTGCGGGGTCCAGGATGAAGACATTGTTCCCGTCCTCGCGGCCATCCGTGCTGGTACCCCACCACCAGTCCAGGTCCGTGGTCGCGACCCTGAGCAGGCCCTCGTACTCGGACATGGAGAACTGGTTGTGCAGCCAGCCCGGCACCACACCGGTGGCGGTGTAGGCCGTGCCCTCATCGGAGAGCTCGAAGCGGTGGATGCGGGTGCTCCGGTCCACGCTGCCCCAGCCCCACCACCAGGAGAACGATCCCTGGGCGATGTAGATGTGGTCTTCCGACGCGTACATGGTGCTGCCGCTGGCCATCACCGAGGTGGTCTGCAGCTCGCCGCCGGCCCTATCCGCGCCCATGTCCACATGGACCACGCTCAGAAGCTCCGGCGTGGTGATCTCGTCGGCGTGGAGGATGCTGGTGCAGCCGCCCGCAGAGGTGGTCTGCCCGTCCTCTCGGATGCTGAGCAGGAAGGCGCCTGTGTCCAGCGCCGCGTAGCCGGCATGGACCGTGCCCCGCAGCCGCTCGCGGGCGATGTCCTGTATTGCGAGGATTTCCTCCTCGGTCGGCTCTGCCCACCACTTCCGCACGGGGTCCAGATCCGAGGTCATGGTGTAGGCTGCGTCCCAGAGGGCAGCCGGAATGCCGTGGTAGCGTCGGGTCGTCACGTACATCTGGTCGCCGATCATGCGCGCGCCGATCATCTCGCCCTCGATCGTGACCTCTCGCATCACCTCGGGGGACTCGGGCTGGCTGACATCCACCACCGTGATTCGGGTGCCGCTGCCATAGCGGTAGCCAGTGGCCTCATCGCTCGGCCAGCTCTCGTCCCAGGACTGGCTGAAGACGATGGCCCGGTCCTCGTGCAGGAAGAGGCTGGTGGGGTTGCCCTCGATCTCGACCTTGGCCACCTCGACCGCGTCGATTGCAGGCCAGCTCTTCACGATGGTGAGCGCATTGCTCTGGGCGATGAAGATGTGCTGGCCATCGGACTTGACCAGGTCGGGCTCGTCCACGCCCTGCTCCTGCACATTGGTCTCGGAGCGGCTCTCGGGGCCCGCGCTGCCGTCGACTTCGCCGGCGCTCGTGTCGCCTTCTATGGAGACATCGAGCCTATAGCCATACCGCGACTGGACCAGCTGCTCCAGCGTGGCCTCGGCCACATAGGACTTGAGCTCCTTGCAGCTCTCGAAGTGGCTGAGACCGACGAGGCTCTCGTCAGGGCCGGAGCCGCCTCCTGGGCAGGCGATGGCGAGGAGGGCGAGCGGGGGAAGAAGGACTCGGATGTGCATTGCAGCTCCTGAGGGGTGTTTTCCCCCCGTTCTTGCAATGCCCGTGCCAATACATAAAACATCAGTAAATACAGATATTTAAGCTGAACGCGCGCAACGTTCACCGCCGGTCATTCGCAGGATCGAGACACCGATGTCGGGCTCAATCCCCAAGATCGAAGATCAACCGGCCGCTCAGGTTGCGCCCCTCTCCCAGGCACCGCTCGAGGTGGGGCTCGAGGACCGCGCGCTGGTCCGCGCTTGCCAGCTCTGGCCGCCAGACCACAGCACGAAAGCCGAGGTGGCTGAGGCCCTGGACTCCCTCGCAGCCATCCGGCCCGGTCCGGCCCTCCAGCAGGACACGGGCCATGCCCCGGTAGAAGGGGTTGGCCCGAACGGGTGGGGAGAGGCTTCCCTCCTCCCGGCCCTCCAGCTGAAACGGTATCGGCCGACCGTGGATGGTCTGCTGGAAGAAGATGTCCCCGGCAAAGCGGCTCCCCCCGGCCCGCGTCTCCACAAAGGGCAGGTCGAGGACCGCACCCGGTCCCGGTGTCTCCGCCAGCGCCTCGGAGGCGGGGTGCGGGGTGGCGGCGGACATCGCCAAGGGCCAGGGCCCGGGGGAGACCACCAGGGCCTCCCCACCCACCACCACCATGGCCAGGAGCGCCAGCCGCTGGGGCTTGGCGCGGTCGGCCATCAGGGTGTCCAGGCCGCGGGCCGCGAGGATGGCCAGGGCGAGCTGGGCGCCCAGGGCCAGTCGGTCCACGCTGTGGAGTGTGGCGCTGAACAAGGGAAAGACGGCGTGCAGCAGCAGGTAGAGCGGGTTGGGAATGGCGAGCAGGGTACGGCCGTGGTCGAGGTAGATGCGCGGACCCATGGCCAGCAGCGCCATGCCCAGCACCGCCAGCAGCAAGCGCCGCTCCAGCCGGCCGCCGCGCCGCAGCGCCACAAGGGCCAGCCCCAGCAAGCCGAGCCCCAGGTAGGAGGCATAGTACAGCTGCTCGGCACCCGGTCCCCCCTCCCGCAGGCCCCAGGTCCCAGGCAAGAAGAAGTCCAGTAGCGCCATGCTGTTGGTCTCGGGCAGGTCCAGCGGGCCCAGGATGGACGCACCGAACACGCTGATCTCTCGGGCCTTGATGGCGTTGCCATCCCCCAGGGTGCCCGAGACAGCCAGGTAGGTGGGCACCACCAGCGCCGCCAGCACCCCGAGTCCGAGCCCGATCCGCAGCCAGGCACCCCGGTCCAGGGCATAGAGGCTGCCCTGCTGCTGCTGCCAAGGTCGCTGCCACAGCCAGACCGCCCCTCCGCCCGCGACCAGGACCGCAGCCGTGATGCCGTGAGACCAGCAGCCCAGTCCCTGTGCCGCCAGCAGCACACTGGCCAGCACCGGTGCGACCCAGCCTGGACCGCGCAGGGTGCGCTGGACGCACAGGAGAACCAGCGGCAGGAGGAAGAAGAGAGCGGTCTCGCTGACGCCGGAGCCCAGCGGGAAGGCCAGCACCCAGGCGCTGAGCACCCAGCCCACACCGGCCAGTCCGCTCGCCCAGGCGCCGACGCCCAGCGACCGGGCGAGCGCGGCTGCCGCCCAGGTGGCCAGCACCAGGTCCAGCAGGAGCACCACGTTGTAGGTGGCGACCGGTCCAGCGACCGCCCGCAGGGGCAGGCCGATCAAGGCGTTCAAGGTATCCACGGAGAAGAAGGCGCCGCCCAGCGGGTGGTGGATCAGCGTGGCCTCCAGCGGGAGCGTCCCGTCCTGCATCAGTCGGGTGAGGACCCACCACTGGCTCCACACATGCTTGAGCGCATCGGTGCCGGCGCCGCCGATGGCTGCGGTGCTCCAGTAGGGGAGGTTGGGCAGGAAGACGACCACCACACAGGCGGCCATTACAGCGTGCAGGCGGATCTTCATCGCACTCGTTCCTGGAGCATCTTGGCGATGGGCGGCGCCATGATCTCTGCCGCCACCGCGTGGCCCTCCCGGGACCAGTGGGGGTCGAAGATGAGGTACAGCTGCCGCTGGGCTGCCACCGTCCGCATCGATGCGCTCAGATCCAGCACCGGCATGCCCACCGGGGCTGCCGCCGTCACGGCCTGGGCGGGGGCATCGAGCTTCACCGCAGCGGGGTCCAGGCCAAAGGCTCGGAAGGTGGGCCCCAGCCTGTCGGTGTGGACCGCATAGGCCGGGGGGGCCAGCACCAGCATGCAGACGATGCCCGTGTCCTTGCAGGCCCGGGCAAAGTTCCGGAGCGCTGTGGTTGTGAGCGGAAGCTGCCCCTGCAGCTTGGCCGGATCCACGAACGGGGCCATCTCGTCCCTGTACTCCAGCAGCCGGAAGTCGGCCGAGACATCCCGGGTCTGGGCCCAGGCCAGGGTGTGTGCCACCAGGCGCGAGACCTGCGCCAGACTGCGCTGCCAGTCCCGGGTGGGGGGCGGCTGCGGCGGGTTCTCCGGCGGCCTTTTACGGGCCTGCTTGAGCAGCGGATAGCGGATGTTGTCCCGCAGATCATTGCCCAGGTAGAAGAGCAGGATGGCCGCGTCCGCCTCCGTGGTCTCCGCCAGCTCCGACAGGCGGTGGGTGGCCTGTCGGGTGCCGTAGCCGACCATGCCGGCGTTGAGCACCTCGACCCGCTTGTCCAGGGCCGCCCCCAGGCGGGTCCCGAGCAGGGCGGACCAGGTGGCGTCCTCATCGACCTGCAGTCCCAGGGTGAAGGAGTCGCCCAGCGCCAACACCCGCACCGCACCGGCCTCCTTCTCCTCCAACTCCGGCCCCCGAAGCCCGAGCGCATTGGTCCGCAGCGTCCGAGTCCCCTCCACGGACCGCACCGTGGTGGTGGTGCTGGGTGTCAGGCGCTGGAGGAGCACGGGGTCTTCCTGAAACATCGCTGGGTCAAAGGCGCTTGTGGTGGCGTCGAGCACAAAGTGTGCGCCCGGCGGTGACCACACATGCAGGCCCATCTCCGCCAGCGCCAGGCCCACGAGGAGGCCTGCCGCCGAGAGAAGCAATCGGCGACGAAGCGGGGTGGGTCCGGGGGTGGGGGAGGACACTGGTGGGCATCCTACCAGGGGCCTCCTCGCCGCAGCGGGCCGACGTCGGTTAGTCGCCCGCCGGAGGAACGATGGCACCCACTGTGGCCCAGATCCTTGCGGCTGAGCTGGTGAAGCGCGGCGTGCGGCATGTCTTCGGTATTCCGGGCGGTGTGTTGCTCCCCGCGATGGAGGCCATGGGGGAGGCGGGGATCGACTTCGTTCTCGTGCGGCACGAGGGCTCGGCCGGCTTCATGGCGGACGCGGTGTGGCAGCTCACAGGCGCACCGGGTGTCTGTATGGGCACCCTGGGGCCAGGGATGACCAACCTGGTGAGTCCGGTGGCCGGCGCCATGCTGGAGCGCTCACGGGTGCTGGCGCTGACCGCCCAGTGCCCCGCCGAGATCCTGGAGATCTACACCCACCAGATCCTGGACCAGGTCGCCCTGCTTCGGCCCCTGGTCGCCTGGGGCGGGCTGCTGGACACGGCGGACCCAGGCGCTGCCCTGGGCGCGGCGCTCGATGCACTTTCCCGGGGCCGGCCCGCGCCGGTGCACCTGGATGTGCCAGGGGATGCATGGGGTCTGACCGTGGGTGAGATCCTCACCGAGCCCTCGCATGCGCCGCCGGATCTGGCCCTCGCAGACCTAGATGCTGCCGCCGAAGCGGTGCGGGATGCCCGCCGGCCCGTGATGGCGGTGGGCCTGGGTGACCTCTCGGACACAGCCGCCACCGCCGTCCGGTGCTTGGCCGAAGCGGCAAGAGTCCCGGTGATGACCACGTATCGGGCCAAGGGCATGGTGGACGAGTCCAGTGCCTGGAGCCTGGGCGCCTTTGGCCTGAGCCCGGTGGTGGATGCGCAGCAGCAGGCGCTCCTGGCGGGTGCGGATCTGCTGATCGCTGTGGGCCTCGACCCCGTCGAGCTTCGTTCCCAGTGGCTGCCGGGCTGGCCTGCGGGCCTGCGCATGCTCGCCATCGACCCCTACGGTCAGCCCGACATCCACCATCCCGCTACCTGGGATCTGCGGGCGGAGATCCCAGGTGTGGTTCGGGCCCTGGCGGAGCGCTGTGCTGGTGGCCGCTCCACCTGGACCCCGGACGAGGTCCGAGCCCACCGCACCACCTGCGATGCCCCCTTCCAGGACGGGCCCGATGGTCCGGCAGCGGCCATCCGGGCCGTGCAGCGCGGCGCGGGCGCACAAGCGCTGCTGTCCCTGGACGTGGGCGCCCATCGGATCACGGCCAGCCACGTCTGGCGGTGCGCCTCGCCCCGTACGGTGCTTCAGTCCAATGGCTTCTCGTCCATGGGCACCGGGCTGCCGGGCGCCATCGCCGCCAAGCTCTGCTTCCCGGACCGGCCCGCGGTGGCACTCACCGGAGACGCCGGTCTCTGGATGACGCTCGGCGAGCTCGGAGTGCTGCAGGACAGGGGGATGGATCTGGTCGTGGTCTACCTGGCGGACCAGGCCCTCAGCCTGATCCAGCTCAAGCAGGAGCGGATCCCCCTCGCCGACCGCGGCGTGCGCTTCACCAACCCCGATGTGCTGCAGCTCGCCCGCGCGTTTGGCGGGACCGGGCGGCGGGTCCGCGGCGAGACCGCGGTAGAGGAAGCGGTGGCGCAGGCCGTGGATGCCGGCGGCCTGTGGTTGATCGAGGCCCAGATCGATGCCCAGCCCTACCGGCAGCAGATGTAGGACGACAACGTGCTCTTCAACTCGAAGATCTTCGTCGCCTTCCTCGTGGTCGTGCTGGCGGTGTACTACCAGCTGCCGGACCGTGCGAAGATCTGGTTCCTGCTGGTCATGTCCTATGTCTTCTATGGCTTCTGGGACCCGCGCCTGTGCTCGCTGATCCTGCTCAGCACGGTGGTGGACTACGCCTGCGGTCGCCGTCTGGGGGCGCTGCCGACGGCGGAGCGAAAGACCCGCGGCAGGGGCTGGCTCTATCTCTCGCTCGCGGTCAATCTCGGACTGCTCGGCTTCTTCAAGTACTACGACTTCTTCGTCGGCGAGCTCGTCTCCAGCCTGGGCTGGGTGGGGATGGACATCGACCCGGACCGCTACCTGCTCTCACTGGTGCTTCCGGTGGGCATCAGCTTCTACACCTTCCAGACGATGGCCTACACGATCGATCTGTACCGGGGCGACATCGAGAAACCGGAGAAGGACTTCGCCCGATTTGCCCTCTATGTGGCGTTCTTCCCCCAGCTGGTGGCCGGACCGGTCGAGCGTGCACAACACCTGCTGCCCCAGTTCTCCCGGCCCTTTCGCCTGAGCCGGGAGATGGTCTACGAGGGGGTGTTCCTCATCCTCCTGGGCTTCATCAAGAAGGTGGTGATCGCCGATCGTCTCGCCCGGAACATCCAGCCCTACTACGAGCGCATGGCCACGGACTCGGTGGAAGCGGCGGTCAGCATGGTGCTCTTCACCTGCCAGATCTATGTGGACTTCTCCAGCTACTCGGACATCGCGATTGGGATCGGGCTGCTGCTGGGGTACCACATCCGGCCCAATTTCAACCTGCCCTTCGTGGTGCCCTCCATCCCGGAGCGCTGGCGCCGCTGGCACATCTCGATGA
>Ga0310123_10004670_pt1 | contig 10339 bp, 10 predicted proteins | sample CB6_AW_1057_MG_FD_203505 | JGI IMG/M metagenome (GOLD analysis project Ga0310123, IMG submission 203505) | Marine microbial communities from Western Arctic Ocean, Canada - CB6_AW_1057 | ecosystem: Environmental > Aquatic > Marine > Oceanic | place: Canada: Western Arctic Ocean | collected...
TAGATTCTGTGATGCTTGGCCGAGAAGCTGGCTACAAGGCCGAGAACGTGGACAGATCTATTGCTATTGGGCGTAGCGCCGGATACCATGCGGAAGATCTGGACATGAGTATATTGATTGGCTATTCGGCTGGTAGGTCTAACCCTGACGTTGTTGACAGTGTGGTCGGAACCTGTACTGGTACAAATAATGTCTATATAGGAACGAATGCTGGATTAGGTCATCCCGGTAATAACAATATCTCCCTGATTTCAAACGCTGACGATGAATTCCATCCTGATGAGGGCGATTCCGGTGACCCCTTCCACTCTCGAATGAATCTAGGGAATACTATATTTGGTATAACAGCCCATAAAGATGATGCTGGTCATTCTATGGGACGCATGATTCAAGTGGGCGCAATGCCAACGAGGGCTAGTACTGATGATGGTATTGGGGCTACACTTGCTGTTAGACCAGATGCTAGTGCTACTCAACAACCGACAATGTGGTTGAAGCGGAATACTGGTCAAGCGGTTCCCGTTTTGATGAATTCTACTACCGTAAACTATAAGGATACCTTACATGGCTTTCCACACGGACACGCCGCCGCCAACGCGATAGAGGACTTGACATTCGGACATATCAATAAAAACGGTGCGTTATGTGTTCCAGTGTTTGAGGCAGTTAGTGATTTGGAGACTGCCATCCCACCTGCGGTCAATCCGGGAGCAATAGGATTTGTTGATAACAAAATGTATATAGTTGTCGGAACTACGTGGGAACGAATTGATGCAGTGTAGGATTGTAATAATTAACTTTTTACCTTATTGGAGAAAATAAAATGGCCGATGTATCAATCAATATAAACGGCACTGATGAAAGGAACGGTAGCGTCGTGGTTGGTGCCCCTAGAGGTATTACTACCTCTACGGAGCGATTCGGCGCTGGTAGTAATTATACATTGTTGCCGGGAGATACTACTGATTTAGGTACGGGTGGAGTAGCCAAGGGTGCGGTTGGTGGTGTTAATGATGCCCCAGAAGTAGCTACTTGGGAAACTAAGCTCACTGACCGATTCGATGATGTCAACTATTATACGGGAGGTTAATCATGGCAACACCACATTCATTAGTAACTGGGCAGAAAACTGTTGCCACTGGTACTGCGACAGCGATTACTGCCGAAACCATGGATAGTAGAAGAGGCGTACTTATTAAAGCCCTTGCTGCGAATGATGCTACGGTTTATCTTGGCATGACTGGGGTAACCGTAAGCACTGGGTTTGAATTAAGTGCTGGAGAGTCTGTAGTTCTTCCGCATTTAAAAGCTTCAGAGATTTTTGCTATTACCACGGGCACCCAAAAAGTCTGTTTTGTAATTATTTAGGGCTATCATGACACAATACGCAGTACCAAATGCCGATACAGCAACTGGAAACTGGACCAGATATCCTGCTACGGGATCTTTTTATTCAAAGATAGACGAAACCCCTGTTGCATCTGTCGATGATACTGACTATATAACAGTAGTGGAAGATGATGAGGCAGGGATTTATTCCAATCCAACTCTTGGGACTGCTACATTTACATTGAGTACTATCACAGACCCGGAAAGCGATGCAGATCATGTTGTAAAATATAGGGTCAAGTACGTCGGATCATCTGCGCCTATTTTTGATGTTAAGCTATATCAAAGTTCCACCCTAAGAGCATCAAAGCAACACACTGGGGGAACAGTTTTAACGAGTTCATTCGTTAATTATGAGCTTGCTTTATCCACTGCTGAAGCTGATTCTATTACTGATTATAGTGCCTTAAAACTTACCATTATACTATCCGGTACTGGAGGAGAAGAGTTTAAAGGTGTTAGAGTATCCCAACTATTTTTTGAAACAGGAGATGCAGGGGGAGGAGGCGGCGGTCCTGTAGCAACAGCAGGTGGAGGACCAGATTCGTTTTCTATAGGTGGTACTGGGTTTGGAAGCAATTTTTCATTGGAATAAACCATGGCGATAACTATACCAGATAGCGTATTCGATAAGTATTTCGAGGTGGTGGATTCTACCTTCGACATATTTGGAGTTACGTGCCAGTTGGCGACAGTTACTCTAGAAGAAATTCCATATAATCCTGATAATAATATACCAGATCTTAACTCCATAGATGTTCGCCGTAGACATGATGATCAGTTTGACCGTGGAGAAAAGAGCTACAGAGAAGTAGAAACCTTAGAAGATATAGTACTTAAGGTTTACTGGGATAGTAAGAGTTTTGTAAAGGTGGGCGGTATGGCTATTCCAGACAACGCCATACAGACTATCGGGCTAATGACAGACTTGCCCAAAGTATTAAATGCTAAGTATCTCATAGTACACAAAGATATTAAAGATTATGGCGTCATGAGGTTTGAGCGTTCAGGTGCCCATTTCCCTATGGGTATTAAACAAACTAGGTATTTTGGTTGTTTTTGGAAGCATATATAATGGTTGCACCAACTAAGATTTCCGAACTAACACTTAAGTTGACAGATAGCATTCCAGCTATAGAACTGAAGATCAACGGGGCTATAGCCGTACATCTTAACTCTCTCTTTCTTAAAAAGAAGAGGGACATTGAAAACCAACTGAGAGATCTGATCGGGATTTGGATAAGATCCCAGCCGGAAATACAATCGCTGGCTATGTCTGGAGATTTGGCCGGACAGTTTGGATTGCCTGACGGTACTTCTTTAGGAGTAGTCAATAAGATTGTGACTTCCATACAACAGTCAACACAGGTGAAGATGAAAAAAATCAACAAAAAACTAGAAGGAGGGCTTACGTTAACGTGTCAGCCGTCAAGTTTTGCTAATTTGCTGGGACTTCCAGATGGTCATGTAAAGATCCTTGATGGAGATTTACATTGGCTGAGATGGTTATTGGAAAGTGGCAATAAGATATTGGTAGTTAATTATCACTATACTCCTTCAGTAGGATTTGGTAGATCAAAAATCGGCATCATGGATAAAGGGGGAGCGTGGAGAGTACCTCCAGAATTTGCAGGAATCTTAGATGACAACTTTGTCACTAGAGCATTCTTGGGTAAGGAAAAAGATTTAAATGCACTGTTTAGTCGTATCCTAAAGGGGTAGGTTATGCCACAGTTTAACTTAAAGGGCTTTGACAGTGTATTTGACGCCACCTTAAACAATGAATTACAAGACAATATTGTAGAATTTTTTGATTGGACCCTATTAAGAAAGGGTAATTACTTTAATACAACACTTGGAGAGACATCTCCAAATGGTTTTGATTATAGCCAGTTAAGACTGTCATCGGATAAACGATACACGTCGGGAACAGCTTGGGAAGGATTTAGGGAAAATTGGGTCTGGCAGAGTGGGGTTGATTATAGTCCAGCACCAATAGTGGGAGATGACAATGTCTATCCCGGAATATCAGGAGTTTATGTTGATAGTACGTTTCGATCCATTGATTCTATAGGAACATATGCTCATTATGTAGATTACTATCATGGGACTGTGGTTTTTGACAACCCCCTTCCTACTGGCAGCAAGGTACAAGCTGAGCACAGTTACAAGTGGATTAATGTAGTGTACGCAAATGAAGTCCCTTGGATTAGAGATATTCAGTACAGGACTTACGACATGGATTCAGAATTTTTAGGTACAACCAAAGGCAAGTGGGACCAGCCAGCGGATGTGAAGTTTCAATTACCAGCAATAGCTATTGAAATTGTTCCTAGAAGAAGCTTTAAAGGATATCAATTAGGAGGAGGACAATGGGTATATACTGATGTTTTGTTTCATTGTATAGCAGAAAATGAGAATACTCGTAATAAGCTGGTCGATATTGTCTCATTGCAAAATGACAAAACCATTTACAAATTTGACAGCAATTCAGTGGTGGCTAGTGGAGATGCTCCTATAGACTATAGGGGAGTTCCAGCTTCTGGGGCCTTAAGGTATCCAGACTTGGTTAATGGTCACTTTGGAGGAGGTGTTAGGTTGATCAATGCTTCAGTTCAGGGAATGGATATGATTAACAGCAATATATATGCTGGTATCGTAAAATTTACAACTGAGGTAATAGATGAGAGTATATAATCCGAGGGAACAACAATTGAGTCAAAGACCTAGCTTTTGTGTATAATAACATAGATAATTAAACTTTCTACAGGAGAGAATAACATGCCTACAGCAGCAAACTATAGAATCTTTTATGCCTGCCAAATGGTCGGATTGCACAAAATGGGCCATCCTAGTGATGATCCAGCCACATCTGCGGATGGACTGACCCTTGCTCATGGTGTGCAAAGTGTTGGAATTACAACTAACTTCAACCTAGAACAGGCTTTTGAGCTTGGTCAAATCCAGATTTATGAGAATATCGAAGGACTGCCGGATGTCGAGGTGACATTGGAGAAGGTTCTTGATGGGTATCCTCTCTTGTACCACTTGGCCACCCCTAGTCCTGCGTCCATTGGCATGGTAGGCCGAGGAAAAGAGCGTACTGACGTTGCCCTTGGTATCTTCAGTGATGCAGTTGACTCCGTGACTGACGGGTCACAGGCTAAACCTCCTGTAGAGGTCTACTGTTCCGGCATGTATATGGGTAATCTCAGTTATACCATTCCAGTTGATGGCAACTGTACTGAGTCGATTACGCTAGTTGGTAACGAAAAGCAGTGGATTACTACAGATAATCTAAAGCATATCACCAGTCAGGGTTCTTCGTTTGGTGAAACGGCACTCCCCAATCCAGATGAGCCGCTTGCACTAACAATGGCTAGTGGTGGTATTCAGAGACGTGAAAACGTACTGTTGTCATCGTCTATCCTACCAATAGCGGTTTACGGTGTGTCTGCAACTACTGCTCCGGGCAATGCTTGGGATAGCACCCTTAGCTCGCCAAAGGTTCATATGCAGAATATTTCTGTAAGTACAGACTTCTCTCGTGAAGACATTCTGGAACTTGGCCGTAGAGTACCTTACTACAAAGCTCCCGGTTTCCCGATTGAAGTTACTACAGAAATTGAAGCAATCGCAATTTCCGGTGACTTCGTGAACGCCTATGAAGCTGGAGATCCGGCCAATATTGGCACTAAGAATGAGGGTAATAATACTGCGGAAGAAACAATTATTATCCGGCTGACAGATGGAACAACATTTGATATGGGAAGTAAGAACCGTCTTTCTTCGGTAAGTTATGGTGGTGGTGATGCTGCGGGAGGTAATGTTAGCATCAGTTACAGCTATACCAACTTCAATGACTTGGAAGTCTTGCATCTTCAAGATCCAGCTATCAGCACATATAGTGTGTACCAATTAGGATGGGTTGGTTTGTCAGCCGATTACTACACCTCTTAAGATAATTTAGCGGGCTTTTACCGCTATGGACATGGTGGAACGATTTGCGATAGCTCTGGAGGATAGCGAGTTTATCGTTCCACTAAGGAAGGATAGCAACATATGCGTATACTCTTGCACTCCCGCTATGAGGTTTTGTTATGAAACAGCATGAGCGGGAGTATTTTGTATCACAGATACGTGCCGGAATAGTTTATGTAGTAGAAGATGAGATTACTCTAAAGATTTTGAATCCAACTATTGAGCAGCAGTTAGAGTCCTCTTTGATTTTTGATAGATCTTATTCTGAGGCTTATCGTGATGAGGTAATGAGTCAGGATGATATGATGGATTGGATGAGAGAGCAAGGAGTGTGGTCCAAAAAAGAGGATGATCGGATAGAGGGGTTAAAGAAGGATATAGAAAGGTGTCAAATTGAGATTTATAATGCTCGGAATAACAGAGAGAAAGCCGAACATATTAGGAGATACATACGGGCTGGAGAAGAACAGTTAGTGGGATTACTCAGTCAGCAACTAGAGTATTATAATAACACAATAGAGGGAATAGCAAATACAGAGAAAGCTCAATGGTTGATTGAACACTGTACGTTTCTTGATGGACAGCCTTATGACTTTGCGGAGATGTCTATTTCCTATGTTTATTCATCTCATCGGGAGACTCTTTTACAGGGAGGAGAAATTAGGGAATTAGCTAGAAATGAACCTTGGAAATCCTTGTGGATGACACGTAATGATACTGGGTGTGATCTCTTTTTAGATGCGAAGCACAGGATTCTTAATGATAATCAAAAAAATCTTATTGTGTGGTCACAAATGTATGACAATATACAGGAATCAATGGACTGTCCAAGCAATGATGTAATCAATGATGACGATATGCTTGATGGTTGGTTTATTGTTCAGAGTAAGAAGAGGGATCAGGAAAGAATCGAAAGTGAATTTGAAAACTCTACGAAGAGCGATAAAATTAAGAATTCCGATGAAGTGTTTGTTATGGCCGGGTCTCAAGCAGATGTGGGACGTATCGAAAGCATGAACGATATTGGCGGGAGAATGACAATTAAGCAGCGTGAAGCCACCATGCAGAGGAAGCAAGGGAAGTCGGTTACCCAAAATGAGTTTACAGATGAAAAGATAAAGTTACAAAACCAGAGAAACCAACAATATAAATCAACATTTGGAGGATGATGAGATGGAAAAAAGCTATACGGAATTGATTAAAGAGAAGTCAAACTACAAATCTCAAAGAGCAGATAAGTATAAGGTAGACTCAAAAGATAGACTATCTAAGATTATGAGGAAGAAAATAGAGACAACCATGATCGGGGCGTTAAGTACCATAGAGGACAGTTTTGGATTTCTATGGGGAAAGGGGCAAGAAGAGCCTCTCACGGATGAGCAGGAGATTATGTATGAATTATACCAATCTGTAAGATCTGATATACTAGATAGGGGTAACAATCAAGCCAGAAATATCGATGCAGAACTTGGACAATACGAAGTGGAATGGAAAAAATATTCTATGACTATACCTGTAATTAATAAAGATCACTAGGAGGGACCAATGGCTAAGCAGAAGAGATCGTTAGAACAAGAGGTTACTGTAGATGTAGACGGCAAGAAGGTTAAGATTGTCGTAAGGAGACCGGGCAACAGGGTGTCTACTGAAGCACAAAGAAAGGGTGCTTTGGTGTGGACTCAGTGTGTCCGTGAAGGTGTAATGACTAAAAAGGAACTAACAAACTACATGAAGGAACGTGGGATTTGGGACACCGAAAAGGAAAGTGAAGAACAGATGCTTGTGAATAAGATTGGAGATCTTGAAAAAGAATTGTACCTTGGCACAAAGGCTGGCAAAATCAAAGCTTCCAAGGGTAAAGATCTAGCAATCCAGATGCGTGTTAAACGGGGAGAGCTAAGAGATCTTTTGTCTGAAAGGATTGGATTGGAAGGTAATACAGCAGAGAGCCTTTCTGATAATGCTAGATTTGACTATATGGTAGCCAATTGTACCTATTACGACAACGGAGAAAGGGTCTATAAGGATCTGGACGATTACGAGCAAAGGGCAGAAGACGAAATATCGTTTGAGGCTGCGACTACTTTGGCAGAGATGATTTATGTAGTTGATAAAGATTTTGAAAAGAAGCTTCCAGAAAATAAGTTTCTTTCTAAGTTTGAATACGTTAATGAGGAACTCAGCTTGATCAACAAAGAGGGAATAACCGTTGATACTAAGGGAAAGCGAATCAATGATGAGGGTCATTATCTTAACGAGGATGGTAAAAGAGTGGATGTAGATGGACACTTACTAGATGAAGATGGAACTTATATTCCGCAGGTTACATATCTAGACGACAACGGAAAGCCTATTAGGGATAAGAAGACAACTAAGTCTACCTCAAAAACTGAAGAACCAGAACCAAAAAAAGAAGACGAAACGGAAAGCTAATGGATAGCGTGTAGTCAGGTCTTATACTAGTAAAGGCTAGAGATGGCTAAATTTGTATTGACTGCACAGCTACAGCTACAAGCACCTAGCAATGTTGCGGCAGTAGCGAGACAGATTCAAAACCAACTCAACAACATCAAAGTGAATGTTGCCGTGAGCGGTGCATCTGCTGCTTCTAAAAATTTAAACAAGATTACGAAGGGTGCTAATCAGGCAACTTCTGCGGCAAACAGAATGGGTAAGGCGTTTGCCGTATCTGTTAAGCGTTTTGCGGCGTTTTCTATAGCCACCCGTGTTGTCGGTCTGTTTACTCGTAGTCTAGGGGATGCGGTTAGTGAAGCCATTGCCTTTGAAAGAGAGCTAATCAAAGTCTCTCAGGTTACTGGCAAAACCATGACCCAACTCAAGGGGTTAACCGCAGAGATCACCCGCTTGTCTACAAAATGGGGGGTTGCTTCAAAATCCCTCGTAAGCGTTAGCCGAGTGCTTTCACAGGCTGGCTTAAGCGCTAAAGAAACCGAGACCGCCCTAGCTACTCTGGCTAAAACTGAGCTAGCTCCCACCTTTGAAAACATTACTCAAACGGCTGAAGGTGCTATTGCCATTTTCAATCAGTTTGGTAAAGGGGCAGCGGCTTTAGAAAAGCAACTTGGTGCCATTAATGCTGTGGCTGGTAAGTTTGCTGTAGAGGCAGGTGACTTAATCTCGGTTATACGTCGTACTGGTGGTGTATTCAAATCTGCTGGTGGCGACCTCAATGAGCTTATCGCCCTATTCACCTCCGTTAGATCGACTACTCGTGAGTCTGCTGAATCTATCGCTACCGGTCTAAGAACTATCTTTACCAGAATTCAAAGGCCCAAGACGATAGAATTCCTCAAGCAGTATGGAGTAGAACTTCTTGATCTAGAAGGTAAATTTGTTGGTCCTTTTAAAGCTGTTATGATGCTTGGCAAAGCGATGCAGGGTCTTGAAGAAGGCGACATTACCTTTATTAAGATTGCGGAACAGTTGGGTGGATTCCGGCAAATTGGTAAAGTGTTACCTCTATTGCAGCAGACGGCGGTAGCTCAAAAAGCGCTCAATGCAGCCAATGAAGGTTCTAACTCCCTATCTGTGGATGCGCAGAAGGCTCAGGCTGCTTTGGCTGTTAGGATTACCAAGGTTAAGGAAGAGTGGATAGCACTCATGAGGGCGTTCACTGAAAGCAAGACATTCCAACTGATGGCAAACACCGCCCTATCTTTAGCTTCTGCCCTTATTAGGATAGTTACCGCCGCTAAAGAACTTCTGCCTATCCTTACTGCCTTGATGGCTATCAAGGTAGGCAGAGGAATGATGGGCTTTGTTGGTGGCTTGAGTAGTGGTATGAGGGGCGGTGTTAAGGGGATGGCTCGCGGTGGCTTGGTGCCCGGTTCTGGAAACAGGGATACGGTTCCTGCTGTTCTTACTCCGGGTGAGTTTGTAGTTCGCAAGCAGAGTGTAAATGCTATTGGTGCTGGTAACCTAGAGGGTATGAATAGGTATGCTGCGGGTGGTAAAGTAAGTGCTGGAAGGCATGCGTATGGCCCCAGTGCGAAGACGGCGAGTATACTTAAGAGGGCGAGAGCACAGGGTCGTCCAAAAAATCCACGTAAGGATCAAACCAAGAGGGGTTTTGCCGATACGCAGTTGAGATTTGCCATTACCCCCAACAAAATTGGTGCATTGTTTATGAATCCGGTGGAGAAAGGCGACGCTTCTGTGTCCACAAACAAGAGTGTTGAATTCAAGCTCACAAACTCAACATTGCTGGCGAAATCGGGAAGGGCCGGTCCAGCAACCCCGGCTGGTAAGAAGGGGAAGGAAACATATAACGCTGTTTTGCAGAAAGGCAAGGTAAGTACTTTTTATCCTGCACTAAAAGATGTAAAAAAGGGTATGGGAGAAATTGTATCAAACCAAGCTAAGCAGTCGCTGGGAGAAGCAGCAGTTGCAGTAGCTAAAACACTTCATAGCAAAGGAATGGTTGATATTCCTCCAGTTATTGATACTGAACAAAAGACGATGTACGATACGGCCAGAAAAGGAATTGAAGGTGATCAAGGAGCTATCAAAACTACTAGTGGCTATATCTTTGAGGGAGTCATTGCTGCTTTAACTGGAGCGGAGCCAGCGACGGGCAACGCTAACTTTGATTTTCCAATGACCTCTCTTAAAAAGAATAGGGTTAAGATGGGTCAATTGTTTGGTTCTCCCGTTGGTATTGCGAACCTTGCTAAAGCAGATGCTAAGGCCAGCTTTTCGCCGGATATTATCAGAGGCAAAAAGGGATCTATAGTCAGCAAGATTATCAACGACATAAATGCTAACCATTTAAATGGCGTCCAAATGCTTAAGAAGAGCCAACAGGCAGGTGATGGCACCACGTTAATGCCGAGTGTGGCAAGAAGAGACAGATTTGCAACTGGTGGTTCTGTTACCGACACCGTTCCCGCCCTTCTCACCCCCGGCGAATTTGTTGTTAATAAGAAATCATCTCAAGCCATTGGCTATG
>Ga0310123_10004673_pt1 | contig 10334 bp, 15 predicted proteins | sample CB6_AW_1057_MG_FD_203505 | JGI IMG/M metagenome (GOLD analysis project Ga0310123, IMG submission 203505) | Marine microbial communities from Western Arctic Ocean, Canada - CB6_AW_1057 | ecosystem: Environmental > Aquatic > Marine > Oceanic | place: Canada: Western Arctic Ocean | collected...
TTCAGGATCGCCTTGATTTCGGTAGGACAAATATCGATCTCCTCGACTGGCTTCTCATTGATCAGTCCCGTTATATTCGGGTAGGCCGAGAAATAGGCCCCGATCACCTCCACCCTACGCACCGGGGAGAATGGCTTCACGGCCGCATTGAGTTGGGAAAGGGACGGCATCAGGACCTCCCCCTGGTCACACCATCTCGAGACCGAGGAGGAAGAGGACTTGATCTTCATCGCGTAGCCCTGCCCGGAGCGGAACCCGCCCGCATCGATCGCGGCCCTTAGCGCCAAGGAGAATGCCGCCTTGTGCTTCGGGACAACTGCTGCTTTCCGAGTTCCCACCTTGGTCATGCCGTCGCCCTCGCCCGCTTTTTTAGGACCATCTGCAAGCCCTCCTCACCGAGATAGTCGACTACCAGGGCACGGGCGAATAGGGTCTGCCCCTTCGGGCTTATGACCGCAAGGATCGCCTGGGCGGTTTCCCCGGAAAAGACCCGGACCCTCCCCAGCATTCGAGATAGTGTCGCCCGGTCGATGCCAGCCTCCAGGGCCAGCCTCCGGGCCACCCCCCCAAATTCGGAATCGATGATGCCTTGAAGCACTGAAGGCGCCCTAAGATCTGCCATGGCCCAGACAATTAGAGAAAATTGATCATTCTTCAACTTATTTCGGTTGACGGCGTGATGCAGATCCGTCAACTTCCGCGCCAATCATGAGCAAACCGGAGGCAGGCGGGGCCTTAACCGTCATCGAGAAGACCGTGGACTGGTCCGAGATCATAAGCCAGGCAGTAGCGGCCGGCGCCGATGTCTCCCAACTGAAGGAACTACAGGAGTTCCGCAACCGGGAGGACGAATTCAAGGCCAAGAAGGCATTCGCGAGGTCTATGGCAGGCTTTCAAGCTGAATGCCCGATCGTGACGAAGTCCAAGTCGATCGAGGGGAGATCCCGCTATGCGGCGATCGATGATATCATGCGGGAGATCCGGCCCCTTCTGGCCAAATTCGGACTCGGAGCGAGTTTTGACACCAAGATCGCCGACAACCAGATCACGGTGGTCTGCACCATCACTCACGAAGAGGGCCATTCGATCACATCCACCTTCGCGGCCCCTATCGATCCGGAGATGAGGGCCAATGAAACTCAGCGGGTGGCGAGTGCCAATACCTACGCTCGCCGGTATGCTCTCTGCAATGCCCTGAATATTGTCGCCTCCGAGGAGGACGATGACGCCCACGCCCTCGCCAGCGGAAAACTTGGCAAGAGTCAGGTCGACGTTATTAGGAAGCGGATCGGCGAGATCGAACAGCGAGACACCTTCGACAAGGCGGCATTCCTGAAACTCTTCGAAGTGTCGACCATCGATGATATTCCGGAGTCCAAGTTCGGCCTGGTCCTGGAGAAACTGGCCCAAAAGATGTCCCGCGGCCCGAAGATCACCCCCAAGAAGGGGGAGAAGCCGGCCGAGGAGAAGCCTCCTGCAGACAAGAAAGCAGCGAAGAAAGCGGACAAGAAGACCACCAAGAAGAAGGAGGAGCCCCAAGAGGCCCCTGAAACGGCCCCTGAGACCGCGCCTAAGCCCTCAGAGGCGTCGGAGGAGCCCGAGGCAGAGATAACCATCCCGGAGGCCGTAGAGCGCCTCCTGAGCGACAAGTGGAGGGAAACTGAGGGCGTGCCTGCCACCCTGGCCGGGGTCCGGGCCAAACGGTCTGGCGGGATCCAACCGGATCTCCTGGACCCGTCACCGGCGGTCCTGGCCTTCCATGCGTCCTATATCGACGAGATCCAGCAGATCCTCCTGGCGAAGGATATCGATCTGAAGGTCTTCGCGAAGCAGGCCGGCAAGCAACTGGACCTCACCCCGTCCCAGATTCTCAACAACTATGGAGACCTTGAGAAGGTCTTCCAATACGCAAGAAAGCTATGAGCACATTGATAATTACGGCCCTCCAGATCGAGGGATTTAAGAAGATCGTGGCGTGTAACATCGACCCCGAGAACGGGAAGCCGGTCATCATCACCGGCGATAATGCAGCCGGGAAGTCTTCGGTTTTGGATGGAATCATGTTCGCCCTGACAGGCAAGGGGGCCGAGAAGCCCCTGAACGATGAGTTCCAGAAGGGCAAGGTCACCGTCATGCTGGGCGGAGAGGAGAGGACCCTGGAGGTCAAAAGAACCTTCACCAACGACTCAAAGGCCCTGGTGGTCCGCGACGCCGAGGGGAAGCAACTGAGTTCCCCCCAAGAGGTCATAAACGGCCTGGTGGGCGCCCTGGCCTTCGATCCTGAGAAATTCCTCCGGATGAAGGACAAGGAGAGGTCCGACGCCCTGCGCATTGCTGCCGGTCTGGACTTCGATGCCCTGGACGATCGGCGGGAGCGCGCTTTCAATGAGCGCACCACGATCAACCGGATGTTGAAGGAGTCTGAGGGCGAGAAGAAAGCCCTTGGGATGCCGATCACCAACCCCGGGGAGAGCAAGAGCACCGTGGACCTGATGAGCAATCTCAGACGCCACCAGGAGGCTATCAACCAGCACCAGGAGGCTCGCAACGATGTGGACCGTTACAAACACGAACTGGACGAGGTCGAAGCTCAACTGAAGCACCTGAAACTGGTGCAGAAAAGCGCCAAACAAACCATGGATACGGCCCGCGGGAAGATGCTGATTCTGACGAAACCAGCCGTGGAAGCCGAAGAACGGATCCCGGGGCTGCAGGCCGAGATCGAGGGAGTCGACGAACACGCCTCCAGGGTCTCGGCCTACCGGACCGACAATCAGAAGCGCCTGGATCTGAGCGCCCGGATCACGAAGCTCTCCAAGGCCCAGTTCGAACTCAACGACGAACTGCAGAAGGTGGACGCAGAAAAGGAGAAGGCGATCAAAGATGCCAGTCTTCCGGACGGTGTGACCTTCGGAGAGGAGGGAGAGACGCTATACTGGGGACGCCCGTTCTCAGATCTCAACACGGCGAAGCAGTGGGAGGCTGCGACACAGCTTGCCGCCCTGCAGGACCCGGAACTCGGAGTGGTCTTCATTCGGGAAGCGGCGCTAATGAACAAGAAGGCGCGCGCTTTCATCATCGGCTGGGCGAAGGATCGCCACATTCAACTCTGGATGGAGAAGTTCCAGGAGGAGCCCAGTGACGAGGGGATCCACATCGTCGAGGGCGAGATCGCTTCGATCAACGGGAAGGGGGTCGCATGAGAGCCACAGCCCACTACGAGCCGGGACTGAGCTTCCGGCGCTACCGCCAGTATCGGCGCGATCTGGATGCCGACATGCCGGTCATCAACGCAAGCATTCTGAAGGGGCGCACGACCATCGATATGAAGGCCGACGTCTACCCTGACGAGGAAGCAGAAGAAAAGAGTGAGGGCAAGGAGGCCTTTGTCCTGGGGGATGCCGTGCACAAGGCCATCCTTGAGCCGGCCGTCTTCTCGGATCCATGGAATTACTTCCTCAAGGCTGAAACCAAGGGGATCGACACGGTGAAGGCCATCCAGGCGCGCAAGTTAAATCCTGATAAGATCGTGATCGACTCGGAGGGCAAAATCTTCGAGCGGGCTACCGCAATCCGCAAGGCTGTATGGGGTGACGACCACGCCATGCGCTGGATCGCTCCCGAGGGAGTAGCAAAGCCACATACCGAGTTGACCGGGATCGCGCCTGACCCGGATGGCGAGTTCATCCGGAAGATCAGAATCGACCTCTGTGTGGGCATCGACCCGGAGACTGACGAGATGGGAGACTACCTGCTGGATATCAAGACCTGCCGGGCGGAAAGCCTCTTCCCTCACAGGTTCCAGTACGTGATCCGTGACCTGGGGTACCACGTCCAAGCCGCGTACTACCTCGACACCGACAGCATCATCAGGACCGGATCACCGGACAACCCGCGGGACAAATACATCATCGTGGCAGTCGAGAGCACCTATCCGTACAAGGTGATCGTGTATGAGTTGAGCAAAGAGCGCCTCGACGAGGGGCGGGAGCTTTACAAGGACCGACTGGGGATGCTCGCCTTCGCGATCAGCAACAATCGATGGGAAGGCTTCCAGTATGAGTCCCCATATCCAATCTGATCATGCCGGATAAAACTGAGACCGACGTTGTCTTCTGCAGCGTCACCAGGGAGACCGAGAGGGCCGTTCTCCTGGAGAACTTAACGACCGGCTCGCGCTTCTGGTTTCCAAAGGGCCAGGTGCGACTCGAACGCAAGAACGAAAAGACCGGGGAAGCCTTGGCCGAGATTCCTATCTGGCTTCTGGAAGAACGCGAATGGGATGAATGATCATGGGCATTTACAATGAAACTTTGAGGCAGGCCGCGATCATGGAGGAAGCTCTGGACGAGATCGCGGCCGGGAACGTGGATGGCGAGTCCATCCCGGAATTTGCTCGCCGCGCGGTGCGTGTCGCGAAGGCTTCCTTGAATGACAGACTGAAGTTCCTGTCAGCCGACCCCGCGAATCCCTTCTCGGCGACTCTCCCGGAGCTTTCCGTCCCGAAGTCCGAGGACCAGGCTGTGGAACTCAGACAGACTGTGGTGGGCGAGGAGGACGAAGCGGGAGGCCCGGCCTGCCCGGAGTGCGGGGCAATGGCATCACCAGGATCGATGCCCTCTTCTAAGCCTTCGAATCTATGAAACAAGTATGCCTCTACCACAGGAGCGATCTCGACGGCCATTGCTCTGCCGCGATCGTCAAGCACTTCAGACCCGACGCCGAACTGATCGGTGTCGAATACGGGGACGAGATCCTCACAAGCGAGAAATTATGGACCAAGCTGAAAGGCGCCGATGTCTGTCTGGTCGACTTTTCTCTGCAGCCCTGGAGCGAGATGCAACGCCTCTCCGAAGAGGCAGATGCCGTGCTCTGGATCGACCACCACCGCAGCGCCATATCCCTGTATCATAAGGAGGGAGTTACCCGGCCAACCGACTTCGTGGCCTTTCTGCGGGAGGGAACCGCAGCCTGCGAACTGTGCTGGGAGTATTTTTCCCAGATCGTCATGCCGCGGGCCGTCTACCTCCTCGGCCGGTATGATGTCTGGGACCACACCGATCCTGATACGCTCCCGTTCCAGTACGGGATGCGACTCAACGACACCGATCCCAGCCGCGCCGGCCAGGACGGAGTCTTCCCCTGGGGAGACGTGCTGCATATCGGAGGCGATGAAGAGAATTTCCTCTCCGCCACCCTCGAGCAGGGCCAGACGATCATCGAGTATCAGCGCCAGGAGAACGCGAAACTAATGAAGGTCGCCTTCCTCCATGAGTGGAAAGAGTACACCTGGTTGGCCGTCAACGCGGGGGGGATCAATAGCCTCGCCTGCAAATCAGTCTTCGACCCTACTAAGCACGATGGATTCATGTCGTTCTTCTTCGGCGGGAAGAAGTGGAAGGTCTCCCTCTACTCACCGGACCAGGCCCACGACTTCGAGTTCCTCGCGCAGGAGATGGACGGCGGAGGACACCCGGCTGCCTGCGGGTTCATGGTCGAAAACCTGAAGGAGATCGGCCTTATCACACCGGAAAAATAATCTCATGATCGACGAAACAAGAGTAAAGGAAGTCACGATCGGCAAGAGCACGATCACAGTCAAAGTCGAGAAGCCCCAAGGGGAAGACTCGGAATTCGTGGACGAGGACACCCTCGCCTGCCCGAACAGACCGAACGACGAATTCGCGCAGGCCTTCGCAGGCCTGATCGAACCGTTTTGCGAGATCTACCAGGTCGCCGCCAAGTGGGGCCAGGACGCGACCGTCACCAGCCTGAAGATCAAACACCATAAGGACGACGAGCAGACTGCCATCATCGGAGTGATCCGCCAGTTCGCCAAGACAGGAACGGAGAAGAAGGGCATCAAGACCCCGGCCTTCGTCTTCGTAGGCGAAGACCTCCAGTGCAAGTCAGCCTCGGCCGGCCTGATCGCGGATGCCGTGGCCCAGGCAATGCGCTACTACTCGGGAGATCGGCGCGATATGTTCCTCTCCGGAAAAGAGCCGACGACCAAGGGGAAGGATGATCCGGACCAGACAACCATCCCGGGAACGTGAGCGAGCCAGATCCGAAGACGACCATTGGAGCGGAGTACTGGCGGCTGCGCCACGCGCGGCTGCTGGCCCTTTCTCTAGTCACTGCGCTCGAAGCGACGACTAGGTCGGGGCGATGCCGCGAGATGACGCTCGAGTGCGCCAAGGACAGGCTGGCCCAGGCTGAAACAATCGAGAACCACATCATCGGAAGGTAATGAAAGGCAAGGATTTCGAGGACCTCTGCATCCAGCGCGCCAGGAAGGAGGAAGACAACGGCAACCTCACCATGGGGAAGTACGGAGTCAGGGGGGCATTCGACGCCGCCACCAAGACGTGGCGTCCGATCCCGAGCTACCCGGACTTTGAGGGGGTCACGATGGATGGACGCCAGTTCATCTTCGACGCGAAGGTTATCTCAGGGACATCCCTGCCGATGAAGGCTGACCACTCTCCCCTCCGGCAGCGAGAGCACTTATTCAAAAGGTGGGATTGGAACGTGACCACCTTCTACCTGGTTCACTGCCTGGCATTCACTTCGCCGGCCGGGAAGAAGACCTATCCCGAGATGACGATCGCGCTCCCAACTGATCCCGGCCTGGAGCACTGGGAAGGGGTGGGAGACGAAAGCCGCAAGTCATTCTCCCGCGACGACCTCCTGAAGTTCGGCCTGATCGTGCACTGGACCCTTCCGGACAGCGCCAGCCGCAAGAAACTGCCGAATTTCCTCGCAGCTATCAGAAAACTCAGAGGAGGAGAATCATGACCATGCCAAACGGAGAAGGAAACATCGGGTTCAACCCGAGGCAGAACTGGATACCGACCGACTACGCGGCGGTTGAGGAGGGGATAACCGGCGAGGTCACTCGAGACCGGGTCCTGGAACTCTTCCACAAGTGGAGGATGGGAGCGATACAACTGGTGATCCCTCCCACCTGCCACGAAGAGTACAAGCTCTGGCTGAAGAAGAATTTCGCCAGGAAGGGGAAGGAGGTCAAGCCCATGCCCTTCGACCAGTGGGGGGTCGACGTTACCCTCCTGGAGGAGCCGTGCTATTCCAATTCCTGTGGAACAATCATCAAGGGGCCGCGTGATGACGAGGCCTCCTCTGGCTTCGAGAGGCGTCACGAACTCATTTACGGGCGCAAGGTCCTGTCCTACTTCGAGTACGCCTTCCTGCCCATGTCCGAAGAGACCCCGGTATCTGGAGGCGACGACCGGCCTGTCTGGGAATACCCGCATTGGGTGCCGCCGGCTATGCACATCGCCCTCGGTGGTCTGCTGGAGAGTCCGGATCGCGTTCGCCGACTGGGGGAGGCCTGGATCAGTCTGGCGCAATTCCCGCGCGAGCCGCTGCTTGAAGCAGTCGCCGAATACGATGGTCACCGATACCCGCTGGGAGCGATGAAGATGAAATTCCTCGGCCTCGACAAGGCAGGGGAGAAGGTCGTCGAGGTCATCCCGGAACCAGGGAACTTCGCCGTGCCGGTCTGGACCCTTGGGGATCTCCCGCAGCCATGAGGAACTTCCGGAACGACTACAACGACGACGGCAAAGAAAAGCGCCGGGAGGCCCGCGAGAGGGCTGGGAATCGCTGCCTCCGGTGCGACAGCCCGTCCGTGCCAGGGAGAATCTTGACCACCCACCATTTCGACGGCGACAAGGCCAACGATGCCTGGTGGAACCTCCTCGCCCTTTGCCAAGTCTGTCATCTGAAGGTGCAGGCCAAGGTCGATCCTGATATCCCGTTCTTTCTTGAGCATTCGCAATGGGCAAAGCCGTTCGTGGCCGGATTCTACGCTTGGAAGTATGAGGGACGGATGATCACGCGGGAGGAAGCTGAGTCCCGGCTGGACGAGCTTCTCGCGCATGAGTTCCGTGAAACCGACAAGGGGATAACATCATGAGGAACTATCGAAAGAAGCCAGTCGTCATTCAGGCCATCCGATTCGATCCGAGCGGATCGAACGCGATGGAGATCGCCACCAGCCTGCCAAACATAGTGCTGGAGGAGGATGGGGCACTGGGCGTCTACACGCTCGAAGGCGTGATGACTGCTTTTCCGGGCGACTGGATCATCAAGGGAGTGAAGGGCGAACTGTATCCCTGCAAAAATGACATCTTCGAGGCGACTTACGAAGATGAGTTGATTCTTGGAACCTCAGAGAAAATGTAACGCCACCAAAAATTATGAAACCAAATATCCTGTACCTGATCATGATAAAAGCGAAAGCCCAGCGATGGCCCGTCAAGAAATACCGGGCCGTCTTGGACAGCCTCTTCAAAATGCTAACAAAGGACCTGTATGAAACCAGAAATCGGTAGTCTACCACAAGACCAAGCGGGGGCAGAAGAACGCAATCCATCGGGGTTTAGTGGCCTTCTGTCCAAGGCGTGTCACCCAACGCTGAAAGATGAGCATGGGGAGCCTCTCATTGACATGAATTTGCTGGAGGAATTCATGCTCAAGGAAGCGGAGAGAATGGTTGAGAAGGCCGCGAATCGGGTTGAACTGTGGCGGGCGGAGGCACTAGGGGCAACTAATGTGCTGGACGAGGAGATGCAAAAGATAGGGGCGTGTCTGCAGGGATCCAAACGCTTGAAAAAGGAATTCACGGAGACGCTTCGTACCCTGCGACAAAACGTAGTCAGCGAAGTTTCTCAAATAACCAAGCCCCTCAAAGAAGTCCGGGAGTTTTTCCTGGGAGCTAATCATGACAAGGAGATCGAAAGGCTGCGGGAGTTCGTGGATCTTTGCGAGCGTCTCAAGGCCCTGAAGGATTCCGGGTTTCTCGACTCAGTCTCGGACACCATGTTGAAGTTAGCATGAAGGACGCAATGGGCATGAATCGCTTGGAGCGCGCACTCTATGAAGTGGGGGCGCACATCCTCTACAAACAAGCCCATCCGGATCGCCAAGTTCCTCTGAAAAAATGGAAGGTCCCCGCAGTAAACAAGAACCGGCCAGCCTGTAGGAAGCAGCGCATGGTTGGAGACATTCCTTGTGACCCGGTGGACAAGGTTGCAGCCCTAGTCACTTCGCCCCGCCCAAAAGTATGACAACCTAGAGCGCCCTCAGACATGGTGCTCGCCCAACTTCTGCCATTTCTTGCGATCTGCAGGCTCACGCCGGCGCCGACGCTCGCCCCGGTACTCGGTGGCACTGGCAAGACTGATGTAGCCCATCGCCAGCATGAAGATGTCGTCATCGTGTGCACCTGGCCGCGCCTCGTCCCTCCCCGAGGTCGACGTGATGAAGTTCTTGGCTTCCAGCAGTGCATGAGGGCAGGGGATAATGAACCCAAGCTCCCGGATCGCAGTCGCCAGCGCATCGATCACATGGCGTCTTTCGTCCCGATTGGAGAGTTTCCACCCGGCCTGTCGCACTTTGTGGCCCAGCCGGGCCGAGAGCACATCCCGGTAAAGCAAAGGAACCCCCTCGAATTTCAGGAGTTCCAGCACCCCAAGGCCCATGTTGACCTCCAGAACTACGATACAGTTACCGTACATCCTCTGCAGGCCGATGATCTGCCCCGCGACCTGGTCGGCATCCGCGATGTAAGGTGCCCTCACCCTCGCCGCCAGGGCCGGCTTCACGTCTTCTTTGTTGTCCGGGTTGTAGTACCCCTGCCGGATCACTCCGACCGAGTGCCGGTCAGGATCTCCCCCGGTGGTCTGATCGGACCCCGTCATCGGGTCACACGCCACCAGGTATCGGCAATTCTCTTTCGGCAGTTCCCAGATATGCACGTCTCCCTCCTGGGAAGGACTCCACTGGACCGTCTTGTTCTCTTGAAGAGTGATTGTGCCGATCTCGGGCTTCATCGACTTCGTCATCCGCTCCATCGTCGTGATTGCTGTCAGGCTGAAGCGAGGGCGTCCGGAGACCAGCCAGCAGGAATGGTCGTCTTCCGGGTAGTACTCGTCCAGGAGGTCTTCGTTTCCTCCACACTCGGTGGAGAGGATCCCGCGACGCCAGGCGATTTGCTCCATCGTCCAGCCGTAGAGCGATATCCCGCGCCGCTCCCTTTCGGTCAATGTCTTCTCAATGGCCCGCTTCTCCCCCGGGGTCATCGCCGGCCGGCCTTCCCTGCCGTCGTTCTGGTGCTCCTCGAATTCAAACCAGGCCGCGAAGACCTTGATCCAGACCAGGGGAGGAGCCGATCCCTCTTCTCTCAGAGCCGCCAACTGGTCCACGGTGGTCGCCGCATACCCTGAGTCCTTGTTCGACCCGGCCCAGGTCTCATACATCCACCCCACCGCTCCCTCCGGTGTCCCCTCCGCAATGACCACCGTCCGAGG
>Ga0310123_10004675_pt1 | contig 10333 bp, 10 predicted proteins | sample CB6_AW_1057_MG_FD_203505 | JGI IMG/M metagenome (GOLD analysis project Ga0310123, IMG submission 203505) | Marine microbial communities from Western Arctic Ocean, Canada - CB6_AW_1057 | ecosystem: Environmental > Aquatic > Marine > Oceanic | place: Canada: Western Arctic Ocean | collected...
GGGTGCGCGTGTCGCGGTGGTCGAGGCGCGCCGGAGACTCGGTGGACGGGCAACCTCGTACCGAGACCACGTCACTGGTGACTGGGTCGACAACGGGCAACATATCATCTTTGGCTGTTATCACGAGACGCTTCGCTTTCTTCGAACCATCGGCGCACGCGATGGTCTCCGGCTGCAGCCGAATCTAGCGGTCACCTATGTCGACCGCGACGACCGCACCATTCGATTTGCATGTCCGTCGCTGCCTCCGCCCCTGAACCTAGTAGCAGGCATCCTCGAGTGGGACGAGCTCAGCGTCACCGAGAGGCTTTCCAGTCTCCGGATGGTGGCACCGCTTCGCCGTGCGCGACGTCATGCGGCCGGGAGCTGGCGCGGGGTCGTGGCCGAGGGTGACGAGACTGCCCGCGACTGGCTGATCCGTCACGGTCAAGGACCCCGACTCCGTGGTTTGCTATGGGAGCCACTGGCGCTGGCCGCGCTGAACCAGGCGGCAGAGCATGCGGCTGCGGCACCCCTCATGCGGGTCCTTGCCGAGCTCTGTGGCCCAGGCGACTCGAGCGCCTCTATCGGGGTGCCTACCCGTCCGCTCGACCAGTTCTATGCCGAGCCGGCTCGGGCGTTTATCGAGTCGCACGGTGGTTCGGTGCGCACTGGCTCCACGGCTCGGATGTCGTTCGTCGGGAACCGTTTTCTCGGCGTCGAGACGAAGAAGGAGTTGATCGCGGCTCCGGCTGTCATATCTGCCGTGCCGTGGTTTGCCCTACACCGGTTGTTCGACCCGACGCCAGCCCCGTTGGCCCGAGTCGTGAGCCTGGCTGCCGAGATGCAGGGCATGCCGATCGTCACCGTGCACCTCTGGTTCGACACGCCGGTGCTCGACGAGCCCTTCCTCGGGTTGTTGGGCCGGGATACGCATTGGGTGTTTGACACCCGACACACCTTCGGGGCCGACGCGAGCCACTTGACGCTGGTTTCGAGCGGTGCTCAGGACATCGTGAGACTCTCCAACGAGGAGTTGAGGGAGCGCGCACTCCGCGATCTTCGTGCGACCGTGCCGCGCGCTCGGGACGCCTCCCTGGTGCACGCGTTGGTCATTCGCGAGCGTCAGGCGACGTTCTCGTTGGCCCCCGGAGAGCCCCAGCGGCCCGACACGAAAACCGTCATCCGCGGTCTCTTTCTCGCGGGCGACTGGATAGAGACAGGACTGCCAAGTACGATCGAGGGCGCGGTCATCTCTGGCCAACGGGCTGCCGAGGCCGCTTTCCAGGAGCTTGGAAGGTAGTCGCACCCAGGACATTCAATGGACTCGGTCATCGTTCACTACCAGGAGATCGCACTCAAGGGCCGCAACAGACCGTGGTTCATCGAGCGCTTGGTCAGCAATCTTCGCTCTGCGACGGCCGATCTCGACGTGGCGCATGTCCGCGCGCTGATGGGAAGGCTGGAGCTGGTACTCGGACCAGATGCGGACTGGGCGCAGGTGAAAGAGCGTATCGAGAGGACCTTCGGGATAGCCCACTTTGCGCGTGCGCGCCGGGTCGAGCGGGCGGTCGAGGAACTGGCGGCAGGGATTATTGACGAACTGGGCGACCGCGAGGTCGCCAGCTTTCGGGTCAGGGCCCGCCGGGCGGACAAGGCGTACGAGCTGACGTCGCCGCAGATCGAGCGCGAGGTGGGTGGGCGAATCCAGGAAGCCCGCGGCTGGAAGGTGGATCTGTCGAACCCGGAACTGGTGGTGTCGATCGAGATCTTGCCTCGAGAGGCTTTTTTCTCCCTCGACAAGATTCCAGGCCCGGGAGGCTTGCCGTCAGGCGTAAGTGGCAACGTCATGTGTCTGCTGTCCGGCGGTATCGACTCGCCAGTAGCCGCCTATCGCCTGATGAAACGCGGATGCCGCGTGCGATTTGTGCACTTTCACAGCTATCCGCTCCTGTCCCATGCCTCGCAGGACAAGGTGCGCGAGATCGTCCGGCTGCTGACCGGGTATCAGCAACAGTCACGACTCTACCTAGTCGCGTTCGGCGACATACAAAAACAGATCGTGATGTCGGCGCCGCCACCGCTCCGGGTCGTGCTCTATCGAAGGCTCATGATGCGGATCGCCGAGCGTCTGGCCAGACGCTCGAAGGCCATGGCCCTTGTGACAGGGGAGGCGGTGGGGCAGGTGGCGTCGCAGACGGTCGAGAACCTCGGCGTCATCAACTCGGTTGTCTCGTTACCGGTGCTTCGGCCACTGGCCGGGTCGGACAAGAGCGAGATCTCCGACGAGGCTCGCACGCTCTCGACCTATCCGATATCGATCATTCCTGACGAGGACTGCTGCCAACTCTTCACACCCAGCCACCCGGCAACGAAGGCCAGACATGACCAAGTTGAGGACGCTGAGGCGGGTCTGCCAATCGACGAGATGGTGGAGGGGGCCGTCGCTGCAGCCGAGCGAGAGGACTACGTGTTTCCCAAGGTGTCCAGCCAGGACACATAGACGGCTGCTAGCTCGCTGTGAGAATCTCGGTTCCGCTGATCGGACCAAGGCACGTCGTCCCGCTGTACTCGAGCTCGATGGTTCCGTTGACGAGTTGCGCCGTCCCGTCTATCGTGAACGGGCACGGCGGTAGGTTGCTTTGCGTCGCCGTTCCGGTGGCGGTGATGTTCAGAACGTCACCGACGAGTATCCCGGTTGCCGTGTCCTCGAGCTGAACGTCGTTCGCGCAGGTCGCGCTGAAGTCACCGGAGTACGTGCCGGCCATCGTTTCGGAGGGTGACCAGCTGAAGTCGCCACAGGCCTCTGTCGTAGGTAGCGGACTGCCGGCGCTGGCCGACCTCAGACTGCCGGTCAGAAACGAGGCCAGCGACGACGGACCGAAGACGCTCTGGCCCTCCTCGGTTACACACGCTCCTAGCAAGATCGTCAGCAGACTGACGAGGGTCGTAATACGACGATGTGTCACCATGGCTCTCGATCCCAGTGTGTTCTCGACTTATCGGCCGAACCACTGTGACTGGTGCAACATTCAGACCGACCGGCCGCCTCAGACGGCGTGGGGGTGGAGAATGCCGTTGAGGTAGTCCCGGAGGCCTTCCGTGGTGCTGCGGAACGCGAGCTCGTCCCAGGGTAGAGCGGCTTCGCCGAACCAGCCGGCTTCGAGCGATTCGTCCGCCGCTACCAGCTCACCGCCGGTATGGGTTGCCGCATAGACGATGATCACCGGCACCCGGTCGGGATACGAGTAGATGTTGACGAGGCCGTCTAGACGAATCTTGAGTTGTGACTCTTCCCACGCCTCTCGGGCTGCCGCTGCGAGGAGCGTTTCCCCGCGGTCGACGTAGCCGCCGGGAAACACCCACTTTCCGAAGCCGGGCTGGATAGCCCGGCGAACCAGTGCAATCTCTCGGCTGGCGTTGCTGATGATGGTGCCAACCGCGACCTTCGGGTCGAGGTAGACGATGTGACCACAGTCCTCGCAGACAGGGCGCTTAGGTTCCCCGTCCTTGGGTCGTCTCGAGACGAGCGGAGCACTGCATCGCGGGCAAAACCGATAGAGGGAATCGGACGAGAGGGGTGGCATCGGACTGGCTCTCGACCGTAACGTATAATCGGCCGACATGTCCATTTTGAAGGTTGCGCGTCTCGGGCATCCGGTCCTCCGCACGCCAGCGCGTCGACTCGAGGCCTCGGAGATCGAAGACCCCGCGATACAGCAGCTGATCGATGACATGTTCGAGACGATGCATGAATATGAGGGGATCGGGCTTGCTGCGCCGCAGGTGCACCAGGGCGTTCGGCTGTTTGTCGCTGGCGTCGATGACCCGGACACAGGGGTTCCCCCGGTCGTGATGGTGAATCCGGAGATCGAACCGTTGGGTCAGACCACGGCCGACGACTGGGAAGGTTGCCTCAGCATCCCAGACATTCGCGGCATGGTGCCGCGCAGCCTCGACATCCGTGTTCGGTCACTGGATCGTCGCGGGCGAGTGCAGTCGATGACCGCCTCTGGTTTTGCGGCGCGCGTTATCCAGCACGAGAGCGATCATCTTGACGGCGTCCTGTTTCTCGACCGCATGACCTCGCTGCAGAGCTTGACCTTCATCGCGGAGTACGACCGTTACTGGACCGAGCCAGAAACCGAAGATGCGACCCAAGACTGACTAGTCTTGTCTTCGCCGCTCGCTTGCTCGTTCCGCTTCCAGGCGTTCCAGCTCTACATCCGAATGGTCGGCGAAGGTCATCGCCGCGGCAATGGCCCGATGGCCGGCCTGGTTGGCAATGAGCCGATGCATTGTCTGACAGACGCGTCGATACGCAGGATGGCCCTGCGGCGCAGTCCTCAGCTCGATGACGTGCATCGCTTCGCGGGCGTTCATGTGCATGTAGAAGCGGATGCGATAGGCCATCGAGACCGCGTATTGCGCGACCAGGGGGGTGTGGTCTCGTGACAGTCGTTCGTGGAGTTCGGCAGACTCGTCCATCACGCGCCGCCACTCCGACATGGCTCCGACCTCTTCGACCGCAGCGGGTGCCGAGTACCCGTGGGTCCGTGTCAGCTCTTGCCAGTCGATCGACAGCATCCGGTGCCGCTGCAAATCGCGAAAAGCGCCGTAGTCGGACAGGACGTCGAAGGCATAGCTAGTACGCTCGAACGCTCGCCCCGGACGGTGTCGCCGGTTTCGACGGTCGCCGACGTAGGCCCGGAGCACCCGGGTCCGGTCCTCGACAGACATGCTCCGCGCGGTCTCGAGCAGCTGTGCCTCGGATTCATGGGACCCGGGATACAAGGCGGCAGCGACGACCTTGACCTCCCCCTCGGGGTCGAAGTCGGTAAGCACCACCTCGGTGTCGGTCGGATCGGTCTCTTCGACGAGCTCGTCCGCGAGCGAGCGAGTTTCTCGTCTGCGGTCGGCGAGATAGCGGCTCCAAACGACTCCCCGATCCTCCCGGTCTACCCGCGTGAGAAACGCCGGGATCACCTTTCGTAACTCGGGCAGCATTCCGTCGGCGACTTGACGGGCCTCCGTGAGCTCGTGCGACCGCATTCTCAACAGGAGCGCCTCGTAGGCCTGCCCCGACCCGTAGAGCCCGACGTTCGACCTGGTGGCCGAGGGCAGAAGTCCGCGGACCGCGTCGAGCGCCTTAGCTCGGATAGCGGCGCGGTAGACGCCTTCAGAGTCCTCCGTGGCTTTCGGATAGAGCTGGCGAAAATGCTCCTGAACCGGGTCGATCCACCGAGCGTATGTCTCGAACGCGCGGTCCAAGGAACCGGTGAACGCCTTCAGTGACTGCTCATCGGTCAACTCCCTCGGGACAACATACTTCCAGCGTCCGTCTGGGCGATCGGTATACGGGACGTAGCGTGTCGACTGCTCGAGATACGACATCAAGCGTCCCCGCTCGAGCACTTTTGTCAGGATGTTCGACACGCCCTCGCACGCGATATGGGCGCCCCCGAGCTGAGCGATTGAGTCGTCCCCATACTGGTTGAAGACCCTGGTGTAGAGGCGTTCTGCCCGTTCCAGTCCGACCTGGTCCTGCGCCGCATGACTGGGAACCTCATCCACGAACTCGTCGAGGAACAGACGGCGCACGCTCTTGACTGACCGAGAGTAGCGGGCAAAGAGCGCGCCTTTGACAACCTCTGGTAGGTTGGTGAGCACGAACACCGGATGGTCGATGTTGCCGAAGTATGGCTCCAGCAGGCGCCGCTCTTCGTCGGTGAACTGTTCTCGGACGTGTGCTGTCGGGGTCTGGCTCAAGGGCCCACAGTATAATTGACGCGATTGGTATTCGCCGCCCGTTCGGGAAGCAGCACCTCGTGAACGTCACCCTTGTTCCTGGCTTCAATCCCGGTCCGTATACGGGCACCGGAAACAACACCTATCTGATCGGAGGTGAGGTGCCTGCGCTGATCGATGCGGCCACCGGTTCGCCGCAACACGTGGACGGTGTCGACGATGCGCTCGGTGGCCAACCGCTGTCGCGGGTCTTGGTCACCCACGGGCACTCTGACCACGCCTCGGGTAGCCCGGCGTTGGCGGCCCGCTGGCCCGATGCCGAATTCATGAAGATGCCCTGGTCCGGGCGGGATAAACAATATGCGGTCCCGTGGCGCCCGCTCCATGACCAGGACCGGGTGGATGCCGGTGACTGGACGCTGAAGGTGGTTCACACTCCGGGACACGCGCCCGACCACCTGTGTTTCTTCGAGGAGGATAGTCGCACCTTGTTCTCTGGCGACCTGGTCATTCAGGGGCAGACGGTGGTCATTCCGTCCAGTCTGGGGGGCAGTCTCGTCAGCTATCTCGACAGCCTCGAGACTATCCGCGACCTCGACCCGCTTCGGGTCCTTCCGGCCCACGGCCTGGAGATAACGGATTTGGACGCCCTGATCGACGAGTATGTCGACCATCGAAAGCAGCGCGAGGCCGAGATTCTCGCAGCGTTGGCGTCGTCAGGGTCAGCTCAGACACCCGAGCAGCTCGTCGATCAGATCTATGTGGGTCTTCCGGTCCCTCTCAAGGGCGCGGCGTCCGAGACTGTTCTCTCGCACCTCGTCAAGCTTCGTGACGAGGGAGGGGTCTTCGACCAGGATGGGTCCTGGGGCCTGGTCCCTTGAGACTTCAAGCCATGAGTTCCCCGCGTAGAATGCCCCATGACTGATCGTGTCGCTGCCAAGGGGTACGCCGAGCCGCGGTTGCTCGTGTCTCCGGAGGCGTTGAGCAAACGGCTTGGAGTGTCGGGCGATACTGCGTCTCCGATCACAGTGCTCGATCTTCGTCCGGCGGAGGAGTTCGCGGCCGGCCATCTTCCGGGCGCCGTCCACCTCGATCTGTTCGGTGTCAGTGTGATCGACACCGACCCTGCTCCACTCGATTCGTTTCTCTGGATGATTGCCCACCTGCTTGCCTCACGTGGTGTCTCGGCGGAGACGCCAGTGGCGGTGTACGACAACGTGTCCGGGATCCGCGCGGCTCGGGGGTTGTGGTTTCTCGAGTTCTTTGGCCACTCCGATGCGCAGATGCTGGACGGGGGCTACAGCGGGTGGACACGTGAGGGACTGCCCGTGTCGACCGAAGCCGTCGCGCCTATGAAGAGGTCGTGGCTCCCAGGGCGGGTCGACGAGGCGCTTGCCACCTGGCGCGATGTTCGCGACCGGCTCGGCCGCGCCGCCACGGTGATGCTCGATACCCGCAGCGACGGCGAATACTATGCGACCACCGTGCGCGCGAAGCGGGGTGGCGCGGTTCCGGGTGCGGTCCACATCGAGTGGACGCGAAACCTCGGCACAGACGGAACGTTCAAGCCGGCGGATGAGCTGCGGACGATGTACGAAGCGCAGGGTGTGACGCCGGAGAAGGAGGTCGTTTCGTATTGTCAGGGCGGCTATCGAGCCGCTCACAGCTACGTGGCGTTGCGGTTGCTCGGCTACCAGAGGGTGCGCAACTACATCGGATCGTGGAAGGAGTGGGGCGACCGAGAGGACCTTCCGATCGAGCAGCCCCAGCGCGAGGACGAGGAAGAGAGCGCATGAACGAGGTCATCGATTTCATCCACACCAGCCGCGACCGCTACATTGATGAGTTGAGCCATTTCTTGGCGATTCCGAGCGTGAGCGCGTTGCCCGAGCACGCCGAGGACGTGGCCCGGTGCGCCGAATGGACGGTTGCGCAGCTTGAGCAGGTTGGGCTCGAGAACGTCCGGCTGATCGAGACGCCCGGCAACCCAGTCGTCTATGCCGACTGGCTGCACGCCGGTGACGACGTCCCGACGATCCTTTTCTATGGTCACTACGACGTGCAGCCTGTTGATCCCCTCGACGAGTGGGTGACGCCGCCCTTCGAGGCGACGGTCCGCGATGGGGCGCTCTACGCGCGTGGGGCGGCCGATGACAAAGGGCAGGTCTTCATGCACTTCAAGGCCGTGGAGGCGACCCTGAAACAGACAGGGGAGCTCCCGGTCAACATCAAGTTCATCCTCGAAGGCGAGGAGGAGATCGGCAGCGAGCACCTCGATGGGTTCGTGCGCGACCACGGTGACCAACTCGCCGCCGACGTCGTCGTGATATCTGACACTCCGATGTTCGAACGCGGTGTGCCGTCGATCTGCTACGGCCTTCGCGGGTTGACCTACCTGCAGATAGACCTGCGTGGCACGAACAGCGACCTTCACTCGGGTTCGTTCGGCGGAGCCGTCGCCAATCCCGCACTGGTCCTGGCTCAGATACTCGGTCAGATGAAGGACCGTGGGGGACGCGTCAAGATTCCTGGGTTCTACGATGACGTGAGGGATCTGAGCGACGAGGAGCGGGCCGAGTTTGCCAAACTCCCGTTCAGCGAGCGCCAGTATCGGCGGGAGCTTGGCGCGCCCAAGCTGTACGGCGAGCGCGGGTTCACGACGCTCGAGCGCGTGTGGGGAAGGCCGACTTTCGAAGTCAACGGCCTGCTCTCAGGGTTCACGGGAGAAGGCGCCAAGACGGTTATCCCGGCCGTCGCCATGGCCAAAGTAAGCATGCGTCTCGTTCCCGACCAGGACCCCGACAAGATTGCGGAGCTGTTCGAGAAATACCTCCGCCGCGTCACGCCAAAGACGGTCGAGCTCACGCTCACCAAGATGCATACGGGCAAGCCTTGGATGACCGAGTTCGACGACCCATACGTGCAGGCGGCCGGGCGGGCGATCGAAAAGGGTTTCGGGCGCGCTCCTGTATTCAACCGAGAGGGTGGCTCGATCCCCGTTGTCGCGACCTTTCAAGAAATCCTGGGTCTTCCCTCTGTGCTATTCGGCATAGGTCTTCCGGATGAGAACGCCCATGCGCCGAACGAGAAACTCGACCTGACGAACTTCCACAACGGGGTGGTCGCTTCTGCCGCGCTCTACGAAGAGATCGGAAAGCTCCCGAGACAATAGTCAAATGAACTGGTCTCACTACCGACTGTATGGCGTCCTTGCGGTTGTCTGGGCCAGTGGGCTGTCGGCGTCAGCGCAGCCACCCGTTGAATCGGACCAGCAGGTCCTCCTCAAGCTGGAGCAGCAGTGGAATGAGGCGTTCTACGCAAAGGACATTGAGTTTCTCGAGAGCATCCTCGCCGAGGACTTCGTGGCGACCTACGACGATGGCACCCGGGGCGACAAGACCAAGGAACTGGCGCTCGCGTCGGAGTTCAATCAGAACGTCGAGTCGGCCCATCAGGACGAGTTCACGATCAAGGTCTACCGGGACACGGCCGTGGTCCGATTCACCCTCCACCTAGTCGGCATCAAGCAGGGACAAAGGGCTGAGCTGACTCTGCGTTATACCGACGTCTGGGTCATGCGAGATGGCCGGTGGCAATGCGTGTCGTCCCACAGTACCAGAGTGACCGCCCAGCCTGAAGCGTGACTCGGACGCTGTTGCCAGTGGCGAAAGCGGCAGCCAAGGGACGCTGGGATTAGTTGAGGCTGGCGACCCGCCGCCTCAGAGTCTTGACGTGCTCCCACAGTTCCTGGAACTCGTCATTCTTCCCATCGTTTCGACCGGCCGGGTTGCTGAACCGCAGGTAGTCTTCGAGGTCTCGAAGCGCCGAAGAGAAGTCGTTGAGGTGGTAAGCCAACAGCCCTCGGTCACGGAGCTCCGCCATCGCCGACGGGTTCAACGCAACCAGCATCTCGGTCACCTCGCGGGCTTGAGGAAACGACCGCATCTGCACGTAGAGCCGCTTCAGGTTGACCAGCATCCTGATCAGGATCTGAGGCTTCGTCGCACCAACCAGTAGTCCCGGGTCAAAGGCCGCGCTCGGGCTGCCATGCTGTCGCAGCAACCTCTGACAGTCGTCCTTGGACAGGAGGGCACCGCCATGGAAAGGGTCGACGATGAGGTCGTCGTCGAGCAGCTCCGTTTGACCGTCCCAGCCGCGGACGCGGAGCAGAAAGTGCCCCGGGAAGTTCACGCCCTCCAGCGAGACCCCCGCCCGTCGGGCTACCTCGATGTAAACAAGCGACAACGTAATCGGGATACCGGTTCGACGCTCGAGCACATCATTGAGGAAGCTGTTGCGGGGGTCCTCGTATTGCTTCTCATTGCCCGCGAAGCCCAGCTCCTCGAAGAGATAGCCGTTGAGGACACGAATCGACTCCAGGGGGTCGGTGACAGCTCCAACCTGCTCTCGCGCCGCGGCACCCATCTGGTCCAGCGTGTCGAGATAGCGCGACGCGTCGAGTCTGCGATACTCCAGACGTGCAATGAGCAGCGCGGCCGTGGCCAGATCCGGGTCGGGCGCCTTGGCGACCTGGATGAACTTCTCAACGAAGTTGGGGGAGACCATAGTTGGGTCAACTTACGCGCACAGCCGCTCGAGGACGTCA
>Ga0310123_10004676_pt1 | contig 10332 bp, 18 predicted proteins | sample CB6_AW_1057_MG_FD_203505 | JGI IMG/M metagenome (GOLD analysis project Ga0310123, IMG submission 203505) | Marine microbial communities from Western Arctic Ocean, Canada - CB6_AW_1057 | ecosystem: Environmental > Aquatic > Marine > Oceanic | place: Canada: Western Arctic Ocean | collected...
ATATATGTGCCCAGCTTGTGTGATACCGTGGTTTGTAGTAGCATTTGGTTTAACCGGAACAACATTTGGCATGTGGCTTGCAGAACATTCGTGGATATTTTACACAGCAATAGCATTTAATTTGGCACTAATTGCCTGGGGCGGCTTAAAACTCAAAAAGTATTATGGTAAGCATAAGGGATGTGATATCGAATAATGTTAACTGTATATACTTCACCACGGTGCCATCATTGCACCAATGTTAAAGAATATTTACAAGAACTAGATATATCATATAAAGAAGTAGATATATCTGCAGATCAAGCATCAAAAGATTGGATACTAGAACAAGGACATAGAACAGTACCACAAATTTATCAGGGTAGTACGTTGGTAGTAGAAAATGGTGCTACTTCTTTACTTCGGTTGACAAAAGACCAAATAGAAGATATAATAGATAATATCTAATAATGAAATATATAGACTATATTCATTGGCGGATACAGTTACTAAAACACAAAAATATAACATTATTTCCTATAGAGAAAACAGTAAATAATAGGGAGAAGGGAGATGAAATATTGACTAACAAATTTAAGGAATAAATCACTTCCTTATGCTCGGTGAAAGCCAAAATAGATACCATACCAAGTAGATTTAAATATAATATAGAATCGCCCGATGATGTTGTAATGACTAGGGCATATAGAGAAATATGATAGTTGTACAATACAATAATAAAGAAATAGATTAATTTAACGTAGATTATTTAAAATACACGTTGTAAGACGTATAAATTGAAGGGGGCCATAAAGGCTCCCTTTTTTTCGATAAATAGTTAGGTTGAAAAGGAGAATAAAAATGTCAATACATGATGAAATTATTTCACAATTCGATTCATATATGAATGAATCTGCCAAATTCGAAGAAAAAGGCGTTAAAGCATCTGCGGCGAGAGCCCGCAAAGCACTAGGTGAACTAGGTAAATTAACTAAATCACGTAGAAAAGAAATACAAGAAAAAAAGAGTACAATGTAAATGTTAGTAGAAAAACGTAAGAAAAATGATGTTGTTGCGTTAAAACTTGTAAGTGGTGACGAAGTACTTGCCCAATGGGTAGAAGAAGACGACAACACAATAACATTAAGAAAGCCATTAGCATTAGCAATGGGGCCAGAAGGTGTAGGATTAATTCCTATGATGGTATCATTAGATATTTCAGCAACTCCAAATGTTACAATAAACAAAGATAAAGTTGTTATGATTATATCACCTAATAAAGTGTTAGCAGATTCTTATGTTCAAGCAACAACAGGAATATCTTTGGCAACACCAAGTAGCCAAATAATAACATAGGAAACAATTATGTCAGGTAGACGAGTACATCGATTGAATGATTCAAATACCGCTGGAGGATCCATTACAACTATCCCTCAAGGAACTGTATTCGCAAACGGCCTTCCTGTATCAGTAAATGGGTCAAGGGGGACAGCAGATGCTAGTTGTCCTCTTACACCCCATTGCAGTGGTGAATGGTATACAGCACAAGGGAGATATACAGTTTATGCTCAGAATATTCGCGTTAACTGTGAAGGTGATTCTGATTCATGTGGTCATTCTAGAGCTAGTGGGAGTCCTAATGTTTTTGCAGAAGATATAAGTTATGGTATGGCTATCATAGATAGTACATAGGAAATAAAATGGCTACTCTTAAAAATTTACAAAAAACTGCAGGAAAATTATCAAGTATTGCTAATACTCAATTACCTGATATACAGGGAGTTGTGGCAGCTAGTGCTGACGGCAACATTCGTCTTGTTAATAAAGTTCAGTTACCTAATACTATTAAAGATATAATATGTCAAATTTTAGCAGGAGGCCTTCAAAATCCATTTGAGGGCCAATTGCTTTGTTTAGAAATTGCTCTAGGTAATCTTATTGGTACAGGAGGCATGCCTGAAAATTTACAAGATCAATTAAACGATCTAAAAAATACACTCGGTGGTTTATTAGATCATTTAGGTGTAAACAGTACTATAGCAAGAATGCAAAATGTTATAAATCAAATGGCATCTATATGGTCAATGATTAATTTTTGTGACAGTCCTGTTACAGCACCAAACATTGGAGCATTATTAGATAAAGCATTAGGTTCATTATTTGGCCCAGCACAATCCCATATAAACGGTTTAGGTAATATAGGTGATGTAAGTTTATGTTTAAATTCAGATGGTAGTTTTAATTTTAGTGGATTAAGTAGCGGTTTACTTAAAGACATCAGTGATGACTTACCTACAATAATTGCAACAGGTGTTGTATCTAGTTTGTTAATGAGTAATTTAAAAACATGGGATACAGATGTTAATGCAATGATGGTAACAGAAAACGCCGGTGATGCAGCTGCGGCTACAGTTGCGGCAGCCACAACAACAGCATCTAATCTTTATTCAGCACATAGCCAACTTAGAGATTATCCACTAGCTAGTGGAAATGATCCATGGAGTGCGATTGCAAATAGTGATATTGTAAAAAATTTAGAACAACAAGCTACCCGTCATCCATTAGTTGCTAGTAAACTTCCTGTTGAAAATTCATCAGGTCAAATTACTGATACGTTTTTTGATTTAAAAGAATCTGGAACTTATAATGATTATGTATCTTCAGGTTCTACTAAACCAGGTACATCGGACGGTATATGGTCATCTGATATATCTGAATTGGGAGGATTTGAATCAAATCTAATTACACCTTCTGCTGGTAGTATAACAGGAGCAACAGGAGGAGCAACGGCAGGAACAAATCCTGGAGGAGGTATTGTTCCGGGTGCATCTGGTGCAGGAGGATCTAGTACAACAGGTACAATTATTATAGATTCTTCTACCGCAGAATTAGATTTATTTTTACAAGACGTTATAGAAACTCCACAAGATGGTACAGGACTTTTAAAGAAGGAAGCAAACAAAGCAGTATTAGAATTAGTTGTAGGGGAGTCTAACAAAGTTACCATAGTTGAATCAGGAGATGGAGATCCGTATAAAACATTAACAATAGGATTACATCAAACATTTTTAGATTCTATACCGGATACATGGACAGATTTAACAGATACACCGAGCACTATTACTGGTAGTAAATTTGTAAAAAGTAATACTGGCGGTACAGCACTAGAATTTGTAGATGAAGCAGATCCTGTATTTTTGGCATCGGTTGCTGGAACTATAACAGCAACTAATGTTGCTAATTGGAATGAAGCATATGGTTGGGGCAATCATGCACTTGCAGGTTATTTAACTGCAACTGAAGATAACACTCATGGTAATATAGGTTCGGGTGCTAAAGTATATGATGAAACTAGTGCCAATGATATTAAACTTAGAACTTTAGTAGCAGGCGATGGTGTTAGAATAGAACAACGAACCCAAGATATTTTCATTAGTGGGGATGAATATTTACTTAAAAGTAGAGCATTAACAACAGATGCAGGTGCTGTTCAAATAATGTGGGACACATCTCAAGACGGAATTTATTCAGAAACTATTTCCCCTGCTCCTGAAGAATGTTGGTTCTTTACAGCAACATTTTTAGCAAGAAGAACAGGCGGAACTGTTGAACGTAACGCATTTAAATTAGAAGGTCTTGTAGATAATACACTAGGCACGGTAGGATTAGTAGGACCAGCTGCAAAAACAGTTTATCAAAACAATGCTACACAATGGGATGTTTCAGTAGAAGTTTCATTAACAAATGATTTAGTGTTTAAAGTATTTGGTGAGGCGCAGAAAGAAATTAACTGGACGATACATTTACGATATCAACCAGCAAGTGAAACTGTAAATTACGGATTAGATCCTTAATTAACGCATACCACACGGTTCATTTAATCTACTTTCAATATATTTTAAATTGTTTAATATAAATATTTTTTCTTGTAGTAGCTTTTTACCATACTCACTAAGGTTTTTATCATATGCCTTAATATATTTGATATCAGTTTCTGTTAATTTTATTTGTTTTTTAATCTGTTCTTTCGAAATCACCTAACTCTCCTGATTTTACCGTTAACGGTTCTCCCTCTTTCATTGGACGAATTATATCCAAACATTTACACCAAGCATTCTCATATCGTAATCCCCAATCCCATCCGCCAGATAACATAACATCCCATAATTCACAATTTGGATCATCCGATTCGGTAAGAAATTCTCCCAATGATGTTGTTATCCAAGAACCTTCATTGGCATGACCGGGTCTTTTACCTATATGAACGTGGGGATGAGATACGAATGCTGGACCTACCATTCTTTTGTGCGGTATATCCTGAGCTGCACATAAGATCCAAGTTTTCGTAGGTATAGGACCTGGTTTTAATTCTACATGCTTTATGGTCAAATAAGAAGGCAGGGCCATCTTTATTCCCTCGGCTTGTTAAAACCTTTGTATAAATCTAGCAATATGGTGTACCCATGGAAGTAAACATACTCCCATTAATAAGTTTGCTCCCGTGTGCATTAATGCTATTTGTCTAGTTGGTCCTATAGGAAAACCATCTGATACAAAAAAACTGGCTAACCAAATAGTACCAGTTGTACCTATATTTGCTCCTAGTATAGCTGCTATTGCCGCCGGCAATGGAAGAAATCCGCTTGCCACCATCCCAACAATTGCAGTAGTACTCAAAGAACTAGACTGCCATGCTAATGTACACAAGATACCACCTAAAAACATCCAGTAAGGATTAGTTACAAATGGTTCTAATTGTTTAACATTTCCTAGTGATTTCATGCCACCAGCAAACAGTTTTAATCCAATATAGAATACTACTAATCCCAATACAATCTTAAACAACGGAGTATCTATTATCCCCATAGGGCCCCTCCCTATAACTTTTTATCCAAAGCGTTATTATGTGTCCTAGTACCCATATTTAACTAAAGAAACGCATAGTGAGCGTTTTAGACGCTATATACGGGCGAATTAAAGGTCACTTCATAAGTAATATTGTATTGATGACGTACTGCAAGTAGAGGCTTTGGACGCCGGGGCAGTACCGGCCGCCTCCACCACATGGGGGCGAGATAGTTTCGACAGGGCAAGGAAAACAGTAAAGAGATACATAAAACTATTAAACGCAAATAATGACGTTTATGAGTATAAGTTAGCGGCATAAGTCGCTAATCGGGGTTCGGGATAATCCTTGTTAACCAAAATCCCCTTTTTTTTATGGCAAGACGCTTTGGTTGACAAATCCATCAAATGACTGTATTATTAATATGTTATGAGAAGTCACGCATGTGAGGATGGCATTAAAAGGATAACGGCCAAACTAATTGTACCCATGGATTTGGATGATATAGTACTCTATTCATTGAGTGCATTAGCATTTACTAATGCGGCAGCCGATTCTTTTAATCCTGTTACTTATTTAGAAACCCTTAATAAACGGCAGGTATTTACATTAGCAAAAAACGAAATAATAGATAGAGGAAAGGACGCACCTAGATTGCGAGTTAGAAGTGTATATAGTGAAAATGATATAAATCGTGCAACAGATATCATTAAAGAAATATTCCCTGAATTAAATAATGGCTTATAAATATCATAGTATAGATGACTTTATTAAAGTTGTAAGGGTAATGCATAGAAAGTCAATTACGTTGGAAGAAATTATTTATGATCCAGCAGGGGAAGAAGATAAAGAAGCACATCAACAAAGGATTGATTATTTAATAGATGATATACGAGCACACGCACAACAACTATTACATGGATAATATATGCTCCGGTCGTCTAATGGTTAGGACATCGCCCTTTCACGGCGACAATCTCGGTTCGATCCCGGGTCGGAGTACCACATAATATGCCAACTCATAGAATATATTATATAGATGAAAACGACGGTTACTCAGATGTTGTGTTAACTGATCCTACAAAATATATTGAACATATAAGTAATTCAGGAATAGAAGCAATTATATTAGATTTAAAATCAGATCTTTTAGAATATCATGTTACAGAACAAACAGCACAATTTTTTAGAGACATTCGTAATGCAATAAAAGATCCTAAAATTTCTATAGAAGAATTTCAAATAATTTGTAAAAATTTCGAATTGTTTATGATGGTTAATCCACTCGAAGTAGGAAAAGTATTTAATAATTCAGCATTACCATTACAAGGATTTACTACCATAATGGATTTAATTGGAGAAAGAAATGCCAACCTACGAGTATAAATGTAAGAGAAAAAATTGTGGATTAGAAATAGAATGTATACAAAAACTGAGTGAAGATCCTTTAGTATATTGTCCACATTGTGGTAAAAAGTCTTTGAAAAAAATGGTATCAAAATCTACATTTGTTTTAAAAGGACCAGGTTGGACCAATAAAATTTCAAATGATTATGGATCATAATACACATTGATTATTGATACAAAAATGATCTTAAATAGTGTTGATGACATCAACGCTAGAAAAATATGCACTTCAAAGTAAATTTATGAAAGCGGACAAAGTAATATTAACAGATGTAGATGGAGTTCTGTTAAATTGGGAATTCGCGTTTCATACCTGGATGGAAGAACATGGACAAATGGCGGCTGAAGGGCATGAATTTAAATATTGTGTAGGCAAACGTTTTGGTATAGACCCTAAAGAAGGAAAAAGATTTATAAACTTTTTTAATCAAAGCGCCGCAATAGGATTCCTCCCTCCCCTTAGAGATGCAATGTACTATGTAAAAAAATTACATGAAGAACATGGTTATGTATTTCACGCAATTACTTCTTTAAGTACAAATCAACATGCTATTAATTTAAGACAACGAAACTTATATAAGTTATTTGGCGAAACAACATTTGAAAAAATTGTATGTTTAGGAACTGGCGAAGATAAAGATGTAGAACTTTTACCATATAAAGATTCAGGCTGTTGGTGGATAGAAGACAAAATTGCAAATGCAGAAACTGGATCAAAATTGGGTCTTAACAGTATAATTATGGAACATGGTCACAACATGGACTATACAGGAAATATTCCTCTTGTAAAAAACTGGAAAGAAATATACAAGTTAGTTACTAAACCTAAAAAGAAAATTAAAAAAAACAGTGACGGTTAAAAAATGTCGACGGTGTAAAGCAATATTACAACGTGGATCTACGATGTACAGGCATAATCGATTTTGGAAATGGTATACCAAAAAAGACTTTCCATACGGTTACCCTGACGAAATAAATGACGAAGATAAATTTTGTAAAGATTGTAAAAAGACAATACAATCGAAACGCGGTACGATGGAAAAGTGGATAGGATAACATATAAAGATGCAGGCGTAGATGTCAATAAAGCAGACAAGTTAGTTAAGCATTTAGGTATTAGCGGCTACGGTGCTGTTATTGATATAGATAAAACATTACCACAATTTACTACTTGGAAAAATCCTTATTGGCATACCGGTTGTAAACTTGTAATGGGTACCGATGGTGTTGGTACTAAAATATTAGTAGCAGAACAATTAAAAAAATACGACACTATAGGTATTGATTTAGTTGCCATGTGTGTTAACGATATTATATGTCATGGTGCAACGCCTTTTGCTTTTTTAGATTACTATGCAACAGGAAAATTAGTATTAAAGAAAAGTAAAGAAATACTTAAAGGAATACAACAAGGATGTGAAATAGCAGACTGCCAATTAGTGGGTGGCGAAACTGCTGAAATGCCCGGAGTGTATACAAAGTCAAATTTTGATTTAGCAGGATTTGCAATTGGTCTAGTACATGTACAAGATGAGCGTCCTAAAAATGTTAAAGTAGGAGATCATATAATAGGAATACCTAGTAGTGGTTTACATAGTAATGGGTTTAGTCTCATAAGAAAACTTTATAAAGAATATACAGAAGAGATGTTAACTCCTACTAGGATATACACATATGATGTATTGCCAGTAATACAACACATTAACGCATTAGCACACATTACCGGAGGAGGTATACATGGTAACTTACCGCGTGTCCTTCCAAAAGGTACTAGTTATAAATTAAAATTTAAATATAGTAAGCAGTGGCAAGAACTATATAAGAAAACTAAATTTAGTAAAGCAGAATTTGAAAGTACGTTTAATTGTGGTTGGGGAATGTTATTAGTAGCAAAAGAAACTGATAAAATTTTAGATCATATTAAAGATGCAAAAGTTATTGGAGAAGTAATATGACAGAATTTTTTACACCCTTTGGTCCAACAATTATGCGTGTTGATATACCATTAGAATATATAAACAAATTAAATGAATATATGGATGAAGTGGTAAATGATGAAAAACTTTCTATAGAAAGAGAGTACAGACCCAATCTTGTAGGACATATTGAATTAGAAAAAAGAGTAGATCTTACTGATGCGCCTGAAATTTGGCAAGATATGAAACTTGCAAAATGGTTCTATAATCAAATAGAAAAATATGTGTCTAAGTTAACAGAAAATAGAGGAGAAATACAACCTAACTCATTTGAAATTAATTCCGCATGGATTAATGATATGACAGAAGATGAGTGGAATCCTATACATGAACATGCACCTGCTCTTATGTCGATGATTGCATATTTAAAAGTTCCTGAATGTATTATAGAAGATAAAATAAATGGACAAATTGCTTGGCTCGATGGCCGGCAACAAACATTTATAAAAACAGGATTTGTTAGATTACCAATTATTGGGGATTGTTATTTTTTTCCAGGTTGGCTATCACATACTGTTATGCCTTTTTATGGAGAGGGAACCCGAAGATCTATGTCAGCAAATATACATTTTTATTATAGAGATTATGGACCTGGACAATTTTAAATTGGGACATAGTGTAACGGTAGCACTACAGATTTTGATTCTGTCAGTTGGGGTTCGAATCCCTGTGTCCCAGCCAAGATTATGAAAGATATAAAAATTATAAAAAATCTTTTATCAGAAGATTATGTAATAGAATTAACTCGTTTATTTTTGCCGCCGGGTGAGACTAAAGAATTTCCTTGGTTTTATAATCCAAATACTACAGATATAGAAATTCAGACTGAAAGAACTAATTATACTAAACCTTTTAAAGATTCTATCCAATTTACTCACGTCTTTTGGAATAATATAGATGTGTTTGGTCAACCAGATAAAGAATGGCAAGGCAATGACCGTTCTCCTTATTGGGATAAAGTAAGACCTATATTTTATTTTCTTAATGATAAATGTGGTATAAAATATAAAGCCATTATTCGTTGTAAAGCAAACTTATTATTACCAGTACCAAATTATACTAAAGATGATTATAATTTTCCACATGTAGATCATGGCTATACTAGAAATTATTTAAATGTAATTTACTATCTAGATGATTCAGATGGAGATACATTTATTTTTAACGAATGTAATGAAGATCGAGGACAAACTGTACCTACTGATTTAACTATAAAACAAAGAGTCACACCTGAAAAAAATAGTGTACTTATATTTGAAGGGAATCAATATCATGCATCGAGCAATCCTATAAAAAGCAGTAAGAGGATAGTAATTAATATTACAGTTGGCATATAAATATTTGCATGTCAACAGTAGTATTAATATCCGGATCCGGTACTAATTTACAGGCAATATTAGATGCAGGCATACCTGTATCTCATGTCATATCAAATACATCAGAAGCACAAGGTTTACGACGAGCAGAAAAGGCAAGCATATGTTGGAGTTCTTATAAAGTAACACATATATTAGAAAGAGAAACAACAGCAATATGCGAAGCAAAAGATATAGAATTAATTGTTCTTGCAGGATTTATGCGTATATTAGGAGAAAAATTTATATCTAGATGGCGTAATAAAATTGTTAACGTACATCCTTCTTTATTGCCCGCATTTAAAGGCTCTCATGCAATCAAAGAAGCATGGGAATATGGTGTTAAAGTTACAGGTGTTACTATACATTATGTAGATGAACGAATGGATGAAGGTGAAATCATTGCACAAAAAATAGTTAATGTTACAAAAAAAGATACATTAGAAACATTAGAACAAAAAATACATAAAGTAGAACATAAATTATATCCAACAGTTATTAAAAAATTATTAAATGACCAAAATACTAATTGACACATACTATGTATCGGAACCGTTTCCTGAGTTACATGCATTAAAAAATCAACTATTAGATTTGATTGCAGAATCCGATAGTTCAACTATGGAGATGCCTCCTCAATATAAGCAACATTCAGCACCCCAAAACACATTATCAAAATCTCCTATTAATAAATTAGACTGGGATAAATCAACAGATTTTAAAAACAGACCGTGGGTAAACCTAATATTAGAGTTAATACATCAAAAAC
>Ga0310123_10004677_pt1 | contig 10332 bp, 10 predicted proteins | sample CB6_AW_1057_MG_FD_203505 | JGI IMG/M metagenome (GOLD analysis project Ga0310123, IMG submission 203505) | Marine microbial communities from Western Arctic Ocean, Canada - CB6_AW_1057 | ecosystem: Environmental > Aquatic > Marine > Oceanic | place: Canada: Western Arctic Ocean | collected...
ACCTGACGGCCGAAGCACGCGAGAGGCCCGCCATTACTCCGTTGCCCTTGCTCGCCGTGCTCAACGTACTGTCAAGTACGCGTCTTTGATGAAGTGGGGGTCGTCAAGCGGCGCGCGCCTCGTATTGACGGGCCTCTCACGCACTTCGTCTCGCCACGTGGTGAGAAAAGCGGGCTAAGAGCCCGGCGTACCCTGTTTGGCCGCGGCTCGGCCGGGAACCAAATTCCAAAATTGAAATCTGCCAAGCGTGACAGGAAACTCGGGAGGAAGATTCAGAGCCCCGACCGCGAGGGAGGGGTCATCTGCTTTGCCCCGCGGCATCCCAAGGCAGCCAAGCTACCCACATTCTGGTTGCGGCTGGCCCGCGTTTCGCGGAGCTGGGTCGTCGGATGTCGCGCTAGGGTCTCCGGCCCTAGCGGCCCCGCACCGGCCTAGCTTCCGTCTCGTCCGCTTCATTAGTCGTTGGCCGGCGAGGCTCCAAGACAAGGCTTAGCTTCGAGCGGCGCCGCATGATCTCGAGAGGAATCTCTTTGTCGGCGGGCGCTGAACGGATGGCCCCGCGCACATCGCCGGACGAGTCAACCGCCTTACCGTCGACCGAAACGATCACATCCCCCGCCTTGAGCCCGGCTCGTTCTCCTGGAGTGTTCGCCTCCACGGCTCGCACAAGTACGCCCTCCTCAACTCCAAAGTATTCCGCCAACTGCCCGTCAATGGATTCCAGCTCCGCGCCTAGATAGCGGCTATGTACAGTGATACGCGGACGCGGGATGTCGATGTCGAGCCTTGGGAACGTCCACTGGAAACCCGGCACACGCACTTCGCAGTCCGAGCCCCCTTCTTCACAAACCACAAGCTCGGAACGCGCTTTCTTTCGAGCGCCGATCGTGACGGTGACATCGGTTTGCGATCCTGCCCGGAGGACTAGGAGTTTCATTTTTCTTCCGACCGGCGTCTCTCGAACCAAGCGGACAAAGTGCTCGACTCCAATCACTTTCCGGTCCGCGTAGCGCAGCAGGATGTCGCCTTTTTCGATTCCTCCAAAATCTGCCGGACTGCCCTCCTCTACGCTGCCGATCTCGACTCCGTAGACCTCTTGCATCTCAAGCTCTGCCGCCCGATTGTGGTTCACTTCGACGAGCCCGACACCGAGGTAGGGTCCTCCTCCTGCAAGAGGGGCCGCCATGAAAACCCCCCGGGCAACTGCCGGAGGCCTGGGCTGAGGCGGCTGCGCCGTCGCATGGAAAACAGGCATCAAGACGATGATGGCTAGAAAATTGATTTGCCTCATGGGAACCTCTGGTACTTGCGTGAATCCGTGAGGATGTTGGTTGTCCTCGAGAGCATATTGAAAAGCCCGTAGCGCATGGTCCGCAAGAGACCCGTGGCGTTTCGTTGGGCCTCACCCAGCGGGTGAACGGAGCCCAAAACCCGCGGGCCTCTTTGCGAGCACTGCTCTGCGGGGGATTGACAGCAACAATGCACCGCATTTACGTGTGGATCTATTGCGGGCGAACGCGCCACGAATCTGCCTCTCCTAACGCTGCTCCTTTTTACGACGAATCTGTATGCGGCCGCTCATGTTGCGGATCCGCAAAACCGGGCCTCCGCCATTCAACTTGCCCCGCGCCGTCAAACTGGCCGACCCAAATCCCTGGTCTTCCCTCTGGACCTGGATCACTGGAAAGTCGCTGCGGATGCGGTTCGCGTTGCCCGCCAAATCGACGATTGCCTCAATCGTGACGGCCAGCGTAGCCGGAAGCCAAACGACAATCGACCCGACATTCGTCTCGAGAAACGATGCTTTGAGGGGACCGTCGAGAAAATAAGCGTCAATGCTGCCCGAAGCACTCGCCGCCCATACCGCTCCCGCGACGTTTTCAAGCCGGATGCGCCCGCCCGCCGCCTCGGCGTGAATCCCGGACGGAGCCGAGGCCACATGAATGGACCCGCCCGCGGTCTCGGCATTGATCAGACCGCCGACGGATCCTAAACGAATCGAACCGCCGGCCGTGCCCGCGAACACGCTGCCCTTCACTCGCTCGGCGCGGATGCTGCCACCGGCCGTTTCCGCCTGAAGCTTACCCTCCACATACTCGGCGGTGATGCCGCCTCCGCTCGTGGTCAGAATCGCATTGGCCCCGGCGCGCTCGAGTTGGATCGCCCCCCCCGCCGTTTCCGCCCGAATGTCGCCTCCAATTGAGCCAAGCTGAATGCCCCCGCCGGCGGTCGTCGCCCGAACGCTCCCGCCTATCTGGTCCATTCGGATCGAACCTCCCGCCGTATCCGCGTTGACTCGGCCGGCAAGGCCGTTTACCTCCAGTGTCCCTCCTTCCGTGCTGAGGATGGTGTCGCTGGTGGACCGGGGAGCCTGCACCTCCAACTCCGCCGAAAAGTTGCATTGAAAGCAATTCGGCCGCGCGATCGACAGTACGGCGGTGGTGCCCTGACGGGAGGCCGTCAGCCGTGCGGACTTGAGGAGCTGCTCCGCTTCCTTCGCATTGCGAGCTTTCAGCTTCTTCGTGGCTTTATATCGGACCTGCCGGGAATCCGCGCCGGCAACCGCAATACTGCCGATCGACCGAATTCGCAGCCGGCCGCCACCGGGCAGCGAGCCTTCTTCGACCTGAACCCAGTAGCGTCCCTCGCGCCGGACCGGACTAACTGTTTGCCCCGGCAGTACGCAAGCGATTACCAGTAACCCGGCGACATAGAGGCTCACGCGTGTTTTCGCGACGTGCTGATGCCCTTGAGTTTCTGACGCGGCCCACGAGCAATCAACGCGGGTTCGGCGGCTGCTATCGGTTGGGGTGCGGAGGGGCTGGGAACCGCTCCCTAACGGTCGCCGCTCTGATTTTCGCTTCTCAAAAACTTCGGGTGCTTGTCTCATGATTAGAACCTGTCGACCGATGCGTTGAGGTCGTGTAAGATGCGGCGCGACTGCAACCGAATATAGTTGTTCTGCTCTCGCTCGACCAGCCCTTGCAGCAGCCCCACAAGGTTGCGGTCCGGGTTCTCGGTGAGCAGGTCAATCGCCTGCACCCGCATTCCCGGATTGTCGTCGTTGAGAAGCACCTCGACAAAGGCTTCGTGCGTGTCCGGGTCGCCTTTGTGCGGTTTCAGGGCCTCAAAAGCTCGCAGGCGCACTCCCGGATTTCGATCGCCAATCATCGCTTCCTGAAGAGCGCGGCGGACCTCACGGTCCGTGGCCCCGGCGCTGAGAATGTCGAGCGTCTCCAAACGAACACCGGAGCTCGGATATTCGCGAACAGTCGAAATCAGCATGCTGCGAATATGAGGATCGCCCGGCGCTCCTCGAATGGTTCGCCGCGTCACTTCTTCCACGACAATCTCCACTTCGTCTCGACCGCGATCGAGCCTGACCGATTGGATATCGCCGAACACCTCGAGCGGCGCCATGGAAGATTGCTGAATGCCACCGCCAAGGGGCAGCCCACCCCCTGTCGGCGCCCGTTCGACAAACCGTCCGCCATAGAAACCCACCGCCAGCAGAGCTAAGGCCGCGGTCGGTTGCCACGCCACCCGCACCGGCGGGAAACTTTGCTGCAGCCGGCGCCACCATGCCAGAGGAATCAGCCCCGCGAAATAAGAAGGCTGCTCCGACTGCAAGTGATAGACGCCGCGCATGAGGTCCTGACGGCATTCCGCCAGCAAAGCCGCCGAAGGGACTTCCCTTTCACTCAGCGACCGCAGGAATTGACGCTCATTGTCAAGCGCCGCCGAGCAACTCTCGCAAGAATCGACGTGCTCTTCAACGGCGTCCCGCTGACCCTCGTCTAGCTCGTCGTAAAGGTACAGCAGTAAACGGTCCTTCACCCTTTCATAACTCATGCCTGGGCTCCTCCCTGGGTGCCTTGCAATGCGGCCCGCAACTTGCGCGTGGCGCGGAATAAGCAATTTTTCGCGGCTTCCTCGCTCATCGAGAGCGTTTCTCCAATCGCGCGCAGCCGCAGTCCCTCGTGGTGTTTCAGTTCAAAGACCATCCGCTCCTTGGGCGAAAGCTGTTCGAGGGCCTGTTGAATGCTGCGGCCCACTTCACGCCCGGCCAGCACGCGGTCCGGGTTGCTGTGGGGCCGCTCGTCCTGGGCATTCGTGAGGACATCGGCTCCCGGCGCATCCTCATCTACGCCAACGGTCCGCTCCTTGCGGACACTCTTTCGCCGCAATTGGTCGAGACAAACGTTCGTGCCGATGCGATACAGCCAAGTGCGAAAACTGCACTGAAAACGAAACTTGCCCAGGCTCCGGTAGGCCCGCAAGAACACTTCTTGGTAAGCATCGCGAGCGTCCTCTGGTGAACGCAGAATATTGAGAGCCACCCGCAGCACGATCCGGTCATGCAAGCGAACGAGCTGCTCGAAAGCGTCAGCATCGCCTTGCTGGGCCGCCCGAACGAGTGCATCCTCACTAATGTGAGCCGCACGAGGCTGACCCGCCACGCTAATCGTCTCCGCCTGCGCCACTTGCAAATAGATTAGACGCACGCACCACAAAGTCGTTAGTAGGTTTTTCCGTGAGCACGGCAGCCACCTGATAGCAAGACTTTTCAGACGACCAGGCAGAGGCGTGAACGGAAGTCCACGGTTCTCAGCCGGCCAGCGCCGCCGCTCCTAGCAACGTAACTCGAAATGTAACTCAGAGCCGCGGGCGTCAACCCGCGGTGCGCCACGCTGGCCGTGGACCACCAAAGTACGAGTCATGTTAGCGCCCGGCGAGCTCCCAATATGTCGGAGATGCGTCCGCCGGCGCTGTAGAAAATCATGTAGGGCAAGGTGTAGGCGTTGATCTAGTACTGCTATATTCAAGCCGTGACCACTGAGTTGCTCATTGCTTTCCTGGGCAGCGGTCTCGCGATCTTCTTCTACTTCAGAACTCGCCGCGTCTGTCGATTGACCTGAAGCTTTTCAGAGCCAACAGTCGCAGATCTGCGACCGGAAATCAGCCATGGCAGAGCCAAGAGAAGCTCCGCGCCGTGCGGAATCTCACCAATGGGGGAGTGACCCCGAATGATACGATTCCATCGTAGTCTGACGGCAGTTTCAGCTCTGGCATTTTCAGCTGTGATAGCCTTAGCCGCTGACAAGCCCAGAGTGTTTGTGACTGGTGCAAATTTCCTTCAGGTTGCGGGTTCGAGTGGCAAGGCGAGCGTTTCAGGCGTCGCCGATGCCACTGTCGCAAAGGGCATCAAACTTTTTCGCAAGGGATGCCCTTCTGTAGAAGTCACCACGCAACAAGACAAAGCGGACTACATCGTAGGTGTGACAAATAGCGGATCAGGTGCAGTGAGGCGAGGAAGAAGGGTAGAAGTTTTCACGCCTGAGGGCGCCGTGGTCTTTGCCAGTTTAACACGCCGCTTGAAGAATGGTGTCAAGGACGCATGTGGAGCGATCACGAAGGGTCGCTTGCCTCATCGAGTGTTGCCACGCCTCCAGTTGCACTCGCCTATTGTCTACAATGACCAAGATCGTGGAGCGAGCGAGCACCGACCTGATCTTCCACCATATCAGCAAAACGATCGTTGATGAGAAGATCTCCCCTAACGTCAGTCGCCGCTTCCCATGCCCCGTCCCGCAACGAATAGCCACGGAGTGCTGCCCATGCTGGCCTTCGTTAGCAGAAAACCAACGCAACGGTTCCCCGGCCAAGTGGGAAAGTTACGCATGAATTGGCAGGTCAGGGGAAGGAAGTCGGATCTTCGGGTGGGGGAGTTCGAAATCGGCAACGCGCAACGTCTCATTCTTGAGGACGGCTTCGGCTCTTGGCCCGGTAGACCGTCACCTTACCCGCCGGCATCGCGGCTTCCAGCCCGGCTCCAATACCCGCGCCGATCGGCGTGAATACCAAGACGAAAACGCCGGTTTCCCCTTCTTCGTGATAGGTCGCGCCAGCAACCGCGCCGGCCGCGAGTCCACCCGCCGCACCGATCGCGAGTCCAAGCAGTGCATTCCGGCGACGGTGAGAGCTTTCCTGATTCTTCACGCTGAGGACGTCGGCACGAGGAATCGCGACTCTACCCTGGCCCGTGCGCAGCGAGATCGCTTCCTCGGAATACCCGGTGAAGGCCCCGTGCCGTGAATTCAGCTTCATGTCGACAACTTCGATTCTTTGGCCGGAACGTACCTGCCGGAGGTTGTCCCAGGAATCTTCCGAGGATTGGACTGGAGTTTGCGCTGGAGCGATCAGAAGGATCATTAACGACAGAGACGCTTTCGTCATCTGCGGCCTCCGTGCCTAGCCACAACCGGCCCTGGCACGGCCACAGTATACACCGCGCTGCCCCAGGATTGAGGCCAATCAAGCAGCCAGTTGACTCTCCACTCGTAGGCCGTTGTTGGTGTCGTGGCGGAGATGAGGTTGAGAGCGAAAGCAAACATCATTTGATGGGGGAATCTTTCGCTGCTCCCGCCGCCCCTAACGAAATCTCTGCAAAGAGTAGATTTCCTCAGCGAGGGTCAACTCTGTCATGGAAACTGCAGCCGTAGAACAGAAAAAGAAGCCGGTAGCCCTTATAGTCGACGACAACTGGCTGACTCTAACGCTCGTCCGCCGTGAGCTCGAGACCAGGGGCTTCGCCGTCGCCGAGGCAAAAAGCAGGGCGGATGCCGTGCGCGGCTACGAGCGTCACCAGCCTGCCGTTGTGACCCTTGATTTGGACCGTGTTGACGGACGTGGCCAGGAGATCGCCGAGGCGCTTGTGGCTGCCGCACCGAAGGCCAATATTGTTGCGATCACCTCAAAGGTGCTGCCCGCTTTCCGCGACCACCTGTTGAACATCGGCGTCAAGAGCATTGTGATCAAGCCGTACGATGACCCCAAATCGGTGGCGTCGGCTGTCCAGGCAACCCTTGAGGACGGCCCCCCAACGTCACTTCCGCAAACGCTGCCCATTGCCTCGAGGCAGTCGCAGCGCTGGCAGAAACATCTGGAGAACGCGGCGGTTGCTACGGTTAGAGAAATTCTTCTCGCGATAGGCGGGCCTGAACTGCGAGTGCTGCCGCGAGATTCGGGCCGGCCCTCCGGGGAGACCTTTTCGACCTCGAGCGAAGTCGTCGGCGCCTGGGAAGGAACGATTTGTATCCAGTTTGACAAGGAGCTGGCAAACGAGCTGACCGCGCGGATGTTCGATGTGGACATCAGGCGTCTCAAACGAGGTCAAATCCAGGATGCGCTGATCGAGGTCACGAACATGATCGTCGGGAATCTCAAGTCGTTGTTACCGGGAAACAGAAAGCACACTATCCCCGAATTCCTCTCGAACGGCAACAGCGGTTCCGTTCGGCTTTTGAAAGGCGCCGGCTCTCCGATCTGCGTCCAAACCGAGCACGCGGCTCTGTCGATTCGCTTCATACCGAGGGCAGGATAGGAGTTCTTCCGCCGAGACTCGGCGGCAAGAAGCTGACGCGTCGCCACGCCGACCTTCCGGCTCGCCTCGCTTCCGTAAGCCGCATTCCGCGGACTGGTTCTCATAACCATAGCCGTCCCCACTCAATTAGGTAGCTCGAGGGTGGTCTGAGTCCGTGAGGGGCAATACCACATCCGATCGGGTGATTTCGCTTTCGCAACGATGTCCAGGGCCACTCGTCTTCTTGAAGGCTTGTGCAGTCCGAACAGAACAAACTTACCGTCGCTAAGATCTCTCCCGGAAACATGAAAGTACCTGGCTTGACTTGCCCGCTCCCTTCGCCTGTTTGACGCCCCTCCCACCCCACCGGTAGAATAGCTAAAGGTAGTAGGGACAGTCTGTTTCCTTCCTCTCCCAACCCGCACCTGCCTGGAGCCGTGACAGCTTCGCCGGGCCAAAGCGGATTGACCGAAACGGGTGGTGGATCGCTCACCCATGCTAATCCCGCGGTTCGCGCCGCGGAATCCTTATAGCTAGCCAGGAATGTTTGAAAGCCTCACAGAAAAACTTCAACGGGTCTTCAAAGACCTGCGCGGGGAGGGAAAGCTCACCGAGCAGAATATCCAGGACTCGCTCAAGCAGATTCGCATGGCTCTGCTCGAGGCCGACGTCAATTTCAAGGTCGTTAAGGAGTTGGTTGAGAACATCCGGCGGAAAGCGCTGGGGCAAGAAGTCCTGACGGCGTTTTCCCCGACCGAGCAAGTGGTCAAGATCGTCAAGGATGAGCTGGTCCGAATTCTCGGCAGCGTCGAATCCAAGCTGCGATTCTCGAGAGATCTTCCGACCCACTACCTGATCGTCGGCCTTCAGGGCTCCGGTAAGACTACCTTAACCGGAAAACTGGCCCGCTGGCTTTCGAAGAACGGCCATCGTCCTCTGATGGTTTCCGTCGATATCTACCGGCCGGCGGCGCGCGAGCAATTGCGGGTAGTCGCCCAACAGCTCAAGCTGCCGATTTATCTCGGTGCCCCGGAGGAGACCAGTCCGCTGGCGCTGGTCAAGGGAGCCCGCCGGGAAGCGAATCAGACCGGCCGCGACGTGGTCCTGGTCGACACCGCCGGGCGCTTGCACATCGACAATGAGTTGATGTCCGAGCTGGAACAGCTCCGCGATGAGCTGGAGCCGGCCGAGATCCTCTTCGTCGCTGACGCGATGACGGGGCAGGACGCGGTCAAATCCGCCGACCAGTTTCACCAGCGGCTTGGCATCACCGGCGTCGTCCTCACGAAGATGGACGGCGATGCGCGGGGAGGCGCGGCACTTTCCATTCGGCACGTCACGAAATGTCCGCTGAAGTTTATCGGGACCGGGGAGAAGCTCGACGCCATCGAACCCTTCTATCCCGAGCGCGTCGTTTCGAGAATTTTGGGCATGGGCGACATGCTGTCGCTGATCGAGAAGGTCGAAGAGAAGTTCGATGAAAAGCAAGCCATCGAGATGCAGAAGAGTGTTCTCGACGGTGACTTTACTCTCGAGGACTTCCGCCAGCAAATGAGACAGGTCAAGAAACTGGGGTCGATCGAGTCGATTCTGTCGATGCTGCCGCAAGTAGGGCCATTCCAGGGATTGGGTGATGTGGATGTCGACCCAAAGGAGCTGGGCCGCATCGAGGCCATCATCAATTCGATGACCTTCAGGGAGAGGCTCAATCACGAGATCATCAATGGCCGCCGCCGCCGCCGCATAGCCAAAGGCAGCGGAACGACGGTCCAGCAGGTAAATCAACTGCTCAAGAAATTCCGGCAAACCCGCCAAATGATGAAGTCCATGATGGGCGGGATGAAGAAGAAAAAGAAGCGTTTCGGCGGCATGAATCTGGAAGCGTTGATGCGGCAATAGTCAGCAGCCGCTGATTGCCGCACCCATATTCTGCGGCCGAATGCTTCGCAGTGTAAGAATAGTAGAGATGGAGGTTGTATGCTCGCAATTCGCTTGGCCCGCGTAGGAGCCAAGAAAAAACCTGCTTACCGGGTTGTCGTCACCGAGAAAAGCCGCGCCCGCGACAGCAGTTCGCTTGAAATCCTCGGCCACTATAATCCGACAAAAGATCCGATCATCCTGTCGCTCAAGGAGGAGCGCATCGCGTACTGGATCAGCAAGGGTGCGCAGCCCTCAAAGACGGTGAGCCGCCTGATGAAGTATGAGGCTCCGCCACCGGTTGCGGTGGAAGAAACGCCCGTAGCTAAGCCGGAGAAGGCCACCGAGCCGGTCGCTGAAGTGGCCGCGGAAGCGGCTCCGGCGGCAACCGCTCCCGTGGAGGCGCCTGCCGAAGAGCCCGAAGCGGCTGTATCCGCCTCGGAACCTGCAGCGGAACCCGCGGTCGACGATGAATCACGGGTTGCGGCAGCGGACGCTCCAGCGTCTGCCGAAGAGCCCGAAGCGGCTGTATCCGCCTCGGAACCTGCAGCGGAACCCGCGGCCGACGACGAATCGCGGGTTGCGGCAGCGGACGCTCCAGCGTCTGCCGAAGAGCCCGAAGCGGCTGTATCCGCCTCGGAACCTGCAGCGGAACCCGCGGCCGACGATGAATCACGGGTTGCGGCAGCGGACGCTCCAGCGTCTGCCGAAGAGCCCGAAGCGGCTGTATCCGCCTCGGAACCTGCAGCGGAACCCGCGGCCGACGACGAATCGCGGGTTGCGGCAGCGGACGCTCCAGCGTCTGCCGAAGCCGCTGAATCAGGTGCGGAGGCTGAGGCTTCCGGCGAGAATAAAGCGGAAGGTGAATAGGATCGAGCCGTGGCGAAGCTTCGACCCTGAAAGGGGCCGGTCCGATCGCGGCTCTCAGCATTTTCCAATCCAAGGATGAGCCTGAAATCGGTCCGGGCGGAAAAGGGCAGGCTACAGGGTGAGGATCTCCTTACTGAGAGGATCGAAGGGCTTCGAGAGGGGAGGGGGGCAAGGGGGAGGGG
>Ga0310123_10004679_pt1 | contig 10328 bp, 12 predicted proteins | sample CB6_AW_1057_MG_FD_203505 | JGI IMG/M metagenome (GOLD analysis project Ga0310123, IMG submission 203505) | Marine microbial communities from Western Arctic Ocean, Canada - CB6_AW_1057 | ecosystem: Environmental > Aquatic > Marine > Oceanic | place: Canada: Western Arctic Ocean | collected...
TTGGAGATCTTGTTTCATAGTTTAATATTTTATTTAATTTTATTAATATAATCTTAAATGCCAGAATTGCCAGAAGTAGAAATAGTAAAACAATCTCTAAAAAAGAGTATTAAATATAAAAAAATTAAAGATGTAATAGTAAAAAATAGAAATCTAAGGTTTAAAATTAGTAAAAAATTTGAAAAAATTTTAAAAAATAAATTTGTTAAAAACGTTTCAAGAATATCTAAATATATAATTATTCATTTAGATACTGAAATATATTGTATCATTCATCTTGGAATGTCTGGTACAATTCATTTAATTAATGATCATAACAAAAAAAAACAAACAAACTTAAGTTTTTATCAATCAATAACATTACCAAAAAAGCATAATCATGTTCAAATAATTTTTTCAAAATTTAAAATTATCTATAATGATCCAAGGAGATTTGGATTTTTTAAATTAATTTGTAATAAAGAAAAACTTGATTTGTATTTTAAAAAAATTGGACCAGAGCCTTTAAGTAGCAAGTTTAATTATAAATATTTAAAAAATGGTCTTAAAAATAGAAAGAAAAATATAAAAAATCTACTATTGGATCAAAATTTTATTTCAGGCATAGGAAATATTTATGCAAATGAAATATTATTTTATTCTAAAATAAATCCAATAAGAAGTGGTTATAAAATCAAAAAAAATGAAATAATTAAATTAATTAAATACTCAAAAATAGTTTTGAATTTAGCAATAAAATTTGGAGGCTCATCTATAAGGGATTTTAAGAGTATCTCAGGTTCTTATGGATCATTTCAAAAAGAATTTAAAATTTATGGCAAAGAAGGTGAAAATTGTTCAAGAAAGAATTGTAGCGGTAAAATCATTAAGATTTATCAAAGTAATAGATCAACTTTTTTTTGTAAATTATGTCAAATATAGTCATTTATACTATTGACCCCACCAAAATCACAAGCTATACCATCGGCGCAATGGCAAACACAAAATCGGCAATCAAAACAATAAGAAGAATAACAAGACAAACTGCGGTTAATAAGTCAAGAAAGGCACGTTTCAGAAGCGCATTAAAGAAAATGAACTTAATTTTAGACAAAAAAAATAAAAAAGATGCTTTAGCTTATTTGCCAAAATTAAATTCTGAGTTGATGAAAATTGCAAAAACAGGAATAATCAAGAAACAAAATGCCGCAAGAAACATATCTAGAGTTACAAAAAAAATTAATTCTCTATAACAACCTTAAGTAGTCTAATTAAAATTAATTAAAGCTTCAGGTTGATAAATAAATTTATTACTTCACAACTAATAGTACCTATACAAAATGTAAATGAATTTTTTTTTTTCATACCACATATAGTTTCTAATATAATAATAAAAAGTAAAATATTTTTTACTTTTAATAATTTATTAAATTAATTTGATTCAATCTTTGATTTATACAATTAAAGATTTTATTTTTTTTTCTAAATTTAAAATAACTTATTGCATAAAATATTCTAAACCTTTAACTAGGATTTTCCTTTATGAAAAATAATTTAAACCAAAATTCAGAAAGCTTTTCTACAAAAAAAATTGATTGGAATAATATTCAATTAGAGATGAAGGAAAAGTTTGGAAAAGATATATATGAATCGTGGCTAAGAAAAATTGATTTTATTGATGAATTTAAAAACTATATTTTAATTTCAGTTACAACAAGATTTATTCGAGATTGGATAACTTCAAGATACTTGGATCAAATTTTGCAAATTATTAAATCATATAATAAACAAATTAGCAGAATAGAATTTTCTATTAATCAAAATAATAATGTAGATTTCGAAAATAATAAAAATCTTACAAATATTAATAACCAAGATTCATATAAAAAAAATATTTCTTTTATAGAGCATTCATTTTTGCAATATAATCGGATTGACCCAAATAAAAACTTTGAAAATTTTATACTAGGCTCGAGCAACAAGTTAGCATTTGAAGCATCAAGAAAAGTATCTGAAGATTTATCTCACTATAATCCACTATATTTATACAGTGGAGTAGGAATGGGAAAAACACATTTATTGAATTCAATTGGCCTATCTCTTAAAGAAAGACATAAGGTTATCTTTATAACTGCAGAGAGGTTTATGTATCAATTTGTTAAATCAATAAAATCTAATGAGATGGTTAAATTTAAAGATTATTTTAGAAATACAGATGTTTTATTAATTGATGATATACAGTTTATGAATGGCAAAGAAGCAATGCAAGAAGAGTTTTTTCATACATTTAATGTTTTAATTGACAAAGGTTCTCAAGTTATAGTAACTGCAGACAGAGCGCCTAATAAACTTTCAAGAATTCAAGAGAGAATAAAATCTAGATTTTCAGGAGGTTTAGTTGTTGATATTCAAAACACCGATTATGAATTAAGATACAAGATAGTAAAAGCTAAGACAGATGAATTAAAGTTGTTTAATTCAGATCTAGTAAATATTTCAGATGAAATACAAAAATTTATAAGTTCTGAAATTAGAACTAGCATCAGAGAATTAGTTGGTGCTTTAAACAGAATTGTATCATTCTCGAGAATTTATAATAAGGTGCCGTCTATATCTGAAACCAAAGTTATACTCAAAGATCTTTTAAATATGTCAGAAAATAAAGTTACGATAGATCTTATACAGACGACTGTTTGTAAATTTTTTAAAATCAGTAAAAATGAAATGCTTTCAGCGAGAAGATCAAGATATTTAGTTAGACCGAGACAAACAGCTATATATTTAGCTAAAATGCTTACATCTAAATCGTTGCCTGAGATAGGTAGATCGTTTTCTAACAGAGATCACACAACAGTAATTCATTCTGTGAAAACCATAGAAAAATTAAGACAAGAAGATAAAGAATTAAATGCAAATGTTGATAATCTAAAAAATAAAATTTTATATAATAAAGAAAATGAAATTTAACGCCAATCAGCAAGACCTACAAAAATCATTAAATTATTGTCAAGGTATTATCGAAAAAAGAAGTACATTGCCTATATTATCAAATGTTTTAATAGAGGTTTCAAATTTAAAGTTAAAAATTACTGCTACAGATCTAGATTTAATATTTATACATGAAATTCCAAATGTAGAAATAATTGAAGAAGGCAAAACTACAACTTCGTCTTCGATTATGTATGATATTGTCAGAAAATTTTCATCAGGTAAAAAAATAAATTTTTCTAGTATTGGTGAAAATAAACTACATTTAGAGTCTGAAAAATCAATTTTTAATTTAAATTGTTTAAGTGCAGCAGAATTTCCATTAACCAATGAGAATTTTAATCAGAATGAATTTTTTATTAAATCTAAACAGTTACTTAAACTATTAAATAAATGTAAGTTTTCAGTTTCTAATGATGAAACAAGACATTATCTAAGTGGTATTTTTTTTCATCAAACACAAATAGAAGATAAATTTTTTTTAACTGCAGCTGCAACCGATAGCCATAGAATGTCTATTTCAAAAGTAAGATTAAATGAAAAAATAGATTTTGAACCAATAATTTTACCAAAAAAAACAATCTTCCAACTTTGCTCATTGCTTGAGGATTATGAAGGTGAAGTTAAAATTTCAAATATAAAATCAAAGATTAAATTTGAATTAAATAATGGTATTCTAATTTCAAAACTTATAGATGGAAAGTTCCCTAATTATCTTCAGGTGATACCAAAAGAAAATCAAAAAAAATTAGAAGTTGATTTAAAATTATTTTTAGATTCTGTTGATAGAGTGGCGTCGGTTTCTCTTGATAAAAAAGATGGAGTTAAATTTAATTTAACTAAAGATGTTTTAAATCTTTCAGTTAACAATACTAATAGCGGAGATGGTAAAGAGAGTTTAAATGTAATATTTGATCATGATTTAGATATAAGTTTTAATTCAAGATATTTGATTGACGTTGCGTCTCAACTCGATGGAGAAAAAATTGAAATATATTTTAAAGATACGGGCTCACCAGCATTAATTAAAGATCCAGGAGACTTTGATAGTATTTTTGTTGTAATGCCAATGAAGGGTTAGATTATTTTATCAATTTCTTCATATATATTTTTTTGTAGAATATTTAAAAATTCGTTGGGGTTCATTCCGGGACTTATAGGATCTAAAATTGAAACAGTTAATATTTTATTTGGTTTCAATTTTCCATTTTTTGGCCATACAGAACCAGAATTAAGTGCTACTGGTTGACAATAAATATTTAATTCACCATAAATCCTTTTTACTCCTTTTTTGAATGGTGATCTATCTAAAATATCAACTCGAGTTGCTTGAGGAAAAATTATTATTGGTCTATTAAAATTTTTAACAACTGTTTTAATTTGGTCTGAAAATCCTAAATTATCTTTAGTTATTTTATTTCTATTAATTATGATAGAGCCTATTTTCTTTAAATACCAACCAAAAATAGGAATTCTAATTAATTCTTGTTTTAATATAAAAACCGGAGAATTAAATAGTGCTTGTAAAAAAAATGTTTCAAATTGTGATTGATGAGCGCATGCAATAAAAAAATTTTTATTATTTAAAATTTTTTCTTTTCCTTTAACTATAACTTTTGTAGATAAAAATATTTCTAAACAAAATTTAGACCAATATCCAAGGATTTTGCCTCCATAAAGTGTAATCTTTTGAGGCAAAAGTAAAGCTGGTAAAAAAATTATACAAATAAAAATAGTTCCAAAATAAAAAAAAAATAGAAAAAGTATTCTTTTAATCATCTATATAAAAGTTAAATAAGATTATTTAACTTTTGTCTTTGAGTTATAATCTTTGCTGAAGTTTTATTTACTAAAATTTCAGCTGGTTTCGGTCTTAAATTATAATTAGAGGTTAGAACCATTCCATAGGCTCCTACATCACAAATTATAATTATGTCTCTTTGATTTATTTTTTGATAGTTTGGAACAGTTAAAAATTTGTCAGTACTTTCGCATATAGGTCCAACAAATTCATGTTTTTTTAATATTTTTTTTCTATTTAATTTTGAAGGTATAATTCTATGTTTTGCTCCATACAAAGCAGGTCTAATCATGTCATTCATTGCAGAGTCTAAAATAACAAAATTTTTTGAATCAGTTTGTTTTATATATGTTATTTTAGAAATTAAACATCCGGCATTTCCAATAATCGATCTCCCAGGTTCAAAAATAATTTTTGTATTATTTTTTTTTAAGAAAGATTTAATTAATTTATTATACTTTAAATAATCTAACTTATTTGAATTCTTTTCATACTGTATGCCCATCCCTCCACCTAAATCTATATATTTAAATTTATATTTTGATTGTAGGATTGTTTTGTTAACAATATTAAGCATATTTTTATATGGTAAATGATTAGTGATTTGACTACCAATATGTACACTTAAACAAATAATATCAATAAAATTTGAGTCTTTATATTTTTTTAGTAATTCTAGAAATTTTTTTTTATTTAATCCAAACTTATTTTCTTTTTTACCTGTAGAAATTTTTTTTAAGGTTTCAGCATCGGTGTTCGGATTAAGTCTAATACCAATATTGATTTTTTTCTTGTTTTTTTTCGCAATTTTTTCAATTTCAATTATTTCATTTTCTGATTCAGCGTTAATTAATAAAATTTTTTTACTTACCGCAAATTTAAGTTCATCAATTGTTTTACCTACTCCAGAAAAAACTATTTTGTTTGGTTTTATTCCAGCTTTTAAAGCTCTCATGAGTTCACCCTTTGAAACTACATCAGCTCCTAAACCTAATTTATTTATTATACTTAAAATTTTTAAGTTTGAATTAGATTTTACCGAAAAACAAATTAAAGGATTTATAGTATTAAAGTATTTTTTGAAATTATTAATATTGTCTTTTATTTTATTATGAGAATAAACATATGATGGAGTGCCGTACTTTTTTGCTATTGTTTCAGTGCTAACATTTTCTATATAAAAATGTTTTTTTTTATATTTCATTAAATAATAGTTGTTTGACCAATATATTTATATTTACTTTCTTTGTATTTTGGATCAGCTTTTTTTCCACACGAAACGGCAAAAGTTAAAAGAATAACTATTAATAGAATTTTTTTTATCATTTTGATTCTTTCTTATACTTGTTTATCATTTTCTTAATATTTTCAAAAGATGTACCGCCATATGATTTTTTTGATTTTATTGAATTTCTTAAATCAAATACCTGTAAAACATCTTCATTAAGCTTTGGTTCAATTTTTTTTAACTCTTTTAAAGTTAATTCATCCAATTTTATTTTTTTAGATTCTGCATAATTTACAATTTTAGAAGTTATTTGATATGCTTTTCTAAAGGGCATATCAAAATTTTTAACAATATAGTCTGCTAAATCTGTTGATGTTGTGTAACCAACATTTGCCATTTCATACATTCTTTTTTTATCTGGGCTAAAATTTTTTAATATTTCACTAATCAATAAAATTGAATTTTTTATTTGATCAAAAGACTTAAATACTAACTCCTTATCATCTTGCAGGTCTTTAAAATATGACAAAGGCAATCCTTTTAAAATAGTTAACATTGAAAACAAGTTGCCAAAACTACTTCCTGTTTTGCCTCTTAATAATTCTAATGAATCAGGATTTTTTTTTTGTGGCATTATAGAAGATCCAGTTACTATTCTATCATTTAATTTAATTAATTTAAAAGCATCTGAATTCCATATAATGAATTCTTCTGCTATTCTTGATATATGAATAGAGCAAACAGATACAGAATATAAAAAATCTGTTACAAAATCTCTATCTGAAACAGTATCAATAGAATTATTTGTTGGTCTATTAAATTTTAATTTTTTTGATGTATAATTTCTATCAATATTAAAATTTGTTCCTGCAAGTGCAGCAACTCCCAAAGGATTTTCCAATAAATTATCTAAATTATTTTGAAATCTTTTCTTATCTCTTTTAAACATTTCAACATAAGCCAATAAATAATGTGCAAATGATATAGGTTGAGCATTTTTTAAATGAGTAAAACCTGGCATTATAGTTTCTATATTTTTTTCAGCATTTTTAATAATAATTTTAATTAAATCATTTAAGATATTAATAATTTCATTTGTTGAACTTCTCATCCAAAGTTTAAGATCAGTAATCACCTGATCATTTCTTGATCTTCCTGTATGAATAAATCCGGCATCTTCACCTATAATTTCAAATAATCTATTTTCAATATTCATATGAATATCTTCAAGATTAGGATTATAATTAAATTTTTTCTTTATAATTTCATTTCTTATTCTGTTTAAACCCCAAACTATTTTATTTTTTATTTTGAATGGTATGATCTTTTGTTTAAATAACATTTCAACATGGGCAATTGATCCCTGTATATCTTCTCTAAATAGTCTCTTATCCACATCAATTGAATTACAAAATTTTTTAAAGATTATTGAAGTATCTTTTTTTATTCTTGTATTCCAAATAGCTTTATTGTTTTTATTTTGTACCATGTTATGTAACTATACCTTTAAGAATGAAATTATTAAAATTTAAATTTATTATAATTTTTATCTATCTAATATCATCAAGTACTTCTTATGCAATACAACAGCCAAATTTAAAGAATTTAGTAATACACAAAAATCCAAAAAAACTAGAAAAAATAAATTTTCAAAAGATAGACAATGAAACAACAAATCTAGATATATTCCAAAACTCACTGATTGTGATAAATTTTTGGGCAACTTGGTGTTTGCCTTGTCGAGATGAAATGCCGTCATTAAATAGATTACAAGTAAACTCAAGTTTTAATAATTTAAAAATACTACCGATTAATGTTGGTAGAGAAAATATTGAAAAAATTAAGAATTTTTTTAAGGAATTAAAAATTGGTAATTTAGAATTATATTTTGATAAGAATTTAGTTGTAGCTAGGAAGTTTGCATTGAGAGGTTTGCCAACAACAATTTTTGTTAATAAGAATGGAGAAGAGTTTGCTCGCATAATAGGGTCAATTAATTTTGATGATAAAAAATTTATAAATTGGTTAAAAAAATATGACTAATTTTTTTTTTACTTATGGCATTTAGTTTAAATACAAAAATAATCAAACCAGAAAATGATAGTGAGATTAAAAATGCAGTAGTTTTACTTCATGGATATGGTGGTGATGGAAGCGATATAAGTTTAATAACTTTAAATTGGAAAAGATTTTTACCAAATACAATTTTTCTTTGTCCAAATGGACACGAAAAATGTGAAATTAATCCAAGTGGTTTTCAATGGTTTGATTTGGCTAAAGAAGATCCAGATTATATTTTAAAAGAGTCTCTAAAAGCAGAAGATATTATTAAAAATTATATAGATGAAGTTAAATCCATATATAATTTAGATAATTCAAAAATTTGTATTTCTGGATTTAGTCAAGGTTGTATGATGTCTATTAATATTGGATTAACTTCTGATGAACATTTTAATTGTGTAGTAGGATTTTCAGGAAAAATAATTAATAAAGAAAATCTTTTAGAGAGAATTAAATCTAAAACTAAAATGTTATTGATGCATGGAGATTTAGATACAATAGTTCCGTCTAATCATTTATTAGAAGCAAAAGATTATTTATTAAGACAAAAAGTTGATGTTGAAATAAAAATGATAAAAAATTGTGAACACCATATTCCTATCGAAGCGTCCAGTCTTGCATTAAATTATATAAAAAAAAACTTTAATTTTTGATTAATTTTTAATAAATTTTTTGTAATATTGATAAAAAAATTTAATTAAGCTAATCTATTCTTATGATTGAAACTTTAGAGAGTAATATATCACTTGAAAAGTGTCCTGCACTTGTATTGAATGCAGATTATAGACCTTTGAGTTATTACCCTCTTTCATTATGGAGTTGGCAAGATTCTATTAAATCAGTTTTTTTAGATAAAGTATCTATTGTAAATTACTATGACAGAGTTATTAGAAGTCCTTCTTTTAGCATGAAACTTCCAAGTGTGATTGCTTTAAAGAGTTATATCATACCACAATCTAATCCAAATTTTACGCGTTTTAATGTTTTTCTTAGAGATAAATTTACTTGTCAATATTGCGGAAGCAAAAAAGAATTAACTTTTGATCATCTTTTGCCAAGGTCAAAAGGAGGAAAAACAGATTGGAATAATGTTGTAACAGCTTGCTCAGAATGTAATGTAAAAAAAGGAGGTAGATTATTTAAATTTTCAGCAATGACGTTGACTAAAAAGCCTTTTCAACCAACAACTGAAGACTTGCATAAAAATGGAAAAAATTTTCCTCCGAATTTTTTACATAAAAGTTGGATTGACCATTTATATTGGGATGTTGAGTTAGAGCCTTAATTAATATTTTTCAGAAATATTTATAGCTACTTTAGAGCCTGCTTTAATAATTGTATCTAAAATTTTGTATAAACCTTTTTTGGTTGCTCCTTTTTCATAAGCAATATTTTTATGATGTAACTCATCTAGTCTGAATTTTTTTATTTTTTCTTTTAATATTTTTTCATCAGGTTTTAATTGATTTATTTGCTTTTCATAGTGTTCATCAATAACTTCTTCAACAGATGCAGTACAAAGCATTGCTGCTTTTTTTCCAAGTAATGTTGAGCCAAAACCAATACCAACACCCAATAAATCCCATAAAGGCATTAGTTTTGTAGGCTTAATATTTCTTATTTTGATTTCGTTTTCAAAATAATTACAGTGTTCTTTCTCTTGATCCTTCATTTCTTGGATTGTTTTTTTTAAATTATCATCTTTTACAAAAGTATTTAACGCTAATAATTGTCCTTCATATATTTTGATAGCACCACGTTCACCTGCGTGATCAACTCTTATAAATTCTTCAACTTTAGTTTTATTCGTTTTTTCCATAATTCAAAAAAAGTTTGATAGTTATAACACTTAATATTAAAGATATAATTGTATTTATTGTAGCAAGTGATAAACCAAAAATTCTAAAACTAACATCTTTGCAGCTAACTGTTTGTTGTTGTAGTTCTTTTATTAGATCTTCCTTGGATAAATTAGCAATACTACTATCTAAATTACAAACTAAAGATTCTTTAAAAAAGCCTTGTTCAATTCCAAAATGGTAAAAAGATATAATAGTTGCAGTTATGAAAATTAAGGCTAGTAAAATAATAATAGCTTTCTCAAATTTTTTTAAGATTAAACCTAAAGAAATAATAATTATTATTGCAAAAATATAAGGTAGTCTTTCAATTAAACAAAGATTACAAGGTTTGTGGCCCAAAATGTGTTGAACAAAATATGCTGCACTTAAGGCAAAAATACTAAATAATAAAATTAAATTAAGCGTTGTT
>Ga0310123_10004683_pt1 | contig 10322 bp, 12 predicted proteins | sample CB6_AW_1057_MG_FD_203505 | JGI IMG/M metagenome (GOLD analysis project Ga0310123, IMG submission 203505) | Marine microbial communities from Western Arctic Ocean, Canada - CB6_AW_1057 | ecosystem: Environmental > Aquatic > Marine > Oceanic | place: Canada: Western Arctic Ocean | collected...
TGGTGAATGTCGCACCTGCGGCACACCCCTCCCACCACCGAGCGCCCCCCATGACCCGCACCCCCCCCCTCGCCCTCGCCGCCCTGCTCATCCTCATCGCCACCGCCAGTCGCCCCGCCGCGGCCGACGATCACGGCCTCACGGGAGCCTCGCTCGAGGTCTACGGGGCGGACGCCCAGTCGCCGGGCTGGGAGATCGAGCAGCAGGACAGCGCCGGCCGTGTGGTCCTGAGCGCCCGTCAGTGGCGCGAGGGCCGCCGGGTGACGGCCGAGTACACCAGCGCCGAGGTCGACCTCTTCATCGAGTGTGACACCGCGGGCCTCTGCACCGTGCTCGAAGACGGTGTTCAGCTGGACGGCGAGACCATGAGCGAGGCGGCAGCCAAGCTCCTCGCCGAGGTCGAGACGCTCATCGCCGATGCTCCGTCTCTCATCGGCATCTCCATACACAGCGAGATCTGCAGTGAAGAGGCCGCCCTCGACACGACCCCGCTGACCGGCCCCGAGACCCCGCCGTGTAGCTGCAGGCTGCGCCTGGATGTGACGCTGAACTAGGGCCTAGAACCTGCTCCCATCCGGCCGGTGGAACTTGCCCTTGCAGGTCGGGATGTGGGACTTGGCGAACTTGGCCATGTTCGTGAGATTCTGCGCCACCTCGCCGGCCGCAAAGCGGGTGGCGAGCCCCACCGGCACGTTCCCGCCCGGGTCCGACCAGGTGTGGTACTCGATCAGCGTCCGGCCATCGTCCAGCTTCAGCAGCAGCCAGGCGCCCTTGGTCCAGGCCACGGGCATGGCATCCTCGAACTGGGCCAGGTCCAGCAGGCTGACCACCGACTGATCCGTGTTCTTGTCCCGCCAGGTGATCTCCCAGATCTTCCCCGCGGACTGGGTGTACAGGCTGCCCGTGTACTGGATGTTCACCAGCCACCACCGGTCCGAGACCAGCGGCACCGGGAGGTACTGGAAGATGGTGTGATCATGGGTCCGGGGCGTGCCCTTGATCGTCTCGCTCATCGTCACGGCCGTGTGATGGGCGTGGTGATCCTCGTCCGTGATCGCCTTCCAGAGCTGCCCGATGGGGATGTCGAAGACGCCCACGCCATAGCCCTTGGCCGCCTTGATGTCCTCGACCACCTCGATCCCCTTCGCGATCTCCCCGTCGAGGGCCTGCTGGTAGGTCTTGGCCGGGATCGTCGGGGCCGTGTCGATGCCCCGCTGGGCCTTCCAGGACGCCAGCTGCGCCGCGACCTCCGCTCCAGAGACGGCATGCGCGAGGCTGGCACTGAGCAGTAGAGCGAGCATGGGTGGACTCCGTATCTGGGATCATCGGTGCCGGAAGGGGTGCCATAGCACGCCGACTTGATAGGAGAGGTATGGCCGTGTAAACCTCAGCGAGGACCGATGACCCGACACCTCTCCGAAGCCGAGCGCCGCGCCCAGATTCTCCGTGCTGCGCGTTCTCTCTTTGTCGAGAACGGGTACCTCGCCACGCGCATGGAGGATGTGGCCAAGCGGGCCCACCTCTCCAAGGGTGCGGTGTACTTCTACTTTGAGAGCAAGCGGGCGCTCTTCGATGCGCTGATTGAGGAGGAACACGCCACCACCTTGAGCTTTCTGGAGGCCGCCGCGAACGACCCGCGCCCGGCGGCACAGAAGCTGATCGAGCTCGGCTGGCAGTACCTCAACTACTTTGCCGGCCTGAAGAGTCCCCCGCGGTTCTTCTTGCTGATGAGCGAGATGGCGATCCGGGACGAGGCCATCCGCACGCGGGCCACGGAGATCCACAACCGCTTTGTGGACCAGCTCACCGAGTTGATCGGGGAGGGGATCGAGGCTGGGAGCTTCCGTCCACAGGATCCCCGGGCGGCGGCCCTGCTGCTCAAGGCCTTTGTGGACGGTCTCGCCGGCCAGTCGGCGATCGGCATCCGACCCGATGTGAAGCGCATGTCCTCCGATGGCATCCGCATCATCCTGGACGGGCTGGGCGTGCAGGCCCAGGCTGTCGACGGTACCGGGACGGAGGGCTGAGTGGTGGCGAGCACGTCCGAAGTCCTGCTCGCCTCTCGCCACGCCCGCCTGCGTTGGATCGGCGCCCCCCTGCTGGTGACGGGGCTCGGGCTGGCCGGCTGGGCCCTGTACAGCACCATGGCGGGTGGGAGCTGGTGGAATGTGGGCATCGGCATGCTCGGTGCCGGGCTGGCCCTGGCGACCTTCGGCGCCAACCACGACACGGCCATGGCACTGGCCTTCCGCGCCCGGGACGAGGATCTGGGTGAGCCGCTTCGCGGGGAGCTGGAGGAAGAGCTGGAGCGGGACCGGGACGAGGTGATCGGTCTCAAACCCTCTCCCAGGGTGGCCTTGGTGATGCCGGTTGTGGCGCTGAGCATCCAGGTCTGGGTCTGCACCCAGCTGATGGATCTGGCCCGATGAGCGCGGGACGCATCGCCTATGTGGGCGCGGACAAGCAGGTCCATGTGGTGGGCCCGCAGGGCGGTGCACACCGTCAGGTCACCTATGGCCAGGGCCCGGGCGCGCTCACTCCCTGGGGCGTGCCCCAGGTGCGGGACCACTCGAGCTGGCCCTGCTGGTCGCCGGATGGCCAGTGGCTGGCCTGCTTCCAGAACATCGCGGCCCCGGATGGGGATGGCCCCGCCTGGCTCACGGTGCTGGAGGTGGACGGCGTGGAGGAGCGGCGCCTGACCCAGCTCCCGGATGGCCTGCCCCTGTACATCCAATGGAATGCCCAGGGGCGCCGCGTGGCGGCGCTGACCCAGGTGGAGGATCTACTCGAGCTGGCCGTCTGCGAGGTGGAGGAGATCGGCGAGCACCGGCTGGTGGAGCAGGGCGTGCCCCTGTTCTTCTCCTGGTTCCCCGATGGCCGGCGTCTTCTGGTCCACACCGGGGAGCGGGAGGGCGCCAAGCGCCTGGTCCAGCGGGCTGCGGATGGGGGCGGCCTGGACGCGGTCTTCGCGGATGCCCCCGGCTCCTTCTGCACCCCGCTGGTCATGGCCGACCAGGTGGTCTACGTCTCCCCGCGCGGACGTGTGGCGGATCTGTGCACCGCCAACCACGATGGGCAGCGCAACCGCGTGCTCGCCGAGCTGGAGGGTCTGGTGGCGGTGGTTCCGGCAACGGGCCTGGAGATGGTCGCATTCTCTTCCGCCGCCCGGGGCAGCGAGGCCCTGTACGACGGCGTGTGGCTGATAGCTACCAACGGCCGGGAGGAACAGCAGCGGATCTACTCGGGACCGGTCAAGGCGTTCTTCTGGTCCCCGGACGCCAGCCAGATCCTGGTGGCCGCCCCCGCCAAGCGGCACCCGGCCATGTGCTGGCGCCTGGTGGATGTGGACACCGGCCGGGTCCTCGATCTCGGGAACTTCTGGCCCAGCCAGGACCAGCTCTTCTATCTGCACTTCTTCGAGCAATTCTCCCAGAGCCACCCGCTCATCTCCCCGGACGGGACGCTGCTGGTCTATGCCGGTCACCCGGGGCCAGATCGCACCAGCGATGATGTGCGCTCCCGCATCTATGTGGTGGACATCACGGCCGATGAGCCGGCCCCGGTGGAGATCGCGCTGGGCGACTTCGCCGTGTTCTCCCCGGGCTAGTCCAGCAGCTTCCAGTGGTCGGCCGGGATCAGCAGGCTCTGGCCAGGGTGCCAGGCGGAGAGCAGGTACAGGGCGCGGCGGTTGGCTGCATCGTCCACCTCGTCCGCGGTCGGGCGGATGAGCCCCGTCTCGCCAAAGCCCTGTACATAGATGGGCCTCTCAAAGCCGTGGCGCCGGAACCAGGCAGCGATGCTCCGAGCCCGGCGGGTGGAGAGCTGCTGGTTGCTGCTCTTGGAGCCCACCGTGTCCGTGTAGCCGGCGACATAGAGCCGGATGGGGACCGGGAAGCCGCCCACACCCTGTCCATACTTGGCCAGGACCTCCTGGATATTGTCGAGCGCGGCCTGGAGCTTGGGCCCTTCCTCGGTCGTGATCTCGTGGCTGCCGGTGGCGAAGCTCAGGTCCGCGTGGGGCACCTTGTAGCTCCAGGGCCACAGGTCCAGGCTGTACACCTCCCCCATGGTCCCATGGGCCCTCAGGCGGATCTGAACCACCTCGCCCGGAGACGGGTCCCACTGGACCCGATGGGGTCCCAGGCTTCCCACATCGGCAAGAGCCTCCCCGCGTCCGAGCGGCACCCCACCCGGCCCGAAGATCTCGACCTGGAGCTTCTGGAGGGGGTGGCTGGAGCGCACGGCGATCCAGTGCTCGTCGAGGTCCAGCGCTTCCTTGGAGTAGGTGAGGGAGAGCTTGACGGGCATCTTCAGCTCAAAATCCAGGGGGGCCTGGCCCTCCGCGCCATCGGCGAATTCCCCGTTCAGCCGGCCCTGGCAGCGGTGCGTGCCTGGGGACAGCGGAAACTCCAGTCGGATGGTCTGGCCTTGGTCGGTCGGGCCCTTCCGACTGCGTTGGATACCGGCGCAGTTCACGTCGATCTCCAGGGACCGGGCCGCCACATGGGTGGTGATCTCGAGCGCGGGGTGGCTGGACTCATCCACAGACCCGTGACGGATCTGCCAGGTCACGGGCTGCTGTGTCGCCAGGGCGAGCGAAGCCATCAGCGCGATCAGCATGCTTCCTCCAGGCCCAGCCTACCCTGTCGCGGGGTCGGAAGGTCCGGGTTAGTCGGCGCGCCCCCCTGAGGCCAATCGTGGCCGACCTGGAGTGGCCATGAACGACGTTCTCAAGCGGCTCGGCATCAAGGACATCAACCCCGGCGCGTGGGCTGGCGCATCCCTGCCGGAGCTGGACGGTGAGGTCATCGCCTCCACCAACCCGGCCACGGGCGAGGTGCTCGCTACCGTTCGGATGGCGGGGGTGGAGGACTACCATGTGGTGGTGGAGCGGTGCCAGACGGTCTACGAGCGCTGGCGCATGGTGCCGGCCCCCAAGCGGGGCGAGATCGTCCGTCAGATGGGCGAGGCCATGCGGTCCCACAAGGACGACCTGGGCGCGCTCGTGACCCTGGAGGTGGGAAAGATCCTCTCCGAGGGCCTGGGCGAGGTGCAGGAGAGCATCGACATGGCGGACCTGGCTGTCGGCATGTCGCGACAGCTCTTTGGCCTGAGCATGCACTCGGAGCGACCGGGTCATCGGATGTACGAGCAGTGGCACCCGCTCGGCGTGGTGGGCTGCATCACCGCCTTCAACTTCCCCAATGCTGTCTGGGCCTGGAACGCCTTTGTGGCCCTCGTGGCCGGGGATGCGGTGATCTGGAAGCCCTCGCTCAAGAGCCCGCTCACGGCCATCGCCACCCACAAGATCTGCAACGAGGTGCTCGAGGCGCATGGCTTCAGCGGTCTGCTCGGCCTCATCATCGGCGCCGATGCCGAGGTGGGCGAGGCGATGATCGCGGATTCGCGTCTGCCCCTCATCAGCGCCACCGGCTCCACCCGAATGGGCCGCCGGGTGAACGAGGTGGTGGCCGGCCGATTGGGGCGCTGCTTGCTGGAGCTGGGCGGCAATAATGCGATCATCGTGGAGCCGGACGCGGACCTCGACCTCGCGGTCCGAGGCGTCGCCTTTGGTGCGGTGGGAACCGCGGGGCAGCGGTGCACCTCCACCCGCCGGGTCTTCCTGCACAAGGACATCGCGGCCGAGATGACCACTCGCATGGTCAGCGCCTATGCCCAGGTGCGCATCGGCGATCCGATGGACCCGGACACCCTGATGGGTCCGCTGATCGATGACGATGCCGTGGCGATGTACAGCCAGGGACTGGCGGAGATCCGGGCCCAGGGTGGCGAGGTCCTCTGCGGCGGCGGCGCCATGGACGGCCCGGGCAGCTTTGTTCAGCCGACGCTCGTCCGCGCCCGGCCCGACATGCCCATCTGCCAGCACGAGCTCTTCGCGCCCGTCCTCTACGTGTTCGAGTATGAGGATCTGGAGGACGCGATCCGCTGGCAGAATGATGTGCCCCAGGGCCTCTCCAGCGCCATCTTCACCGACAGCTTCCGGGCCTCGGAGCGCTTTCTGGCCTCCCACGGCAGCGACTGTGGCATCGCCAATGTGAACATCGGCACCAGCGGCGCGGAGATCGGTGGTGCCTTCGGTGGAGAGAAGGACACAGGGGGCGGCCGCGAGGCGGGCAGTGACGCCTGGAAAGCCTATATGCGGCGCCAGACCTGCACCCTGAACTGGAGCCGGGATCTGCCGCTCGCCCAGGGTGTGCAGTTCGACCTCTGATGGGATCTGGACCTCAGCACCTGGCCATCCTGGCGGAGATCCGTCTGGCGGAGCGGTCCGTGAACCGCTGGATGGGCCTCAGCCTGCTGCTCCTGGTGGCCCTGATCTGGGGTCTTGTGGAGCAATCGAGGGTCGTGGGATGGGTACAGTATCTTGCCCGTACCCAGGTCGCACCGCGGCTCCTGGAGGAGGACTAAGGGTGCCAAAAGGGGGCTGGGAAGCCCGGAACCCGACGATTTGCCGTCCATGGGACCAAATTGAGTTGCGGACGGGCCCATGGCCCACTAAAGTCCGGCCGCCATGTACGGGATGCCGTACAACAGACAATTCCACTACCCCAGAGAGGTAAAAAAAGATGAAGGCCTATACCTGGATGCTCCTCGGCGGTGCCGTCGTGATGAGCGCCTGTGACTTCTCCGCCAAGGATGATGACACCGGCGATAAGGACGAGTTCTCCGCCGGTGACGCCGATGCGGATGCGGACGCCGATGCAGACGCCGATGCGGACGCCGATGCGGACGCCGATGCGGACGCCGATGCAGATGCGGACGCCGATGCGGATGCGGATGTCAACATCAGCTTCTTCTTCTTCGAGTGGCAAGGTGCCTTCGTCGATGGCGAGCCCGCCACCGCCTATATGGTGGACGAGGCAGGTGACAACCAGGACCTGAGCCACGAGTTCGCTGGCTGGTTCATGGACAGCGATAACTACTATGCGACGAACTCTTCCGAGTATGTGTGCGTGGTGTACGCGGACGTGTCCTCGGCCATGGAAACCTTCGAGCCCTCGGGCTGGGAGGGCTACACAGACATGGCCTTCAACTTCGACAGCACGGGCGTCACCTGGGAGACCAGCGGGGATGCGTGTGACGAGGCCTCCTTCAAGCTGGGCGTCGGCTCGATCGAGGAGCTCATGGAGGGCGTCGCCTGGGGCTACGGCTTCGGCCCGATGGTCGGCGGTGACTTCGAGGACACCCTGTCCGGCGCTGTGGGCGAGACCTATGCGACCGATTGGGCTGGCCAGGTCGGCATGGGCTACCTCTACACCAACCTGCTTGGCGATGCCGAGCTGAGCACCACCAACTACACCTGGGTCTATCCCATGGCTGCAGACGGTGAGGTTGTGTCGGGTGCTGAGGCCGTCGACGGTGCCGGCGACTCCGCCGTGCCGGTGGATGGCTGGTACCGTTCCAACGGCTTCTTCGGCTACGGCTGGGGCGAGGAGTAAGCACCACCGTAGTACAACGGGGGCCTGCTCTGCGCATGCGGGGCAGGCCCTTCGTGCATCTGAGGCCATGATGTGAAGGTCCAAGCTGTCGTCATCACCCGGTACGGGGGGCCCGAGGTTCTTCAGGTTCAGACCCTGGAGATCCCGGAGCCGGGGCCAGGCCAGGTCCGGGTCCGGGTCCACGCCGCGGGGATCAACTTCGCCGAGGTCTTCTGCCGTCTGGGGCTGTACAAGCACGCCCCGTCCCCGCCCTTTGTGGCGGGCTTCGAATTTGCCGGAGAGATCGTGGACGTGGGCCCAGGCGTCACGGACCTCGCCCCGGGGGATCGGGTGCTCGGGGTCACGCGCTTCGGTGGCTATCAGGGGGGCCTGCTGGCCGATGCGATCCGCGTGCGGCGGATCCCCGAGGGCTGGACCATGGTCGAGGCCGCAGCCCTGCCGGCGGCGGCGCTGACAGCGGCCTATGGCCTGCTGGAGACCGGGCGTCTCCGTGCCGGAGAGCGGGTGGTGATCCACTCCGCTGCCGGTGGGGTCGGCTCCACCGCGGTGCAGATCGCGCACGCTGTCGGTGCGGAGGTGGTGGGCACTGCCGGCAGCGATGTCAAGCTGCCCCTGCTGGAGCAGATGGGCTGCCGCATGGTGCTCAACTACAAGGAAGGGTCCTGGACCGACCGTGTCCGATCCGAGCTGGGCGAGGTGGACCTGGTCTTCGATGCCCTGGGTGGCCGCTATGTGCGGGAGGGCTATGGCCTGCTTCGCCCCAATGGTCGCCTCGTGAGCTACGGGCTGGGCACCATGACGCCCAGCGGCAAGCGACCCAACTGGGTCAAGCTGGCCTGGCAGTACAGCCAGATCCCCCGGTTCTCCATCTTCCCGATGATCAGCGAGAACCGGACGGTCTCGGGCTTCAATGTGCTCCTGCTCTGGGACCGGATGGATTTGCTCGGTGGTCTCTTGGATAGATGCCTGGCCTGGGGCCGGGAGGGGAAGCTCAAGGCGCGGGTGAGCCAGGTGGTGCCCTACACCGAGGCCGGCGACCTCCACGCTGCGATGCAGACCGGGAAGACCACCGGCAAGCTGGTCCTCGCCTTTCCGGTCGAGTAGGCTGAGGCGTGGTCTCGGTCTCTACACTCCTGGCGCTCGGGCTGGTCGCACCTGCCTCGGCCGTGCCAGTGGGTGATCCAGTGCCCCTGCCGGAGGCGGGCCGGGTCCGTCTGGATACGCGTGTGGGCACCCACAGCGTTGCGGAGAAGGACACCCGCTGCCAGGGCAGCACGGGATGTAGCGCCCGGTGGCGCCAGACCAGCGTGGTGGGCGGGCTGCACCTGGCGGTGCTCAAGGGGGTGGGGGTCTTCGGAGAAGTGGGCCTGGCCGAAGACCGGATCCGCGCTGCAGACTACCGCGGCCGGGCCCAGACCTGGGCCGCCGGGATCCGCACAGCCGTGCCCCTCGGCCCCTCCTTGTGGCTGGCGGCCAATGCGCGCATGGACCGGGGCGAGGGAGTGAGCCTGCATGCGGACGAGGAGCCGGACCCGGAGACTGCGGAGTTCCGCATCTACTCCGGGACCTTGCTCGGGGTCTGGGGAGATGGGGCGGAAGGGGTGTCTGTCTGGGCGGGCGGACAGAGCAGCTGGCACTGGGAGCACCATGTCTGGCCCCTGGGTACGAGCAAGGACGGGGTTCACCTGGACGTGCCCCTCTCCCCAGAGTGGCCCGTGTCCGGCGTGGTGGGCTTTGGCGTGACCTCGGACCCGGTGGGACTGCCCTGGCGCACCTCGAGTCGCCTCACCGTGGCCCTGGAGGGACGGGTAGGTCAGGAGGTGGGCGTGACCGGGTGGATCGGCGTGGCGCTCTAGTCGTCCTCACCATCGAAGTGCAGGGCCAGGCCCTTGCTTCCCACAGCCCACACATTGGCCTCGTTCGTACCCGTGACCGCGTACAGGTGCTCCTTGACGCCAGTGTTGAGCTGCTTCACGATGCTGCCCTGGATGCGGTAGGCCGCGCCATTTGCACCGACCGCGAAGGCCAGGTTGCCCGTGGGGCTCCACACGGCCCACATATTGCTCCGGGTGCCGATGTCCACCGTCAGCCACTGGGTGCCGTTCCAGTGGAGCACCAGGCCCTGCTCACCCACGGCCCAGATGTCGGAGCTGTTGGTGCCGCTCACACCGTAGAGGTTCAGGCCCAGGTCGTGCTCGTCCGAGAGCCACTCGTCTGTATCGGAGCGATAGGTCGCGATGACCCCGTCGTCGCCCACGGCCACCGCGATGGTGCCGTCGAACCAGACATCGTTCAGGGACAGGCGGTCGCCATCGACCTGGCGGGCGGCCCACTCGCCGTCCAGGTTGTCCCAGGGGCCACCGCCGCCCACGGCGATGAGCTCCGTGACGCTGGGACCGTCCACCGCGTGGAAGATGGCCGTGCTGTTCGTCAGGATCTCCCAGGTCTCCCCAGTCCAGCTGGCGATGATGCCTGCCGCACCCACGGAGATCATCTTCAAGGAGGCACCAGATCCGCTGCCCCAGATGCCATTCATCTGTTCGTCATCGGTGTCGATGGGCAGGTTCAGCCAGGTCCCGTCCTGGTGGGTCCAGGTCTGGCCGGCCGTGGAGGTGACCCAGATGGAGGCGCCGTCGGTGTACACGCCCGTGAACGTTGAGGAGGACGGGTAGCGGTTGTCATCCCAGACCACCGGGTTTTCCTCGCCACCGTTTCCGCCGGAGTCCTCATCCTCGGTGTCCTTCTGGGCGACATCCGTAGGCGTGCAGCCGGAGTAGAGCAGCGCGCTGATCAGCAGCAAACGGATCGGGTTCATTCCATCCTCGCATCGGCCTTGGCCGGAATCGGACTGTATCGTGCCCG
>Ga0310123_10004684_pt1 | contig 10321 bp, 8 predicted proteins | sample CB6_AW_1057_MG_FD_203505 | JGI IMG/M metagenome (GOLD analysis project Ga0310123, IMG submission 203505) | Marine microbial communities from Western Arctic Ocean, Canada - CB6_AW_1057 | ecosystem: Environmental > Aquatic > Marine > Oceanic | place: Canada: Western Arctic Ocean | collected...
TGTTTGAAAGAAGACATTCCCCTTGTTGTTGAACTGTTAGGTGAACAGTTAAGATCTCCAGCGTTTAATGAAAGTGATCTAGAAAATCTGAAAAAACGCCGGGTGGGAAATTTACAAAGAGCTAAAGAAAATACTCGTGCGCAGGCAAGCGGCAGATTTAGCAGGATAATTTATCCAGAAAGCCATCCAAACCATTCCAGAGAGATTGACGATGAAATAGCGGATGTGGAAAAAACATCAGTTGCGGACCTGCAAACCTATCACAACAACAGCTATGGTTTGGGCAATATGCTTGTTGTAGCTGTTGGCGATGTTGATAATACAATTTTATTGAAAGCGCTACAGGACGCTTTTGGCGATTGGACTCAGTCGGATTTAACTATACCGGCACGCACATCTGCGGCAAATGACATCAGCGCTACAACACAGTATATAACTATGGATGATAAAACAAGCGTAGACATGTTTCTTGGTGTGCCCATTGGCATTGATAGAAAACACGAAGATTACTATGCTCTAATGGTTGGCAACTACATTTTGGGGGGCAATTTTGCCGCACGGCTGATGCAAACGGTACGCGATCAAATGGGCTTGACATATGGTATATATTCCATTATTGGCGGTGTTAATAATGGCAATGATGGTTATTGGAGTATTTGGGGGACCTTTGCGCCGAATCTACTGCAAAAGGGTAAAGATGCTGCAGTGGATCAGATTAATGGTTGGGTTAGAGGTGTCACACAAGATGAATTAAATGCTAAAAAAGAGACAATCGCGGGTTCATATAAAGTTGGATTGGCCACCACCGGCGGCTTGGCGGGGCAAATATTGCGCAACGCTGAGCGCGGATATGATGATGCAATGCTGGATGAATACCCCGGCATCATACAAGCAATGAAGCTTGAAGAAATTAATGACGCGGTACAAAAGTATATTATTCCCAATAAATTGGTTATAGTTGCGGCAGGATCGGTTGATGAAAAAGGTGAACCTTTAGAAAAATAATTTAACTTACTTTAGTTTGTTAAACCGATAGGGAGAGAGTTCACGCTTTGCCTTATTTATATGGATATTATTCTAATAGCAGCAGTGACAGCAGATGGTTTTATCGCTAGAAACAGTCATGAAACCATAGACTGGTCGCAGGATTTACACCTGTTTAAAGAACAAACATTAGGATATACTGTTATTATGGGATCGCACACTTTTAACAGCATGCAAAGTGAACTGACGGGACGCAATATTATAGTTATGCATAGAAATGACAACCCAAAAACGATATTGGACAGTATAGATTCAGATAAATGTTTTATTGCCGGAGGCGGCAGAACAAACACACGGTTTGCCCCATATTTAACACACCTGTATTTGACCTCCCACCCGCTCGTATTTGGCAAAGGGGTCGCGCTGTTTTATGATCTGGAGGAGGAGTTGCAACTGGAGCTAGTAAAAAAACTGGAGGTTAATAATAATATCAATCAGCTGCAGTACAGGGTTCTACGGTGAGCCTACATTCGATTTAATTGGACAATTATATTATCAATAATTGATTTGCCGCTAAAACGCACAAGATCTTCGGCGGGAAGACCAAAATCACTACTATAATTACGAATTGTTTCGCGCGCTGCTTCGTCAGCTTCAGAATAAGTGATCAAGCCGAATCCGGCACATACACAAGGCTTAAAGACCTTCATGAGATCGAGATATAGATTAAGAGTGTTAATCACTGGAGGCATGGGGTGATTAAAAGTGTCTATTTCACGAACAGGTTCGTGACACATGATAAGCATATCGGGCATGGAACCATGTAATAAACCCAGCGCAACGCCAGAATAAGCCATGTGTGTTATAGAACCCTGACCCTCTACAATTACGATATCACAATCGCTGGCCACCATGTCTATTTCAGCTTCAATTGCACCAGCAACAAAATCGCTGATCACGGCATCAACAGCAACCCCGCACCCACTTAGCAAAATACCCGTTTGGCCCGTACCGACAAACGCTGCGTTTACACCATGCGCCTGAAGTTTGTTTTTTATTTCCCAGGCCGTGGTCATTTTTCCAGTATCACAATCAGTTCCCACGGTTAACAGTACAGGTGTTTTGCGATTTTTCCATGAACCCCTTGTAAACGGCAGAGGATCTGGAGGTTTGCGTAAATCGGTAATGGTTATGCTGTTTTTTTCCGCCAGATTTGAAAAAGTCGGATCATTGCTTAAAAATTCATGCAATCCACAAACGACGTTTAAACCGTTTTCAATAGCCGTTATTACAGAAGAGCGCATATTCTCTGGCAAAGAACCACCCTCTGTCGCTATGCCTATTAATAATGTGTCAGGCTTATATTGCAGTGCATTTTCAACATCGCCCACCACGGGCGTATCACCGCCAATTTTCATGACATTATCTGTTGTTTTTCCAGCGTTGGTTGAATCAATGCAGCAAACTACATCTTCGGGCTTGTAACGCAGCACAGCGTTGCCGGTTTTTGCATAGAGGAAGTTGAAGCGCCCTTCAACCAGAATTGCAAAGCGTGCCATTATAGTTCAGGGGTTATTTTGCGGCGCGTTTGGCGCGGAAGACGGCTGCCTTGATTTTCCCCCGCAAAACTTTGTTATCAAGCGCATTGATTTCATCCATATTGCCCTGCGCTCCGGCATCGATAAGGCGCGTTATCAGCTCCTCTTCAGATTCATCTTCAGCGGGGGCTGTGGGGGGAGTAGAGGCGAATGCATCCGGAACATCGGGCATGGCCGGCCGCTCGCCGGTACGTTTTGCCTTAATCATTGCCGCTTTGGCCTTGCCACGCAGCGGCTTTTCAGGAATGCTATTGATAGGGTCCATGTCACCATCGAGTGCTTTATTTACAACAAAGGCAATCAAGTCTTCATTGCTCGCAAAAGCTGGGAACCCACCCGCCGATGTTGCAGGCGCGGTGATTGGCGCGGTCACGGGTCCGGCGGCTAACGCTTTAACAAGATTATCGGGCATACTCCCCAAACGTTTAGATCGCAATAAAGCAGCTTTTGCCAATCCACGTGTTGGTTTATCCGGAATAGCGTTGATCAAATCCATATTTCCATCGAGCCCAGCCTGTACTGCTTGGGCAATGATTGTTTCGCGGCTTAATTGTGGCCCCGTATCTTTAGCGGTTTCATCTTTTACCTCTTTGCTGTCGGTTTGATCATCAGGTAAAATATGTGCAAGATTGTGCAAAATTGAAGAACCATGATTTGTGAAACCCCAGGTCGTTAGAAAAGAAAAGAAGCCCTGACTGCTGCGTTTACAAATAACCTCTGAAGCGCCTGAAGGGGTAAGATTAATTTTAAAGGAAACTATTTCTTTATTTACAGGACTGAAACTCATTTCCAGTTCGAGTTTTTTGTTGGGCTCCATTCCCATAATGCGACCCCTAAACCAAGGCAAGAATGACCGCTGACGAATTTTGATAAAGGCGCCGGGTTCAAATAAAAATCGATCGAAAGAAAAACGGTGAACATAGCGGGGCGTATCAACAATCGGCAACAACCTATTGATACCGGGAAACCACAGGCAATAATCCTCTAATGAAGTCAACACTTTCCAGATCGTTTCCGGTTTAGCAATATATTCGTGTTGAACGACGGTCTCGGCGCGGAAGAGTCGGTAATGTGAATCAAAACGACTGCTGATAACCTGCTGATCACCCATGTCCCGTATGAACAGGTAAACCGTTAAAAACAAAGCAATAATAGCCAGCGCTGAAATCATAAATTTCTTTTAAAAAGAGTGTTAGAATTTTACAGCTTTTTAAGTGTACAAACCAACGGCGGCGGGATCAATATTCTCTGACAAGGTTGTTTTTCGGCACAAGGAAACCTGTTTAAGTTTATCTTTCCACTAGACACTGTGATGTTATATTATATCGTTATCGCCTTAATTGCTGTAGTCATGACTTATTTTTTATCATGGCGCCCATACTGGGCAGACAGTATATATAAGCAAAAACCCCTTTGGTTTGCCCATCGCGGAGCGCTGTTGCAGCATCCGGAAAACACTCTTTCTTCCTATAAGTATGCAATGGTTGCGGGAATACCAGCCATAGAGATGGATGTCCTTTCAACAAAGGACGGTGTGGTCGTTTGTTCACATAATTTTGACCTGGAAAGAAAAACAGATAGCTTTGGATATATACATCATATGGACTTCCAAGACCTGCATTTGCGGAACACTGCAAGCAACAGTAACAAAACAAACGAACGGATTTATACTCTTGAAGAAGTTTTTAATGCTTTAGATAATGAAATTCTGATCAATGTTGAAATTAAAACACACAGGTGGTTTGATATAAAGACGGCTTACAATGCTGTGAAAATTATTAATAAGACCAGAAAAATTAATAGAACCATTATTTCAAGCTTTAACCCATTAACGTTATGGGCAGTAAAGAAGTTTAATAAGAAAATTCCAACCGGGTGGATTTTAAAACATAGAGAACTTATACCGCTTATTTTTGTAGCACGCCCGGATTTTATACATCCCAGGGGAGATATTCTCACAAAAGATCTCTTAAGCTACGCAAAAAGAAAAAAAATTCGTATAAACGCGTGGACCATAAATACTAAACCAGCAATTAAATGGCTGGAAAAACAGGGAGCGGACGGAATTATTACAGATCGATTAGAGTTTTATAAAGCGTGAGCCCCGCCTGGATCTGTCAATATTTAGAACCCCTGGGATATGATGTTACAAACCTGGAAGAAGGTATTAGACGCCTGGTCTCAACCGGAGGATCCAAGCGTTCCACGGTATTAATGCTTAAAGCATCGCGTTCCGGTGAAAATCATGGCAATGCCAAATTCGTCGCAGGCGTCAATCACTTCCTGATCTCTAATAGATCCGCCGGGCTGCATCACCACTTTTATTCCTGAATCTTTGATAGCATCGATACAGTCTCGAAAGGGAAAGAAGGCATCGGAAGCAAGAACGCCGCTTTTTACATTTTCGCCGCCTTTCTGCAGAGCCATATGGACCGCATCCACCCGGCTGACCTGACCGGCGCCAAGACCAACCGTAGTGTTTTCTTTTGCAATAAGAATGCCGTTGGATTTAGCGTGGCGCAATACTTTCCAGGTGAATAACGCCGTATCTAATTCTTGTTCTGATGGTTGCGCCTTCGTTACTGTACTTAGGCTTTCGCGTGTTAATGTGTTTAGGTCTGAATCTTGAATCAGTAACCCGCCATCTATGTTTCTGACTTCAAGTTTAGGTGATCGTTTCCCAAATTCGCCAATTTCCAACACACGAAGATTCTTCTTCTTTTTGAAAATATCCAAAGCTTCCTGTTTAAAGTTTGGCGCTAATACAATCTCTACAAAAACTTTACTGATAGCATCTGCCACTTCTTTTGTACAGGTACGGTTGAGTGCAATAATCCCTCCGAAAGCGGAAAGGGAATCCGCGTTAAAAGCTCGCGTATATACATCCAATAAGTCATCACCAATAGCTACGCCGCAGGGATTGGAATGCTTCACCACCACGCAAGCAGGATCGTCAAATTCCCGGATGCATGCCAAAGCACCATCTGCATCCATGATATTATTATAAGATAATTTTTTCCCTTGATGGATTGTAGCATTTAAAACATTGGCTTCAGTGTTCCCGGGAATTTTATAAGAAGCAGCCGACTGATGTGGGTTTTCGCCGTAACGCATTTCCGAATGTTTTTCAAATGTCATGGAAAAATCATCGGATAGATTTTCCGCTTTTAAATAATTATGGATAATGGTGTCGTATTGGGCCGTATGGCCAAAAGCTTTGGCCGATAATTTTTGCCGCGTTTCAAATGATATCTCACCGGATTGAAGTTCGTCAGAAATTGTGGAATAATTTGAAGGATTTACTGTGACACAAACCCACCCCACATTTTTCGCTGCGGATCGGATCATGGTAGGACCGCCGATATCCACATTTTCCAGCGCTAGCGCCAAGTCACATTCTTCCTTGGAAACGGTTTTGGAAAATGGATAAAGATTGCACACCACAAGATCGATCCATTTAATCTGGTTTGCTTCCGCATCATCAGAATGTATATCCCGAAGTCCGAGTATACCGCCTTCTATGAGTGGGCTGATCGTCTTCACACGGCCGTCCATTATTTCCGGGAATTGGGTATAATCGCTTACATCTGTAACGGGAATATTTGCATTACGTAACGCTTTTGCCGTCCCGCCGGTGGATAATATTTCTACACCGAGATTTGCTAATGTTTGAGCCAATTCCACAACTCCTGTTTTGTTAAAAACAGAAATAAGTGCCCGTTTTATCTGGGTTGGATTTTTGTTTAGTGTTGGTTTTGAAAGCATCTTGTAAAAGTATTCATATGTTTATGCGTTCATGTGTTGCCGTGATTTGGCACAGCAATGATATGAGTCGGCAAAAACTACAGCACATAAACACAGTTACAGACGAACAATAATATTCATTTTTCATAGATAAGCTTTCCATCGAAGAAAGTGTGCGTAACTTTTGCTGAATGGATTTCATGGGAGGGGATTGAAAATAAGTTGCGGTCTAGAAAAATGATATCGGCCCGCTTTCCCACTTGGATTGACCCCACCTTGTCTTCCAGAAAAAGACTGTAAGCCCCGCCAATGGTGTACGCTTTCAGCATGGTTGACAGGCCAACTGCTTCGCTAGGCAGTAATGCATCACCCTTGTGTTCCCCTGGCTCGCGACGTGTTACAGCTACTTCAACGGCATCCAGTGGATTCAGAGAAGATACGGTCCAATCGCTTCCGCCGGTAATGTGTGCACCTGTTTTATCCACACTCCCTATGGGGTAGAGCCACTCGGATCGCTGGGGCCCTAAAACGGGGATGGTCATTTGTGTGATATAATCATCTGGATATGCCCACAGGGACTGGAAACTGGCGGTAATACCTAATTCATTAAACCGTGGCTGATCGTTGGGGTGAATCAATTGAATATGTGACATCATGTGACGCTTATCGGAAGGACCATTTATATCTTGGGCGTACTCAAAAGCGTCCAGTGTAGTGCGGATGCCGCGGTCGCCGATGGCATGGACGTGCACCTGAAACCCGGCTTTGTCAAATGCGGCAATGGCTGAATTCATACTATCGGGATGCCAGTTCAATATTCCACGGTCTTCTGTTCCCAGATAAGGCTCCAGCAGTGCGGCGGTACGACCTTCGATTACGCCGTCAGCAAAAAGCTTTACTGTGTTCATCCGGCAATTTTTATCGATAAAACGAAGGGTTTTTATTTTTTCTAGGTCCTTACGCCAGTCAGCGGGCTCAGCGTATTGTGAAGCCGAAATCCGAAGGCTCACCTTTTTGCTCCGTGATAAATTCCGATACGCAGACAACCCATCGATTTCCCCAATACCGGCGTCTAGAATACCAGTGACACCAAAACGATTGGCTGTTTGAGCAGCATTAATCAGTCCGGTTTCAATTTGTTTTTTGGAGTAAGCTGGTAAAAATTTCCCCACAAGCATCATAGCGTTTTCTCTCAAGGTGCCGCTGGGTTCCGCGGTGTCCGGATCTCGATCAATGCGACCGTTCAACGGGTCGGGTGTGTGGCGATCGATACCAGCCAGCTCCAACGATTTGGAATTCACCCAGGCAGAGTGACCGTCTGCTGAATACAAAATTACAGGACGTTCCGGCTCAATAATATCTAGCCATTCTTTACGTGGGCTTCCACCAGGGAACACAGGAACTTCCCAGCCTCCCCCGCGGACCCAATCTTCACCGGGGCGACTCTTAATGTAGTTGCGAATAACAGTATAAATATCTTCTGCAGATCTTAAATCATGAAGATCACATTCAGTTGCTTCAAGACCACCCCACAAAAGATGTACATGTGTGTCAATAAACCCAGGAAGCACCATTCCGTTGGGGACTTCGAACACTTTCGTTGAAAACCGTTTATAGCCTTCAGCAGTCTTGCGGCTACCAACAAATAAAATTTCACCATTCTTTATAGCAACAGCTTCAGCGCTTGGTTGATCAGCGTTCATGGTGTAAATATTTCCAATGATGATTAAATCGGCAGATTGTTTTTGTCCACACCCGCTGAAGAGAAAAATTAACAATGATTGTATAATCATTGTTGCAGATAGATTAATCAAGTGCATCCTTTCCTATGATTATGTTAATAGCTTCAACAAATGCACGACCTTCCAAAGCCTGAACTTTTCCTTTAAGCGTATCCACGTTATCATTGTCATAAACAGGGCATTTTTTCTGTATTAGAATCGGGCCGCCATCCACTTCTTCTGTAACAAAATGGATTGTACATCCTGTTTCAGCATCGCCGTTTTTTAGTACTTCTTCATGAACGTTGGTATCCATTTTGCCAGCATATTTAGGAAGGAGCGACGGGTGAACATTCAAAAGTTTATTCTGCCAGACGCGGCAGAATTCTGGTGAAAGGATGCGCATGAAACCGATGAGCAGAACCAGGTCAACGCCGAGCTTGTTTAAAACTGTAGTCATCTCGGCATCAAATGCTTCTCGAGCTTTTTCTTTATGTGATATAAAGATCGCCGGCACATCATAGTTACGAGCGCGCTCAAGGATGTAAGCGTTTTTCCTGTTAGAAATAACAACGGACACTTCAGCATCCAAGGCACCTTTTGAGATGGCCGCCATGATTGCCCGCAGATCGGTTCCGTTAGTTGAACCAAGAACAGCCATTTTGATCATCGGAGTGAATTCATGTGATCGACACACTTTTGGATTAACGCATTTGTACCAACGTCAGCACGGTGAAAAAGCGGTCCGGTTATAGATGACACTTCTTTTTCAGCATCACGCTCTGCTGCGGATATAGTATCTCCTACGCCAACCACGGCGATCGTTCGACTTCCCGCCTCCACCAGTTGACCGTTCTGTATATCTACAGAAGCATAAAACAGGCAGTCCGGATTTTCAATATTAGAGATATCAACCGGCTGACCCCGAACCGGACTGTCAGGGTATCCTTCCGGTACAGCATATTTACAGACCGTTGCCTTATTATTGAAGCGGACGTTAACCTGATCAATGTTTCCATCAACAACCCCATTGCAGATTTCAATAAAATCAGAATCCAGTAGCGATAACACATTCATTGCTTCTGGGTCCCCAAAGCGGGCATTATATTCTATGAGCTTCACACCATTTGCAGTGGCCATAAATCCGCCATAAAGGATGCCCTTATAGCCTTCCCCGAATTTGCCCTTCAGTGCTTTCGCTGTAGCAATATTGATCTCATGGGCTTGCGTAATATCATCATCGGTTAAAAATGGTAACCCGTGATTTGCATCAGAATAAGTACCCATTCCGCCTGTATTCGGACCGGTGTCACCTTCATAGGCTCTTTTATGATCCTGAACTGCAGGCATATGTTGGAGATGTTCACCGTCACAAAAACTCATCAGTGAAAATTCCTGTCCGATGAATTTTTCTTCAATAACAAATTTACTACCGGCTTCCATCAGCTCCTGGCAGTACTCAAGAGCTTCATCATGTGAGTGAAGATGATCACCGGCAACTTTTACGCCTTTTCCTCCGGCAAGCCCATCGTATTTTACCACATAGTTTTCACCGAGATCATTTAAAAATTCAGACACACGGTACATAGAATTAAACGTTTGATATTTGGGTCCTCCAGGAATATTATATTCTGTAAGCAAATCCCGGGCGAAGGCCTTTGATGTTTCAATCTGGGCTAGATCTTTTTTCGGCCCAACGACTTTTACGCCTGCTTCCCAAAGTGCATCAGCTACACCATTTGACAATGGATTTTCTGGTCCGATAATCGCAAGGGTTGCGCCAACTTCTTTGGCGTAGTTTGTTGCAATTTCCGGATGGTTGATATTATCTAGTGTGAATTCATCACAAAGATCCGCGATACCGGGATTTATGTTTGAAGCCAGGCAGTAGAGTGCTTTATCATGGGGGGAGCGGTCTAGGGCGCGGACGATGGCATGTTCGCGAGCACCAGAACCAATAACTAATATTTTATTTTCCATTCCTGTCGCGCAACCGTTGTGTTTCCATGCTTTTTATCGTGGCTTCATCAATATCATTGGCTACATAATGCCCATTCAAACAGGCCATACAGGGGGTGTCGATGTGGTGATCTCCTTTTCGTGTCACCGCTTCAACCAGGTCATCAATTTCTTGGTAAAGCAGGGTATCCACTTCAAGAAATTTTTCAATTTCATCTACATTCATATTGCCTGCAATCAACTCGCCCCGGGTAGGCATATCAACGCCATAAAAACACGGTGATTTCACGGGCGGGCAAGCGCTGGCGAAATACA
>Ga0310123_10004685_pt1 | contig 10321 bp, 6 predicted proteins | sample CB6_AW_1057_MG_FD_203505 | JGI IMG/M metagenome (GOLD analysis project Ga0310123, IMG submission 203505) | Marine microbial communities from Western Arctic Ocean, Canada - CB6_AW_1057 | ecosystem: Environmental > Aquatic > Marine > Oceanic | place: Canada: Western Arctic Ocean | collected...
ATCCCTAACCCGGAAAATTCGTAAATTTTCGGCTGCAGCGCCCCCATCATCCGCGCTGGCTGCGTTCCCCCTCCTCGGGCTCCTCGACAGATTCACGATTATGCCTGCGGTGCCCTCGGAGGTAAAGCCTTGCCAGCACTGCGCTTGCGGCCCTTCGCTTCGAAAACTTATGAATTTTCCGGGCTAAGGGTTTGATTTCGGGCAGACGCCCTTTCGCTCAAGGCTCAGGAGGTTACCAAGAAACGCGTTGAAAGTCGATCCCCGCTCTCCTGAGAGGAAAGGACCCCATTGCTGATTTACCCTCGATCTGCTATCTAAAGTATTTCACCGATCCATAGCAACACGAACAGGAAAAAACATGCGAACCAATCAAACCAAAGCTAAGCTCAAAGCCGGGGAGGCCGTTTTTGGCTGTTTCCTGCGGACCACTGACCCGACGACTGTTGACTTTCTGGGCTACCAACCCTGGGATTTTATGGTTTTTGACGGCGAGCACGGGACCCTCGAGCCCCGCGACTGCGAAAACCTGGTGCGCGTAGCTGAATTACACGACATCACACCTCTCGTCCGAGTCACCACGAACCTTCCTCCCATCATCCTGCGCTATCTGGACACCGGAGCCCAGGGCCTGCTGGTACCCTGGGTGAATTCAGCCAGCGAGGCAGAACAGGCCGTCCAGGCCGTCAAGTATCATCCTATGGGCAAGCGCGGACTTGCAGGTGTGCGGGCGGCCGATTTTGCCCAGCGCTCCAGCCTGGGGGAATACGTCAAAGAGGCCAACCGGGAAACACTGGTCGTGGTTCAGGTGGAGACTGCTGCAGCGGTTGAGCAGTTACCCGAGATTGTCGAGGTGGAGGGGGTAGATGTGATCTTCATCGGCCCCGCCGACCTGTCTCATTCCCTGGGTGTTCCGGGTGAGATCGCTCACCCGCGGGTCCAGGAAGCTCTCCAGCAGATTGTCGATATCGTGACAGCGTCCGGCCTGGCACTGGGTACGCTGGTGCCGAACGCCGAAGCGGCCAGACAATGGCTCGACAAGGGCGCCCTGTATCTGGCCGTTTCGCTCGAGTCGCTGGTGGCCCCGGCATCCCGTGATTTCCTGGAGACAGTCCGTAAATAATTCCGTCACGGCACCTGCGGCACAGCGACCGGCACAACTGATGGGTTCGCTTATACTGATAGTATAATCAGCCTGAGAGCCGAGCGGATGCCCGATAGGGTTCCTTTGATAATCATACTTCTTTTCAGCCTGCTTTTACCGGCTGTAGCCGGCACTTCTGAAGCCTCCGAGGCGGACCCCTGGTTAGCCAAAGCCGCCCTCAAGGTTCTGGATCGGAACTGTCTTGCCTGCCATGGGGCGATCCTCCAGTCAGGCCTTGACATGCGGCAGAGGGACACCCTGTTACGGGGTGGTGAGGGGGGTCCCGTTTTGATCCCCGGCAATGCCGGGGAAAGCCGTATGTTCATGGCAGCCGCCCACGTCGGTGAGCTGAAGATGCCGCCCAACGAGCCCCCCCTTTCAGAGGTGGATCTGGAGGTTCTGCGCAACTGGATCAACGCCGGCGCTCCCTGGGATGTGGCGGGTGCTGCCAAGACTTCTGAGCCCTCCTGGTGGTCCTTTCGCAAGCCTCAACGTCCCGACCTTCCAAAGAACAGTACCGACAGCTGGGTTCAAACTCCGATTGACGCCTTCGTTCTGGCCAGGTTGGAAGAAAAAGGCCTGAAGCCGGCTCCTCGCGCCGACAGGCAGACGCTGATCCGAAGGGCTTATTTCGATCTCATTGGTCTTCCTCCAACGCCGGAACAAGTGGAAGGCTTCCTGCTCGACTCTTCTCCCGATGCCTATGAACGAAGGATCGCAGAGCTGCTCGACTCTCCTCGCTATGGAGAGCGCTGGGCGCGACACTGGCTCGATGTGGTGCGCTATGCGGACAGCAGCGGCTATGAATCGGATCACTATTACCCCAACGCCTGGCGTTACCGGGACTATGTGATCAAGTCCTTCAACGACGACAAACCTTACGACCGCTTTCTGCAGGAACAAATCGCTGGAGACGAGCTGTGGCCGGACCGCTTCGAACTGCCGGATAGTCGCACCATTCCGCTCAAGAAGATGGAATATCTGGAAGCTCGAGTGGGAACGGGCCTTTACACCTTTGGCCCGGAAGCTCTGGAGTCAAGACAGTACGCCGAACAGTTACGCGCCGAGGAGCTGATGGACTGGGCGGACACTACCGGCGCTGCCTTTCTGGGGCTGACGGTGGGCTGCGCCCGCTGCCACAACCATAAGTTCGATCCAATTACCCAGCGCGATTACTATTCTTTTCAGGCCATCTTTGAGAACAGCCGGCAGGTTGAGATGTCGCTCATGAGCCCCATCCAGGAAGTGTCTCGGAATATCGACTATCCGGCTGTCGTCGCTGTGGAAGAGGCTAGACTGGCCTACCGTTTGTTCGAAAAGAAAGTCAAGGAGAGGGTTGAGGAGGAGAAGAAGAAAGAATTTTCGCCCGAGGTCGTGGCGGCCTATGAGATGGACAAGGACGAGCGCAGCTCCGAACAGGAAGAGCTGGCGAAACCGCTCGGCGAAGCCATCCGCCTGGTCAAACTCGACGAAGCCTTGACCGAGCCGGAGAGGGAGCAAGAACAGGAACTGCTCAATCGTGTGGCCCGAGCCGTACTCAAGGTATCCGAGATAGAGGGCTCCAATCTGGTGAGGTATGCGGGCCTGCTGGAATTGCCAAGGGCTTCGGTTCTGGGGCACTTCGAGCCTGAAATCGTCCCTCCCGTCCACGTCCTGAACCGCGGCCAGTTCGCCGAAAAAAAGGAGAGAGCCACCCCTGACCTGCCCCGGGCCGTAAGTCAGACAACCGATCCTGGGGGAATCTTTTCCGCAGCGATGGGATCGCGGCGGCGCAAACAGCTGGCGCTGTGGTTGAGCCGTCCCGATCACCCCCTGACAGCCAGGGTGATGGTGAATCGGATCTGGCAATGGCATTTTGGGCAGGGCTTTGTGAGAACGCCCAATGACTTTGGTCGCCAGGGAGAAGCACCCAGCCACCCGCAGCTTATGGACTGGCTGGCCACCGAGTTCGTAGCCCGCGGGTGGAGCATGAAGTCGATGCACTGGCTGATGATGACTTCGAGCGCTTATCAGATGTCCAGCCTGCACAGCGATCCGGAAGCTCGTTTACTCGATCCCGATAATCGTTTTCTGTGGCGAATGAACAGGAGCCGACTGGAGGCCGAAGCGCTGTGGGATGCCATGCTTTCGGCGGCCGGGACGTTGAATCTGAAGATGTATGGACGCCCGGCTGTTCCACCGCTGTCGGAGGAAGAAACGGGAGCGCAAGCTGCCAGATGGCCTGTCGTCGCCGTTGCTGAAGACCAGTACCGCCGAGGGATCTATATCCTCGCGCAACGGAACTTCACCTTTCCCATGTTCGAGGCCTTCGACAACCCTCAGAGCGCCGTCAGTTGTCCCCGGCGCGACGTCACCACCGTGGCACCCCAGGCCCTCTGGTTCTTGAACAACCGGATCGCCCTTCAACAGGCCGGTGCCTTTGCCGCGCGGCTGGTCAGCAAAAACGGAGAGAATCCAGAAGGCTGGGTGGACGACGCCTGGCGATTGGCGCTGCATCGACCGCCTTCCAATCAAGAAAAGAAGGAGGCCCTGGAGCTGCTGGCCACCCGGGCCCGCCGGCTGAAAAAAGACAGGTGGACGGAACTTCCGGACGGGCTCGAGACGATTCCGCTGCGCAAGGCGGCAGCTCTCACGGAGCTTTGCCTGGCCTTGTTCAATCTGAACGAATTCCTCTATATTGACTGAAGAATGAATCCCTTTTGTTGTCATCGTTATGCGAAAGTCAACTCGCGCCGCGAGTTCCTGTCCAAATGGGCTTTCGGCTTCGGCACCCTGCCGGTGATCCACCTGCTGAGCAGGGAATCTCTCCTGGAAACCGTGTTTGCCGAAGCGGCCAGAGATTCGGCCGTCAACCCGCTGGCTCCCAAGGCTCCCCATTTTCCCGCCCAGGGCAAGAACGTGGTTTTCATCTACCTGCAGGGAGGTGCCAGCCATGTGGATACTCTGGATCCCAAGCCCGTCCTGAGCCGGTTTGACGGTCAGGGCTTACCTGACAGCTTCACATCGGGCGATCTGAATTTTTCCAACATCGCGGCCGAGGAATCGAAACTGATGGGATCGGAAATTCCCTTCCGGCAATACGGGAAATCCGGCCTCGAGCTTTCCGATATTCTGAAAAATGTAGCCGAATACGCGGACGATCTCGCCGTGATCCGCTCCTGCTATCACGAGTCCTTTGTCCATGGACCGGCGGCTAATTATCTTTGCACCGGTTCGATACTGACCGGGCATCCCAGTGTCGGTGCCTGGGTGCTTTATGGCCTGGGCAGCGAAAACGACAATCTGCCGGCCTTTATGGCGATGACCGACGGAAGCCTCTCGGGAAGGACCAATAAGAATCACATTGGACCGGGATTTCTGCCCGCCATCTACCAGGGGACCCAGCTGAAGCCTGAGGGTACGCTCATCAAAGACTTGAACCTCCCCAGGGAGATCCAGCTGGATGATCAACGGGCCCTGCTGGACTGGATTCAAAAGTCGAATGAGCGGCATCGCGAAAGCCGTCCGGACGACACTCGCCTGGCGGCCCGGATTGCCAATTACGAACTGGCCTTTCGGATGCAAACGGCAGCTCCGGAACTGGTCGACATTTCCAAGGAACCTGAATACATCCGGCAGATGTACGGGCTGGACGATGAAAAAAGCCAGAAGTTCGGCCGCATGTGCCTGCTGACACGCCGAATGGTGGAGCGGGGGGTTCGCTTCGTGCATTTGATCAGCACCGACTGGGACGGCCACGAACAGTGCGTGGAAAACCACTGGGAGAACTCCAGAAAAACGGATAAGCCGATTGCCGGGCTGCTGGGAGATCTGAAGCAGCGAGGGCTGCTGGAAAGCACCCTGGTGGTTTGCATCGGAGAGTTTGGCCGAACTCCCTTTGTGCAGGGAAACCGGGGTAGAGATCACCATCCCTACGGATTCTCCTGCTGGCTGGCAGGGGCCGGAATCCAGGGCGGTAAGGTGATTGGGGCCACCGACGAACTGGGAATGAGAGCGATCGAGGACAAGGTCCACGTCCACGACCTGCACGCCACCATGCTTTCTCTGCTCGGTCTGGATCACAAGGGACACACCTTTTTCTTTCAGGGACGAGACCGGCGTCTTACCGACGTGGGTGGAGACAATGACCTGTCGAAACGCCTTCTCCAGGCGAGCTAGTGTACCGTCCGGGAAGTTCCCGTCTAGAGTACTCACCAGGGCCCTGCTGCTACTGCCGATCCTGCTGCTGAGCCCGCCTCACCTGAGAGCAGAGGCAGCGGTGTGGGAGACCGAGATCCGGTTACCCCTGGATCTGTACACCGGCGACGGCCTCCTGTTGCGCAACGGAGGCTTCGATCTGGAAGTCCGGTGGGAAAAAGAGCACTATTCTCTGGTCTTCATGAAGGATCAGAAAGTTGTGGCAGTGGTCAACGGCCAGGAAACGGCAACCGAGCCAACTGAGACCGTCATCCCGGTCGTGGGCACACACTACCTGCGCTCCACAGCAATTCCGCTGGGAACGGCGGAAGAACGGCAGTTGAGTAAAACGGGCCGGCCCCAGTACCAGGACGACGACCGCAACTGGGAAACCTCCCTGCGAGTGTTTCGCGGCTCGGACGACGAGGTTCACTTCGTGTTTCAGAGAAAGAAGGACTGGGGCCACTGGGAGGGCACCGTTTTCAAACTCTTCCGCAGCAATCCCGTAGAAGCGCCCTAAACAGGTGCGGTGCGGAGGCACTCTGGGAAAGAGCAACTACTGGCGCTGTTGTGGAGGCAGCAAGGTCAAGAAAGAGAACTGCATGGGGTCTTTGGCCAGGAAGCGCTGCACCCACCATTGCCCGGACGGCGAGGCGACGACTTCACCGAAGAGTCGAGCGTCGTTGTGCAGGCCCCGGGCGAAGCCATTTTCGTATCCGAAGTACAGAGCGGCAAGAGCCATACTGGAGGCGAATTCTCTGGCAGCGCGCAGGTTTCCGGCATTGCTCTGATCGGGAGCCGCTGCATTCACGAGTCTTGCGATGTCCTCGCTTCGGCGGAGCGCGTCCGTCTCCGCACTTTGATCAGCAGCCAGCGCATCCCAATTCGAGCGCACCAGCTTCCGCTGCCCGGACAAGAACTCGCTGGCCACCTGGAATGCCCTGGCCAGGGCGGTAGAAGAGGGGTGGAACTCGTGGGCCAGCCCAATTCTGACCGCTGTGTGTCCATCCACGGACTCTCCGTTAACAGCCATCTCGGCGGCTCTTCGGGGACCGATCAGACGCGGCAGCCTCTGCATGCCTCCGTATCCGGGAATGATGCCGAGCTTGACTTCGGGCTGGCCGAGCACAGCGTTCTCAGTGACGATCCGATAATGGGTGCTCATCGAGAGTTCGTTGCCACCGCCCAGCGCAAACCCGTCAACCAGCGACACAGCCGGCAACGGGAGGTTCTCGAGTCGCGTAAAAACGGCCATGTTGGCGCCTGCCAGCCGTTCGAGAGCGGCTGCACTCTTCCCGACAAAAACCTCGATATCGGCTCCGGCCACGAACGACCTTCCTGTGCCTCGCAGGATCAGAGCGCTAACCTTTTCCCCTTGAAGAGTCCCATGGGTGTCGACCTCCTCTACCAGGGCGGAGAGTTGCGCGAGTAATGTCTCGTTCAGGGCGTTTAAGGCATCCGGTCTGGTGAGTGTGAGGATTCCAACCTGGTCGATCAGGGTCACAGTGATGAAAAGGTTGTTCTCAGGATCCGCTTCCAGCAGCGTTCGGCCCAGAAACTCCGCTTCGTACTCCGCGATCTTCCTCCCCGCCTCGTCTGCCTGAACCAGGGCCACGCCCTTTGGCCTGGTCATCGACCCGTCGAGCATCTTCTGCTGAATGGCGGGCAATTGCGGCAGGTCGACAACCTCCAGATCCTCCTGGCTCATGACAATTCTGTTCTCGGCCAGCAGGCGAACGGTTTCTCGTGCCTGAGCAGCCCGATACATGTGGGATCCGAGGATGGACAGATCGGACCGCCCGCGAACCACGATGAATCCCGATGGCATCTCGTCCCGCTCGTCGTAATCCCTGAGCAGGAAGGTACTGAAGTGCAATGTACTCTGATCGGGTCGCTCCACGATGAAATCAGGACTGATCCGAGGACCGAAGACGCCCCAGATGGCCCTCCCGACGGCCCGAGCATTGAGCATGAACTCTGACATGTAGGCGGGATTCGGTGTACCCTCATCGGTCAACGGATCGGGCATGTCCTCAGACAGCTCGAACTGGTCCCGATCAATGATTTGGGATTCTACGACGCCGAGTTGATGAAGCGCCGCAAGGCCCTCCCGTTCCCTGGTGCGGGAGGCGACGACCGCAAGCTCCGCCCGCCTGTGCAGGGCCGCCTCGACAAACTCCCGCGCATATCGGTCTGCACCCCAGATGAGTCCTCTTCTTCCGGGCAGCAGAGAAACTTCCGAGAAGATCTCTGCGGGAGAGCCGTGGCGGAAAAGGATTTGTTTCTGGCGCATCCACACCCAGCGGGCATCCATTACGAAGCGACGGCCATCGTAAAAGAATGTCTCTTTGTATTCCCCCTTGAGTCCCCGGCCGGTGGCGCCGAAAAAGGCGAGGGTTCCATTCCCGGCGAGAGCGGAAACAAGCAGAGGGAAATTTGCACCCCCCGTGTGCTCGAAGATCTTGTCCACCGGTCGCCCCTGATTGGCCTCGAACACAGCCTGGCGAAACGGCTCTGTCCTGGCATGCCAGGAGTCATATTCCTCCTCTACGGGAACCAGGCCGAACACCTGCGGCGGGATCTCAGTTCTATTGACAAAGGCATCGGCAATGCCGCGTCGGATCAGGGAATCAGCCAGGGCTGCATTCGAACCGACCAGGATGACACGGGCGCCGAGCGCCTGGCCGAGTTGAGCGGCAGCGAAACTGGTTCCCTTGCCTCCTCCCATCACCAGCAGAGAATCTCCGGGACCGACAGCTAACCTTTCCACCACCGCACGGTAAGCCGTACCGTACGTGAGCAGCATAGCGGCAAGTCTTTCCGGACTGTGACCGGCAAGCCCCGGGGGCGTTGGAATGGCGCGCTCCTCGTCCACCAGGGCGAACTGGGCATTGAAGCCATCGTGTGTTTCGTAGCCGCGGATGTTCCGCCCGGTCCAGGAATCAAGAATCACCGCCTGCCCCACTTTGACCCGCCGGACCGCCGGACCCGTATCCACCACCAGGCCCAGAGCATCGCTTCCCGGAATATGCAACGTGGCGCTGTCGCCTCTTCCGAAAACAGGAACGGGAAGCCCCAGTGCTGCGAAGTTCGTATTGAAATTGGGACCGGTGGCCAGAACGGCAACCAGGACTCGCTTCGCGTCTGCCCGGAGCAGGCGTGGAACCGCTACCTGCTCGAGACGGATGACATCCTCCGGCGGACCATAATCATCCCGGCGTAAAGTCAAGGCATACATCTTCTCCGGGATCGAACTGGCAAGGGTTGGACAGGATCCGAGCGGCCACAGCTTCACCGGGCTAGGTTAGCCACTTGCGGCGAGAAAGGAAAGTCTGCGGAACCGGTGGGGCTCAAAAGACTACCGGCAGGGACCGGAGGCTGCGAAAGGCCATATTCTTGTGCCATTCGAGATTTTCATCCTGGAGACTCAGATCAGGCAGCCGTCGGATGAGAGTATCGATTGCGATCTGTCCCTCCAGTCGTGCCAGTGGCGCTCCCAGGCAGTAATGCATCCCGTAGCCGAAGGCCACGTGCCGGTTCGGATGGCGAGTGATTTCGAGCCGGTCGGGATCAGGGTTGGTGAACTCGGCCGGATCGCGGTTGGCGGCTCCCAGCATCTGCAGGATGAGTTGGCCCTTTTTGATGCGGCGATGGCGGATCTCCAGGTCCTCCGTTGCCAGGCGCCAATTACGCTGAACCGGCCCGTCATAGCGCAGTAACTCCTCTACGGCGCCGACTATCAGTGAGGGCCGCTTCCTCAATGTTTCCAGCTGCTCCGGGTTGCGCAGCAGAGCCAGAACCGAATTCCCGAGCAAGTGGGTCGTGGTCTGGTGCCCGGCGATCAGCAGCGAAACACACATGCCCAGTAATTCCTGCGGGTCGATCTGGTCACCTTCTTCCCCCCTGACCAGATCACTCAACAGATCCTCTCGGGGGGATCGGCGCCGTCTAGCCATAAGCGGTCGGAAGTAATCCGCCATCTCCAGCAGACTCTGCTGGGCATGAAGGGTGCTGCCGGATTGGGCACGCCCTGTGCCCAGAAACGCGACCACGTCCTCTGACCAGTCTTTGAATCGATCCTGGTCCCTGGCAGGGATGCCAATCAACTCACAGATCACCGTCACCGGCAGCGGATAAGCGAAATCGTGCACGATGTCCATTTGACCTGCCGGCGCCACGCTGTCGATGAGGGTATCGACCAGCTTCTGAATCCGGGGCCGCATGTTCCCTGTAAGCCGTCTTGTGAAAGCCGGACTGACCAGCTTCCGGAGTCGAGTATGTTGAGGCGGATCACAAAAACCCAGCCAGCTCGAGATGTGATCGACAAGAGGGCGCACCTCGCGGCGCACCTTTCCGGGCAGTTCCTCGAGGTAGGAGGGGATGCGCCGGTTGGAGAGCCGCCGATCGTGCATGGTGGCGACGACATCCCGGTAGCGGGTCAGCACCCAGCAGTTCCAGGCATCGCTCCAGTGCACCGGATCCTGCTCGCGCAGTTGACGGTAGATGGGATAGGGGTCGACAAAAAAATCCGGCGTGAGCAACCGCTGGTCGAGCCCCTTACTTCCCGGCATCGGGATTTTCCTCTTTCAGCGGTCGTACTGGGAGTGCACGATCTCAGGAAGGGGATATACAGGGATTCTCATGGTGAACAATGTCTGTCCTTCTCAGCTTGACATCCCATCGCGGGGCGGTTACCACCTCAATATCGTCCTGTCTGATACGAAGCGTGCCACCTGCTTGAGCGGGGCCTTGTCCCGTTTCAGATGGTCGCGCACATAGAGCGGATAACTGGTCGGAGCATCATCCCGGGGGGAAATATCCACCACTGTGCTGCCCCGAAACGTGCAGGTATAGGTCTGCTCATTCTCCGTTCTGGAATTCGCCGTATAGCGGGCTGTGGTCTGCGGGACAGGAAAGTTCAGCTCAATCTGGTCTCCCGGCCGAAGCCCGTCAAACATCAGGTAATTCCCGACCTGGACTCCGCGACCTTCTTTTCCAGAAATG
>Ga0310123_10004689_pt1 | contig 10318 bp, 2 predicted proteins | sample CB6_AW_1057_MG_FD_203505 | JGI IMG/M metagenome (GOLD analysis project Ga0310123, IMG submission 203505) | Marine microbial communities from Western Arctic Ocean, Canada - CB6_AW_1057 | ecosystem: Environmental > Aquatic > Marine > Oceanic | place: Canada: Western Arctic Ocean | collected...
CAGGAACCGGCATGGCAGAAGGGCGCGCGAATTTCGCTGGCCGCAGCGACGGCAACGGCAGAGTCGCAGAACGCTAAACCCTCCGCCTCTTCCCCAGCCGCACTCGAGAGTGGCTCAATGACGAATATGGGGGTGACGGCGACGCTCGACGTCAACTTCAGAATTGCTAGCTCGAAGCCGAAAGGCGAACCGGAATTCAAATTCCTGATCGACGTGCGGGGAGGACAGGTGTCGAACCGGGCGCTGCCGTTTCCGCTTCGCGATTTGCAGGGCAGCCTTTACTGGGACAACCGCCTGTTATCGGTCCGGAACATGACCGCCAACAACGGTATCACGCGTCTGGTGGTGGATGGGGAATTTGTGCGACTGGGGGAATCGTCGCCCGGACGCTTCGACGTCAACGTCTCGAACCTGATTTTCGACGAGCGGCTCCGCAGCCGTCTGCCTCTGAGTCTGCGGAAGGTTTACGACAGCCTGCAGCCGGCAGGTCAGGCCGATCTCCAAGGCACGCTCATCTATGACGGCCGGAAATCGTGGCAGCCGCACGACTTCGTCATGACGTTCAGAAACTGCACCGGCACGCACGTCAAGTTTCCGTACACGGTCCAGCAGATTCACGGAACGCTGAGGCAGCGTGGCGAAAGCTTTGACGTCGACTTGAAGGGGCGCGTCGGTCGCAGGCCGACGACAATGACGGGATTGATCAAGAACCTTAGTGCGACAACCGAGGTGTTTTTTGATTTCCGCATCGAGCGGTTGCCTGTGGACGATGCGTTCATGGCGGCCTGTCAGCCGTCGGTCCAGCGAACACTCAAGGCGCTGAACATCAAGGGTGATCTTGACGCGCGCCTGCTGTTGCATCGTCCTCCGGGCGTCAACCAGCGGTTTCGGATGGATCTGTCGTCCCAATTGAGAAACGGAACTCTGGAATTCGTCCAGTTCCCTTACCGGCTGACAGATTTCACCGGTAAGATTCAGTACACATCCGTGGACCAGAGCTGGTCGTTTCAAGAACTAAACGCGGTCCACGGAACCTCCCAATTGACCGGTTCCGGGACGTTTGCCAAGTGGCCTGAACCAGGTTTGCTCAAGTTAAAAATCGTGATCAAAGGGGCGATCTTCGACCGCCAACTGAAGCTGGCCCTAACTCCGTCGCTGCAGGACGTCTGGGACGAAATCTCGCCCCGCGGCCAACTGGACGTTGTCTCCAACATTACGTGGATTCCCGGTCGACCGGTGGAAGTGACGCTCCCCGAGGTCAGGGTCACCAACGGTGCTCTGACGCTCAAGAGTTTTCCGTATCTGATCGATGACGTGCAGGCGACGTTTCACTACAAACAGGACATCCTGCACCTGACGTCCTTCACCGGCAAGCATGACCAAACACGGATCCGCACGAACGGGCTTGTGTCTTGCGATCAGCCGGGAGAGTGGCACGTTCGGCTGGTCGAACTGTACGTGGATGATCTCATCCCAGATCGGCGCTTTCGCCGTGCACTGAGCAAAGATCTTCGTAGCGTTGTCGAGGAACTCGATCCACAAGGGCCGCTTTCTTTCAGCGGAATGCTGGAATTGCACGGCACAAACCGGCCCCGCGATCCGGTGACGGCCGCCTGGGACATAGAAACCGTAATTTCCGGCGGAAAACTCTCGACCGGCGTCGATCTCGAAAATGTCCACGGCCGTGTTTCATCACGCGGCCGCTGGGACGGCCAGCAAGTCGACATGACCGGCAACATCGATCTCGATTCTGTTCACGTCTGGGGTTACCAGTTGACCGCGGTCCAGGGACCGTTTCGGATCAACGGACAACAGGTCATTGTCGGCAGCCGCGAAATCCTCTTAACCAACGCGAGAAGAGGGACTCGCGGGCACGTTCATCCTCTTCAGGATCGCGTCACGGCCAAAGCGGTGGGCGGCATTTTGACGCTCGACGCTGTCGTGGTCTTACAAGAAAGTCCCTCGTATCACGTCTTTCTGACGGCGTCTCAGGGACGGCTGGAGCAGTATGCGCAGCGTTATTTACCCGGAACGAAGAACCTGCGGGGCATTATGTACGGATGGATCGATCTGCAAGGACGCGGGTCCTCTCCGGAAAAAATGACCGGCCGCGGACGGTTGCAGATCAGCCCGGCGGCACTTTACGAATTGCCGGTGATCGTTCAAATATTCAACGCGATCGGGCCGCCCAACAATGCCGCCTTTCGCGATGCCTTTCTCGACTTCAATGTGGCTGGCGGTCAGTTTCAGTTCAATCGGATCGATCTCGTCGGCGATACGTTGAGCCTGCGGGGCCGGGGAACGGCCCGCTTCGACGGAAAGCTCAAGTTCGAATTCTACTCGATGCTGCCGCAGAGCCGGTTGCCGATTCCGTTACTGAACGTCGTGTTGGGTGAGGCCACAAAGGGCTGGGTGGGGGTTGAGGTCGGCGGAACGGTCGACAACCCGGTGGCGAAGGTCAAACCGGTTCCCCAACTGGACGAAGCGATGAAACGGTTTCTTGGTGCTTTCGGAGCAGGACCGCCCGGGTCAACGCCACGACTTTTGATTCCTCCACTGATAGCGCCGCCACGAACCATGCCACCCGGACCGGTTCGTCCTCGTCCACGCCGTCCCGCACCGCCGGGACCGGTCAGCAGGCGGCAGCAGTTACGCTGAATTCAAACCATCTGTCGGAAATAATGGTCACGACTGCTCCTCGATCCAGATCACCAGCTCAACATCTCCAACGTAGCCCCTCGCAGTCAAGTCGGTGTGGTATACTTGTGCCTCGAGCGAGTTCGCCAGTGTTTCGCTGCAGATATACTCGCCCCACTCGTCAATTATTCTGCGTATGGGTGTCTCCTCGTCAATGTGGCCGCTGGTTGTGACGTAGAAGATTCGAATACGATTTTCAATCTCCAGATCGGCCTGCTTGCGCAGGTTCTGGACCTGCCGAACAAAGTCGCGGGCCATGCCTTCACTCTTGAGTTCCGGCGTGAGTTCGGTGTTGAGCGCGACTTTGAACAGGCCTTCCTCCCAGAAAACCCATCCTTCTGGAGGATTCTGTACGAATGATACATCCTCCGGCAAGAGAACGATCTCGGTGCCGTCGTCCAATCTAATTTTCGCCCGGCCCTCTAAACTCAAGGATGCAGAAAGCTGTTTCGCATCGACTTGTGATAGCCCCTGTCGGATCTGCCCTAAAAGTTTGCCGTATTTTGGACCGAGAGTATTCAGATTTGGCAGGCAGACGTAACAAGCCACGTCGTCGAGCGATTCGACCGGATTGATCTGCTTTACATTTAGCTCATCGGAAATCACCGCTTCGTAGCGCATGATGTCGTGTTTGAGTACCTCATCAAGTGTCTCGAAGCGCAATTCTTCCAGCGGCTGTCGGACACGACGGAAGGATTGTTCGCGAAGCTGGTGACCGATGCGGACAAGCCAGCGACAGTTTTCAACGGATCTGTTCAAGCCAGCATCGAAAACGTTGTCGTCTGCCTCGGGATACTCGCACAGATGCACCGATTCCGGCACGTTGCCTTTCGCCCCTTGCCCGTCGTCTGCTGCTCCCTTGCCGCTGACAACTGACAACTGACAACTGACAACGAGGTTCTGATACATCCGCTCAGTCAGAAATGGAATCGCCGGGGCCAACAGTTTCGTCAGCGCGACCAGCACTTCGTACAGCGTCTGATAAGCCGCAAGCTTATCTCTCACGGCCGCGTCTCCCGCCTGCTCCACTTCCTGTTGTTTTGACCAGAATCGCCTGCGGTTACGGCGGATATACCAGTTGGAGAGATCGTCGATGAATGCCGCTGCCGCCCGGCAGGCGGAGGCGACATCGAATGCTTCAAATCCCTTGCGGCACTGCCTAATCAGCGCTTGCAGGTTGGACAGAATCCAGCGGTCGATCTCCGGTCGTTTATTGATCGGCACCAGTTCGCTCGCCGGATCGAACTTGTCGAGAATTGCATAGTTCACGAAGAACTTGTACGAGTTCCACAGCGGAATCAGAATCTGCCGGCGAATTTCGTCCGACGGTTTGCTGCTGACCAGACAAATCGGCTCGCCCTCAGCCGTTTGGTCGGCCGAACCATTCGGGGTCTCGATGGAAACCGGTTGATCGGGGTGCCGGGTGCCGAATCGCAAATCGGACGTCGGGTTGTGCGCCAGATACATCCAGCGCATGGTGTCGACGCCGAGCTGTTCGGCCGCCTCTTCGAACCAGATGGCGGTCCCGTCCGATTTGTGCATCGGCTCTCCCTGTTCGTTCATGACCAGGCGGTGACCGAGCAGCGTCTTGAATGGCCGCTTTTCCATCGGGTCTTCGGTCTCGTCGTAGCGCATCATCGTGCTCAGGGCGAGCAGTGAATAAAACCAGTTGCGGAACTGGCCGGGGAAGCACTCGGTGACGAAGTCGGCCGGGTACCACTGCCGCCACTGGTCGCGGCTTGTGTTGTAGTGCAGGGTGGAGAAGGGGACGATGCCGGCGTCCAGCCAGGGGTTGCCGACGTCGAGGATGCGCGACATCAGGTGGCCGGTCTTCGGATTTCGGATTTTGACCTGGTCGATCCAGGGCCGATGCGGCGTGTGCCCTTCAAACTGCTCCCAGCCTTCGACGGCCCGTTCCTTGAGTTCTGACAGCGAGCCCATGACCTCAAAATCCCCGGTTTCCTCATCCACCCAAATCGGCAGCGCCAGCCCCCAGAAACGTTTTTTGGAGATCATCCAGTCGCGCATGTTGGTCAGCCATTCTACCTCGCGCTCCTGTCCTTGAATCTCGTTGGGCAGCCAGGTAATCTTCTGCGTCACGTCCTTGATCTCGTCTCGCCAGTCCATGTTGATGAACCATTCATCGACCAGCCGAAAGACCAGTTCGTCACCGGTTCGCCAGCAGTGTGGATAGACGTGCGGATAGGCCTCGGACGCGACCAGCAGGTGCATCTCGTGCAGCTTTTTGAACACGAGTTCGGCCGTGTCGGGGTCAATCGCCTCGAGTCCGGTGAAGACGGGACCAGTTGCATCAAAGAAATCCGCGCAGAACCGGCCGTCCTCTTCGAGCGGTGCAATCGTAACGAAATGATGCTCATCTCCGATCTTGTGGTCGATGTCGCCGCAACCCGGAGCAATGTGGACGATGCCTGTCCCCTCTCCGGCCACCACGTTTGGCTGTCCCTTTGAATCCCGCCCTCCGTCGATAACGCGGTGACAACTGACACCAGATTTTGGTTTCTTGAGCCATTCGATTACGTTCTCATAGGCTTCAACAAGTTTTCTGTTCAGCGCAACCGCAAGAAAGTTTGCGTTGACTTGGGGATTCGCATTAATTGCCGGTAACAACTCGCGGAGAGAGAGAATTGAGTCACTATCGGTGACCGATGACGAAGATGGATCAAATGTTTGGATGAGATTGATGGCCGCAATATATTGAACGAGCGTGGATGCTGCCGAAGGTGGGCAAAGATCCTTTATGACTAGAATTCGATCTGCCAACGTTTCGAGCGGCGGGCGAATCGCATCCAAGGCCGTCTGAACGTCCAGTGCAAACGTACCAATGGCATCGCGGGCACTCGCCACAACAGCTGCAAAGTTAGAACCGGAAATAGAAAAAGCAATCTTTGACTGATCGAGACCGAATGCTGCTTTCAAATCGCGGATTTTGGGCTCGAAATCCGACCATTGGGCTCTCATGTCATCGAAAGGACCGGAATAAGTCCAGCCGACCATCTCGGCACCTTTGGTGGTCTCTTCGACTTCGTACCCGCCCTGTTCCTTGAAAATCTGGGCGATCGTTTTCAGCTTGGGAACGTCTTTGGGCCAGCTCCATTCGGGGCGGCCGAAGCCTTCTTTGAACTCCCGACCGAGCCGCTGGTAGTCGAGGTTTTCTTTCGCAAAGTAGTAAATTGCCCCATCGCGTTTCGTCTTCAGTTTGACGTAATCGAGATCCGAATTGACGGCCGCTGCGACGTTGCTGGTGAGCGTCCAGGGCGTGGTGGTCCAGACCAAAAGATACTCGTTTTCGATTGCGGATTGCGGATTGCGGATTGCGGATTGGGACGAGGAATTATTGACGTCGGCCTCTTCCGACCCTCGACCCTTGTCGACGATAGGAAACCGGACAAAGCACGACTTGTGCACCGTCAAACGGCGGCCGTCGGCGACTTCCATTTGGCTGTAGGCGCTGCCGCCGCGTCCCGACCACGGCATCACGTCATAGCCCTGATAGATCTTGCCTCGCTGATGACACTTCTTCAGAAAGGCCCAAATGGTTTCGTTGTTCTCGGTCGAGAAGGTGAAGTAGCTGCCGCCCCACTGGGGGTTTCCGAGACGGGCGACCAGATCGTCGGCGGTCGCTGTTTCATCCGTTCCGCTGGGCGAGGTGATGGTCAGCGGCTCGCCGGTTCCGAGGGCATCGGCCAATTTCCGCAACTGATCGGGATCGTCCCAGTCCATCCAGTAACCGAGCCGGATCGATTGTTCCGTCTGCCGGGCGGCGAAACGCAAGACACGTTTCTTGCACTCGTTGACGAAGGTGTCGATGCCGTGCTCGATGATCGCATTGCGAGTCGTGTATCCGAGCGCGCGCTCCACCTCGACCTCGACCCACAGCCCCTGGCAGTCGAACCCGTTCTGGTATCGCAGCTCGTGGCCGGTCATGGCGAAAAAACGCTGATAAGCGTCTTTGTAGGCCCGTCCCCAGGCATGGTGTACGCCCATAGGATTGTTGGCGGTGATGGGTCCGTCGAGGAAGCACCACTTTGGCTTGCCGCTGTTTTGCCGACGCAGCTTCTCGAAGACCCGCTTCTCCGCCCAGAGCCGAAGCATTTCGTGTTCGCCGCAGACGAAATCCGCTTGGGCGACTTTTTCGAACATGGTGGTTGCCGTCTCAAGCGGTTGAGGAACAAATGCCGCGGCTTCAAACAGCCCGCGGCCGGAAATCGAAGGCGCAATTGTAGGAGGGAACCTCGCACTTGAAAAGCAGTCTGATCGAGTAAGAATCCGGATCGGTGCTCGAGGCCAACATCGAGATCCGCTTCTAAATCCGCATCGACAGACATGTCAACCATGAGCGCGTGAATGCAGTTATGGGAATTGGTATGGTATTGAGAGTGGCATAGGATCCTATCCGGAGACAATCAATGCGACACGCATGCCGGTTTCTCGTTCTACTTGTCTTCGCGGTGCCGGCCAATGTCGCCGCCCAGGATGAGTCGGATGTTCACTGGGCTTTCCGCAAGCCGACTCGTCCCGAGCCGCCGGCACGCGCTTCGCTGAAACACGCCGGGAGGGTCCGCAACCCGATTGACTTGTTTGTGCTGCAGCAGCTTGAGACTGCGGCTCTCGAACCGGCGCCAGAGGCCGACCGCACGGTGCTGGTCCGAAGGGCGTACTTCGACCTGTTGGGGCTGCCGCCGACACCCGAGCAAGTGGAAGATTTCGTCAACAACGACTCGCCGGAAGCATGGCCCAAGCTGATCGATACTTTGCTGGCCTCAAAGCAGTACGGTGAACGTTGGGCCCGGCACTGGCTGGATGTCGCCCGTTATGCCGACAGCGGCGGCTACGAGACCGATATTTACTATCGCAACGCCTGGCGGTATCGCGATTACGTCGTCAAGAGTTTCAACGACGACAAGCCATTTGACGTGTTCGTTCAAGAACAGATTGCCGGCGACGAACTGTGGCCAGACAACCTCGACCTCGACCCGCGGCGGGTTTACATTGTCTCCGACGAAAAGCGGCGGCACCTGGAAGCCCGCACCGGTACCGGGTTTTATACACTGGGTCCCCGCGTTCACGAGTCAGGACTCGATGCCAAGCGGCTGGCCTACGAGACGACGATCGATTGGGTCGATACGACCGCGTCGGCCTTCATGGGGCTGACTCTGGGTTGCGCCCGTTGTCACGACCACAAGTTTGACCCGTTCACCCAAGAGGACTATTTTTCGCTGCACGCGATCTTTGCCGCCGCCCGCGAGGTCGAACTGCCGTTGGGGACGTCGATGGAGGAGGCCGACTGGCGGCAAAGCTACCCCAAGGTGGTGGCGGTCGAGGAAGCGCGAACGGCCTATCGTCTGTTTACAGCCAAAACGCAAGGCCAGCAACTCTCAACGGAGCAACAAGCGCGCAAGCAAAAGCTATTGGCGGCGATCGGCCAAACAGTGCTCAACCTTCCTGAAAGGGCGGCCGGACAGGCAGCGGCCAGCTACGTTGGGCTGATGCACATTCCCACCGCGAGCGTTCTGGGTCGGAAACACCCGGACTTGATCAAGCCGGTGTACCTGTTGGAACGGGGAGAACTCAATCAACCGATGCAGCAGATGCAGCCGGCCCTGCCGGCGGCATTGGCCAAGGTAACCGGCACGCCCGCCGAACTGCCCAGGCCCTTCGGCAGCCGCAAACAATTGGCGCTATGGCTGACCCAGCCGGACCACCCACTGACTGCGAGAGTCATCGTCAACCGTGTGTGGCAGTGGCACTTCGGCCGCGGGATCGTCGAGACTCCAAACGACTTCGGGGTTATGGGACAGCCCCCGTCACATCCCGGACTGCTCGATTGGCTTGCTACGGGCTTCGTCGCCGATGGCTGGAAAATCAAGAACCTGCACCGATTGATCATGAACTCAGCGACCTACCGGCAGAGCAGTCAGTACGGCAGCGATCGGCACCTGGCCGAGGATCCAGAGAACCGGTTGCTGTGGCGAATGAATCGCCGTCGGCTGGAGGCCGAGGCGCTGTGGGACGCGGTCCATGCATCGGCCGGGACATTGAACCTTGCCATGGGGGGCCGACCGGTCGTCCCGTCGCTGGCCGATGACGAAATCGCGTCGCTGCGGGAAAAATGGCACTGGGTGGTTTCGGCTGACCCCGCCCAACACACGCGCCGGGGGATCTACATTCTCGTGCGCAGGAACTTCAAGTTTCCGATGTTCGAGGACTTCGACGCGCCTGTCACCTCGTTCAGTTGTCCCACCCGCGACGTCACAATCGTCGCGCCCCAGGCACTGTGGGGACTCAACAACAAGTCGGTCTACCGGCAGGCCATGCACTTGGCCGGCCGGGTGGTCAAAGAAGCCGGCGAGGATCAAGCGGCCCAGGTCAATCGCGCGTGGCGGATCGCGTTGGGTCGAGCACCAACGGCCGAGGAATTGGAGTCGGCTGTCCGACTGCTGGGGACACTGGAACGGGAAACAGCCGAACCACTGCTGGATTGTCCGGAGTCGCTCCGGGCCGTTTCACCGGCTCGCGGCCACGCGCTCTTGAAACTTTGCCTGGCGATCATCAATCTCTCCGAGTTCGCTTTTGTCGACTGACAGTCCTCTCCGAGGGGTCCGAAATTGAGGGTTCCGAAAATGACGTCTCTCCACTCACGGCGCGACTTCCTCCAAAACGGCGGCTTGGGGTTTGGCGCTCTGGCGCTGGGCGACCTGTTGTCGGCAAAGTCCCGGTGCGAGGAATCGGCGGCCAATCCGCTGGCTGCCCGGCCGGCACACTTACCCGGGACCGCTAAGAGCATCATCTTTCTGTTCATGCAGGGCGGACCGAGTCAGTTAGAGACGTTCGATCCCAAGCCGGCGATGCAGAAGTTCGACGGGCAGCTGCTGCCAGAGAGCCTGCGGGACTTCGACCTCGCCCAGATCAACACCGCCGACGCGAAGGTCATGGCTCCGCAGTTCCCGTTCGGCAAGCACGGAGAGAGCGGGCAGGAGATTGCCAGTATTTTTCCGCGGCTGGCCGAGCACGCCGACAAGCTGGCCATCATCCGCTCGATGCACCACGAGCTGTTCATCCACGGCTCAGCCATGATCATGATGCACTCTGGCACACGGCTGCTGGGACACCCCAGCATCGGGGCGTGGGTGGTCTATGGGCTGGGCTGCCAGAGCGACAACCTGCCGGCCTACATTGCTATCACCGACGGCATGTTCCGCAACGGCGCTTCGATGTACACCTCCGGCTTCCTGCCGGCCGTGTACCAGGGCACCGATGTGCGGACCGAGGGAGCGCTGATCAAAAACCTGGACCGCCACAAAAATATTAGCGCGTTCGAGCAGCGGTTGCTGCTCGACCACATCAACGCCTGGAACCGGCAGCATCGCGAGACGCGGCCCGGTGACAGCCGGCTGGAGGCCCGAATTGCCAACTATGAGCTGGCGTTCCGGATGCAGACAGCCGCCCCTGAATTGATCGACCTTTCCCAGGAGACCAAGGCGACCCGCGATCTGTACGGGGTTGACGAGGGACCGTCGGCGCGGTTCGGCAAGATGTGCCTGATGTCGCGGCGAATGGTCGAGCGGGGCGTCCGCTACGTCCAACTGATCTGCGGTGGATG
>Ga0310123_10004691_pt1 | contig 10314 bp, 6 predicted proteins | sample CB6_AW_1057_MG_FD_203505 | JGI IMG/M metagenome (GOLD analysis project Ga0310123, IMG submission 203505) | Marine microbial communities from Western Arctic Ocean, Canada - CB6_AW_1057 | ecosystem: Environmental > Aquatic > Marine > Oceanic | place: Canada: Western Arctic Ocean | collected...
AATAATAAATGAATTGCCTAAAATAGATCTAGCAATTGTAGGTGAACCTACACTTATGAAATTAGCAATAGCTGAAAAAGGGCTAATAGTTTTTGATGGAAAAATATCAGGTACTGCAAGCCATGCAGCACATGAAAACAAGGATAATTCTATAAATAAATTACCTAAAATAATAAATTGGTTTAATGATTTTAAATTTAAAAAAACCTCTAATGTTTTAGGCCCAGTTAAAACCACAATTACACAAATTAAAGCTGGATCACAACACAATGTCATTCCTTCAGAAGTAGAAATTGTAGTAGATGTTAGAGTTAATGAATTATACACAAATGAAGAGATCGTAAATATCCTTCAAAAAAAGGCTCCATGTGAACTTATTCCAAGATCATTAAAACTTAGATCATCATCAATATCTAGTGAACATAAACTTGTAAAAGCTGGTTTGCATTTAGGTAAAGAGACTTATGGATCTCCTACACTTTCAGATCAAGCTCACCTTGATTGCCCTTCATTAAAATTAGGTCCAGGTGATTCAAAAAGATCTCATATAGCCGATGAATTTATTTACATTGATGAAATTAAAGGTGGAATTAATTTTTACATTAAATTATTAAAACAAATTTTATAAATAATGAAACTTTGGGAAGAAAAAAATAAAAATAGAAATAAAAAAATTGATGAATTTATTGTTGGAAATGATAGAGAATACGATCTAATATTAGCAAAACATGACTGTGACGCCTCAATCGCTCACGCTAAAATGCTTGGTCAGGTTAATATTATTACAAAAAATGAAAGTAAAAAATTAATTAAAATTTTAAATGAAATAAAAATCGATATTAAAAAAGGGGAATTTAAAATTGAAAATGATTTTGAAGACATGCATTCTAAAATTGAATTTTTGTTAATTCAAAAACTTGGAGCCTTAGGTAAAAAAATTCATACTGCTAGATCAAGGAACGACCAAGTTTTAGTCTCTATTCAACTTTATATTAAACAGGAACTGAAATTAATTAAAAAAGATGTTTTTACACTATTTAATAAATTAATTATACTTGCTGAAAAATATAAATCATCAATTTTTCCTGGTTATACTCATATGCAAATAGCAATGCCTTCCTCATTTGGTCTTTGGTTTTCAGCATATGCTGAAATATTAATTGATGATATAATTATGATTAACAATGCTTTATCCATATCTGACCAAAACCCTTTAGGAAGTGCTGCTGGATATGGAACATCTTTCCCTATTGATAGAAATTCAACAACAAAAAATTTAGGATTTTCAGACTTAAAGTATAACTCTCTTGCAGCTCAACTAAGTAGAGGTAAAATTGAAAAGCAAGTAGCTACAGCTATTGGTTCATTAGCTTCAAGTCTTTCTAAACTTTGTATGGATATATCCTTATATATGGGTCAAGATTTTAACTTCATTAGTTTTCCTGAAAGTTTTACAACTGGTTCAAGTATAATGCCTCATAAAAAAAATCCAGATATTTTTGAATTAATTAGGGGTAAATGTAATCTTCTTCAAGGCCTTTCTAATCAAATAAGTCTTTTAACAAATAATTTACCAAGTGGATACCATAGAGAAATGCAGCTTACTAAAGGACCTCTAATTGAATCAATAAATGATATAAAATCTTGCTTAGAATTATTAATTATTTCTATTAATAAAATTCAGATTAAAAAAAATATAATTGATGATCCAAAATATGATTATCTTTTTACTGTTGATACATTAAATAAATGGGTTGAAAACGGAATGCCTTTTAGAGATGCATATAATAAAATGAAACTGGAAATAAAAAATAAAAAATATCAACCCAATAAAAAACTAACTCATACTCACATCGGGAGTATAGGAAACTTAAAATTGGAAAGCATAAAATTAAAAATGGAGAAACATTTTAAATAAATGCTTTATATAATACTAGATATGGATTGGACGATTTTCAGTTGCAGAAAGTGCTGCCTCTTTAATTGCTTCAGAATAAGTTGGATGAGAATGACTAATCCTAGCGATATCCTCAGCAGATGCTCTAAATTCCATAGCAACAACGGCCTCTGCAATTAAATCAGCTGCTCTAGCTCCTATAATATGAACTCCTAGAAGCTCGTCAGTTTTTGAATCAGCTAATATTTTCACAAATCCATCAGTATCCATACTTGCTCTTGATCTTCCTAACGCCCTCATAGGAAATTGACCAACTTTATAGGAAATTTGCTTTTCTTTAAGTTCTTCCTCTGTTCTTCCAACAGAAGCCACTTCTGGCCAAGTATAAATTACATTTGGAATTAAATTATAATTAATATGAGGTTTTTGTCCAGACAAAATTTCCGCTACCATTACACCTTCTTCTTCAGCTTTATGAGCTAACATGGTGCCTCTAACCACATCACCTATAGCATAAATATTTGCAACTGATGTTTGCATTTTTTCATTTACTTCAATTTGCCCGATATCATTTAATTTTATACCTATTTTTTCAAGATTTAAACCATTAGTATAAGGTTTTCTTCCAACTGAAACAAGACAATAATCACCTTTAAAAACTATTTCATTTCCATTTTTATCTTTAGCTTTCACTTCAACTATTTTACCGTTTCTATTTAAAGAGCTTACCTTATGAAATAAATAAAATTTAACTCCTTGTTTTTTCATTACCTTCATTAACTCTCTAGATAAAGATGAATCCATTATTGGCGTTATCCTGTCAGCATATTCAATAACTGTAACTTCAGAACCTAATCTTCTATATACTTGTCCTAATTCAAGCCCAATAACACCTCCTCCTATAACCAATAAGTTTTTTGGTATTTCTTTTAATGAAAGGGCCTCTGTTGATGTGATTACTCTTTCTTTATCTATTTTAATAAAAGGTAAATTACCAGGTTTTGAACCTGTTGCTATAACTATATTTTTAGGCTTAAGTATTTTTTTTTCTTTTCCAAAAATTTTTAAACTATTCTTATCAACTAAACTTGCTATACCCTGAAATACAGTTATTTTATTTTTTTGCATCAAAAAGTCAATTCCCTTTGTAGTTTGTTCAACAACACTTACTTTTCGATTAATCATTTGATTAAAATTTACTTTTATTTTATTTCCTATTTCTATACCGTGATTATTAAAATTATGAATAGCTTCTTCATAATGATGAGAAGAATCTAATAAAGATTTAGAGGGTATACAACCAACATTTAAACATGTACCTCCTAAAGTTTTATATTTTTCAACAAGAGCTGTTTTCATTCCTAATTGAGAACATCTAATAGCTGAAACATAACCTCCTGGACCTGATCCTATAATAACTACATCAAATTGACTCATAATTATTTTTTTATATAATCAAAAATACAAATGTTTATTTCAAGAACTTAGTAAAGATTTATTTTATAATTATTAATATAAAAAATAATTGTTAGATATCTATTAATTGAAAATTACTTTAACTTGTAAAATATTCAAAAACATTTGATTTAGTTTGAAAAAACAACCCATTAATTTAATAACTGCATTAACTCCAATTATATTATTAGTTATAATGCTTTCATATAATATAATGGTCTATGGTGATGATTCTCTTAATGGATCAAATCAATTTATTCTTCTTATTGGTGGTTGTATTGCTGCTCTTTTTGGATTTAAGAACAAAGTTAGTTATAAGCTTATGATAAATAAAATTGCAGAAAATATTCAGTCAGTAACTGGAGCTATTTTAATTTTACTATTTGTAGGGGCATTAGCTGGGACATGGTTAATTAGCGGTATTATTCCAGCAATGATTTATTATGGTTTAAAAATTTTAAATCCTAACTTCTTCTTACCTGCTTGTCTTATATTATGTGCAATTATTTCTTTAGCAACAGGAAGTAGTTGGACTACATCAGCAACTGTTGGTATAGCGCTCATAGGTATAGGAAAAGCATTAGGAGTACCTACAGGCATGATAGCAGGATCTGTTATTTCAGGAGCATATTTTGGAGACAAACTTTCTCCTCTAAGTGACACTACAAATCTTGCGCCTGCAATGGCTGATGGTGATTTATTCTCTCATATAAGATATATGACAATTACAACAGTCCCAAGTATAATTATTACACTAATTGTTTTCTTTATTATAGGATTAGTTCAAAAATCTTCTGGTAATTCAGACCCAGAATCTTTAATGTTAGCTATTAAGGAAAAATTTAATATTAACCTACTCCTTTTTACTGTTCCTGCAACTGTTATAGTTTTAATTGTAAAAAAAACTCCTCCATTAGTCGCATTATTATCTGGAACATTACTAGGAGGTCTATTTGCAGTTATATTTCAGCAAGCTCTAATTTTAGAAATTGCAAATTCAAATAAATTAACATTTGAAAACTCTTATAAAACCATAGTTAACTCAATGACAATATCTACTAAAATCTCCACAAGTAATGATCTATTAAATGAACTTTTTGTTTCTGGTGGTATGTCAGGTATGTTAAATACAATCTGGTTAATCATTTGTGCTTTGGTTTTTGGAGGAATCATGGATGCAATTGGTGCATTAGATAAAATAAGTGAATCTCTTCTTAATTGGGCAAAAAGCACTTTTCAACTGTTTGCTAGTACTGTAGTGTCGTGTATAACAATAAACTTAACTGCATCTGATCAATATTTGTCAATTGTAATACCTGGAAAAATGTTTGCAAAAGCATATAAAAAAAGAAATTTAAAACCTGAAAATCTTAGTAGAACACTTGAAGATTCAGGGACAGTTACATCTGTTTTAATACCATGGAATACATGTGGTGCATATCAATCAGGAGTTTTAGGAGTTAGTGTCTTAGATTATTTTGTATACGCTATTTTTAATTGGTTAAGTCCTTTTATGACTCTTTTATTTGCTTATTTTAAAATAAAAATAAAACACATAACCAGTGATAAAAATTAACAAATTAAAAATAAAAATGAAATTATTTGAATTAATTAATCATTACAATTTTTTGAGATTGAATTTGTATTTTTACTTACACTAATTATTTATGATGAACAATCTCAATCCTAGTGAGGATTTTAATACCAATAATAATTTAAAAAAAACAAAAAGAAAACAAAAAGTATTAATTGGTGGTTTATTAATATCCATTGGTGTTATTTTATCTATCTCATTTATATCTTATTTCTACAATTGGCAAGAAGACTTTAGCACACTCTACCAAATTAATAATAGAGAAATCTCATCTTCTAATGTCCTAAATAAATTAGGTGCATATATTAGTCATCTATTCATCTATAAATTATTTGGGTTAGGATCATTTATTCTAGTTTATTTAATTTTAAAAACAGGTATATTTCTTTTTTTTAGTAAAAATTCTAAGAAAATATTAATGAATTGGGTCTGGGGTTTTTTGCACATTATATGGCTCTCTATTACCCTTGGTTTTTTTTATAAAATAAACCCACTTCTTGGAGGTTTTGTTGGTTATGAAATTAACTCAATTATAGTTGATTTTATTGGGAAAATAGGGCTTATTATTTTACTTTCATTTTTCTTTTTATGCTTTGTTGTAATAGAATTAAATTGGACCCCTGATAAACTAAAAAACCTAATTCTAAAACTCACCAAAAAAAATAATAATCCCAAAACTGATATTAACGATAACGAATTAGATTTATACCCTAAAATCATTGATAAAGAATCCTCTGATGTCAATAAAATTATAGATTCATTAAAATCAGAAAAAAATAAAGAAATAACTGGCTCAAATCTTCCAAATGAAGAAAAATCATCAATAAATATGGAAATTGAAAAGCCTGAAGAAGAATCAATTGAGGAAAATCTTTCAAAAAAACTTATTGAGAAAAAAGGTTTTTTTGATCCAACGCTTGAACTAAGCAAATTTAAAATGCCAAATATTAATTTATTAAAAAATTATGGTGATGGATCAATTACTATTAATCAAGAAGAATTAGAAATAAATAAAAATAAAATTGTTGAAACATTAAATAATTATAAAATTGGTATTGCTCATATTAAAGCTACTATAGGTCCTACAGTAACACTTTATGAAATAGTCCCTGATGCAGGCATTAGGATTTCGAAAATAAAAAATCTTGAAGATGATATTGCTTTATCTCTTTCAGCTCTTGGTATTAGAATCATTGCTCCTATCCCTGGTAAAGGAACTATTGGGATTGAAGTTCCTAATCAAAAACCAACTATAGTTTCAATAAAATCTGTAATAAATGCTAGTAAATTTCAAAAAGCCGAAATGGATCTTCCTGTTGCATTTGGAAAAACAATAAGTAATGAAACTTTTGTCGTCGATTTAACTAAAATGCCTCACTTACTAATGGCAGGTGCAACAGGTCAAGGAAAATCAGTTGGATTAAATTGTGTTTTAACATCTTTACTTTATAAAAAACACCCAGCTGAAGTTAAATTCATTTTAGTTGATCCAAAAAAAGTCGAACTAAATATTTACAACAAAATTGAAAGACACTATTTAGCTAAATTGCCTAATAGTGATGAAGCAATAATTACCGATAACACTAAAGTTATTAATACTTTGAACTCTCTTTGCATGGAAATGGATGATCGGTATGAATTATTAAAAAATGGACTTTCTAGAAATCTTAAAGAATACAATAAAAAATTTAAAGAAAGAAAATTAAACCCAAATAAAGGTCACAGATATCTACCATATATCGTTCTAGTTGTTGACGAATTTGCTGATTTAATTATGACTGCAGGAAAAGAAGTTGAAACACCAATAGCTAGATTAGCACAGTTAGCCAGAGCTGTTGGAATTCATCTAATAATTGCTACTCAAAGACCTTCTGTAAATGTAATAACAGGAGTAATTAAGGCAAATTTTCCTGCACGAATTGCATTCAGGGTAACCTCAAAAATTGATTCAAGAACAATTTTAGATACTGGTGGAGCAGACCAATTAACAGGAAGAGGGGATATGCTATATAGTCAGGGTAACGATCTTATTAGAATTCAATGTGCTTTTGTTGACACACCTGAAGTTGAAAACTTAGCTGAATTTATAGGTTCTCAAACAGGTTATCCTAATGCCCACCTACTGCCAGAATATATAAGTGAAGAAAAAAGTTCCATTCTAGATATTGATTCTTCAGAGAGAGATCCTTTATTTCGAGAAGCAGCTGAAGTTATTGTAACAGCCCAACAAGGATCAGCCTCCCTTTTACAAAGAAAATTAAAACTTGGTTACAATAGAGCTGGCAGAATAATCGATCAAATGGAATCTGCTGGAATAGTTGGTCCATTTGAGGGAAGTAAAGCAAGACAAGTTTTAATTACTGATCTTTCGGCATTAAATTTATTTTTAAATGATCAAAAACTATGAAGAAAATATTGTTTATCCTTTTTCTATTTACAATTGAAATAGTCAAATCTCAATCATCTATTAAAGCAATAAATCTTTTAGATGAAGTTTCAAAAAAAATTTCTTCATATGAAAGTATTATTTTTGATTTCACATATTCATTAAATAACAAAGAAGAACAAATTAAACAAGAAACAAACGGAAATATTACTGTATCAGGTGATATGTATAAACTAAATTATCTCGGTGCTACTCAATTATTTGATGGAAAAAAAACTTACACTGTAGTCCCTGAAAACGAGGAAATTACTATTAGCAACACTGATAATGAAGATGATATCAGCATTAATCCTACAAAACTTTTAACCTTCTATAAGTCAGGTTATAAATATTATTGGGATATTAAACAAAAGCATGGAGAAAAATTAATTCAATTTATTAAATTAATCCCAACTGAAGAAAATCCTGATTTAAATTACCTGCTTTTAGGAATTGATATAAATTCAAAAGATATTTTTAGACTTATTGAAATTGGTAAAAATGGAACAATAACCACTCTAACAATAAAGAATAAAAAAACAAACATAAAATTAGAAGAATCTTTTTTTTCAATAAACCTTAAGGACTACCCAGATTATTATATTAACAACTAATTACTTTGAAAATTATTGATCGTTACATCTTAAAAAGTTATCTAATTAGATTAATATCTATCTTCTCTATTTGTATGTTAATCTTCATCGTTCAAACATTCTGGCTATTTATTGATGAATTAGCTGGGAAAGATCTTGATATCATAATAATATTTAAGTTCTTAATTTACTATTCGCCAAAACTCATTCCACTAGTCCTTCCTCTTTCAGTTCTATTTGCATCTTTAATGACTTTTGGAACTTTTGCTGAAAATTATGAATTTGCTGCAATGAAATCGACAGGGATTTCTTTACAACGGGTAATGATTAGTTTAATTTTTCTTCATATTTTAATCGGAATTGGCACTTACTACTTTTCAAACTACATTATACCATATAGTGAACTAAAATCCTATAATTTGCGAAAAAATTTGGCTAAACTAAAGCCAGCTCTTGCAATAAGAGAAGGAATTTTTAATAAGGTAGGCGATATAAATATAAAAGTTAAAAAAAAAGATGGTCCTAATAATAGATTTTTAACCGATGTTATAATTCATGAATATACACCAGACAATCTTAATAATATTGTTATCAAATCAACAAGAGGAGAACTTAAAAGTGAAACTACAGACTCAAACCTTCAACTAGTCTTATTTGATGGTTATAGATATGAAGAAATTGTTGCAAAAAATAAATCTCAAAAATCAATGTTTCCCCATGCTAAAATATACTTTAAGGAATACACAATGAACATTGATTTATCAAAATTTAATAATATCGACCTAAATGAAGAAAAATATAAATCGACTTTTAGAATGCAAAAAGTTAATCAACTAAAAAAGAGTATTGATACTTTACAAAGAGATTTTAATACTGAAAAAGAAATTTTTAGTCAAAACTTTAATCAAAGAAGCAGCATATCTAAAATATTAAATTTTCAAAAAAAATCATCACAAATGGATAGTATTCCAAAAAATGTACTTGATTTTGTTAATATTGATAAAAATTGGAAAATTACACAAATAGTTAATAGTTCATTAGAAGAAATTAAATCTTCAATTAGATCATTAAATAACAAAAAACTACTTTATTTCTTCACCCAAAAAAGAATAAATCTTCATATAATTGAATTAAATAACAAATACACTTTAATTTTTTCCTCTATATTTTTATTCTTAATTGGAGCATCCCTTGGGGCAATAATAAGAAAAGGTGGAGTTGGTCTTCCACTTGTTTTATCAGTAATAATTTTCCTTACATTTCATTATATAGGTTTGTTTGCTAAAAATGCAGCAGAAGACAGTACCATAAATCCATTTATAGGTTCTTGGGTTTCAACATTTATTATAGCTCCAGCAGCAATAATTTTAACAAGAAGAGCTTCTTCTGACAAAGGATTTATTAACTTTGATTTCATTACTATTATACTAAAAAAAGTTCTATCTCCATTCAAATTCTTTACAAATAATGAATAACGACAAATTTAATTTAAACACAATTTCAGAAGCCATAAAAGCAATTAAAAAAGGTGAGGTTATAATTGTTGTTGATGATGCAGATAGAGAAAATGAAGGAGATTTTATCGCTGCAGCTGAAAAAGTTTCTCCAGAACTAATTAACTTTATGGCAACACATGGTAGAGGTCTGATTTGTTGTCCAATTACAGAAAAACGATGTAAAGAATTAAAACTAGATAAAATGGTTTCAAATAGCACTGATCCTCTTGAAACTGCATTTACAATCTCTGTTGATCTAAAAGGAAAAGGGGTGAGTACAGGTATTTCTGCGTCCGATAGATCAAAAACAATAAAAGCAATAATAGATCCTAAAACAAAACCAAAAGATCTCTCTAAACCTGGTCATGTTTTTCCTTTAATAGCAATGCAAGGAGGTGTATTAAGAAGAACTGGTCATACTGAAGCCGCAATAGATTTCGCTAGATTAAGTGGAATAAAACCTGCTGGAATTGTTTGTGAAATAATGAATGAAAATGGAACTATGGCTAGGCTTCCAGAATTATTTAAAGTTGCTGAAAAATTTAATTTAAAAATTGTTTCGATTGATGATTTAGTTTCCTATAGAATGAAACATGATAGTCTAATTATAAAAAAAGTAGACACTAAAATTTCTACACGATATGGAAAGTTTAGGCTAAGAGCATATGAACAAACAACAAATAGTATAGTTCATTTAGCTTTAACAAAAGGAGTTTGGAATTCTAATGAAAAAATATTGACAAGAATTCATTCTTCAAGAATTACAAATGATATTTTAGGTATGTTAACGGGATCTATTTACAAAGGGCTTGATGATATATTCAAATTAATTAATAAGGGAAAAAAGGGTGCTA
>Ga0310123_10004692_pt1 | contig 10312 bp, 5 predicted proteins | sample CB6_AW_1057_MG_FD_203505 | JGI IMG/M metagenome (GOLD analysis project Ga0310123, IMG submission 203505) | Marine microbial communities from Western Arctic Ocean, Canada - CB6_AW_1057 | ecosystem: Environmental > Aquatic > Marine > Oceanic | place: Canada: Western Arctic Ocean | collected...
CACTGACCTGTAGACGGCACTGATTAGCTGCGGCCCAACAGGCCCAACGGCCAAGCAGGGCCAAGAGCTAGATCCAGCGATTCAACTTGTGTGCCACTTTGCGGTGGCCTGATACTACGATCGCAAGCCCGAGCCCCAATAGCAGCAAAGAGCAAGGCTCGGGAACGGCATCCGTTTCAGAAGCGGGCGCAGAAATTTCGCCGAGGCGCGCTTTCCAAAGGTCATAGTCAGCTTGCACAACCACTGCCTGGCCAGTGCCGTTGCCGTTCAGAACCTCCGAACCGCTACCCAGGTTGTCTTGCCACACGGTGTAATCGGCTGCGTCAACGAACCCGTCGCCATTGAAGTCACCTGAGATCGTTGGCGGCAGGTTGAGTTGAAACGGCAAGGTATCGAAGTATGCAAGTCGATTCGGAATCGATGAGTTGATGGCATCGATTTGAACGATAGAGAGCACGTTGGTGTAAGAGAGCACGTTGGTGTACCGCAGGGCAAACCAGGGAAAAATACTCTCGGCGATGTCTTCCCTGGTCGGATTGTCCCTGGCGTAGGTCGAGATAAATGTAGGATCCTGCTGCTGGGTAGCCAGCCATCCTGATGATGAAGCGTGGTCACCGTCATAGGACGTATGGCCTGCTTCGTGAACGAGAACCTCTTCCAGGCATTCACCGTACTCGTCGGCCTGATCGGTGTGGATGAGAATGTTTCGGTTTCCCCCACCGAAAGGTTCAAGCCCTTTGTGAACGGTCGCGGAATCGACATCAGTACGCATGGATGTGGGTAATCGTCCCACGGCACGAGCAAATTTGTCCGCCTCGATAGCAGCAGCCGATTGCCCGCCGAATTCTGGATTGATCTGGATCTCCGACGTGAGCCCATCGAAAAACGTGGCGTCGAACAGATGCATCGGCTGGAACAGCCATTCATTCGCCCGACGGTCGTACACCCATCGATTCGCGGTCCCCGTATAGGTCATCGAGTCGAAGGCTGACCAATCTGCTACGGTGATAATATCGGTGTGGATATAAGCGGTCCCTGAGAAAGGGGGATTCTGGCCGTATGTTCCGTCGACGACGCACCAGGAGCAACGACCGAGAACTGCCAGGCAAACAGCGATTCGTACAACCGGAGGCATAGTCCCGTTTTCTTCTACCGATTCCTTCCATGCGAGAGCCACCTGTATTAAATCACATGGTGGAGTTTGTCACCAAAGATACCCGCAAAGAACCCATCGACAGCCTTAGCCTGGGACACGCGGTCATCCTCGACATCATTACCGCGATCAAGGTGAGTGGTCCACGCATCAAACTCTTCGACATCCATCGGATGGTCGTCCCCTGGACGGCCGGCCAGGAAGTCGAGCAATGCACGTGTGCGGATCGATTCACCCACTTCGTCGTGGCTTGATGTTGGTGGAACAACTTGGCTAGCCGGGCTAATGAACGACTGCGAATGGGATCGCCGCAAAGAAGAAATCGGTGCATCAAACGTCTGGATTGGAATTGCTGTTACTTCCGTCACCGCACTGACGGGCTGCGTCGCAACGACCGCGATGGCCGTAGTCAACACGATGTTTTGTAACGGCGCTTGCGATGGGTAAGCCGCAATCTGCGGTGATTCGGGTGAGGGGACTACCGACTGGCTCTCAGAAGTAGAGGCGGCCTCCACCGATCCACTGCTTATAACCAGTGTCTTGCCGAAGTTCGCCTTCCACACGCTGTAATCCGAATCGTCGACTATCCCATTGCCGTCACCATCAGCTCCGGAGAAGGGCGTGACGGTCTGGCCCAGCGTGTCCTGCCACACCGAATAGTCGGCCGCGTCGACGGTTCCACTGTGGTTGTAATCACCATTTGGAAAAACTAAATCGGTTTCAACAGAGTGCCATGCACCAGTTGCGTCCTGGAATTCGTATCCGTCCTGAATAGTCTCTACCAGTCCGCCACTGCTGGAGTGAACCAGGTAGAGATCGTTGCCGACTTGCAGTACGACCGTAAGATTCTCACCCTGTGTTTCCGTGACCACCTCGGTAGTCACCAGCATTGGCGATCCGGCTTCCTGTTCCAGTTGTCCCGCCAAATAGGTCCGCGCACGTTCGGTTGCTTCAACAAAGACGTCATCACTTTGAGTTGCTGGATAGGCTGTCACTGCCTCCTCAGCAGTAGTGACATTGAGCCCGAGACTCTCGGATGGCTCGCCCACAATGGGTGGATCATCAGTTTGCTCATCCTCTTTTTCGACGATCAGTTCGGCAATCACGGTTGCCGGATCCGATACCGCGACCGCTTTCACCGAGTCGTTCGCAACCGAGTAAAGTTTGTCGCCGATATAGCCACTTCGGCGCACCGGTGTGTCATGGTCAATTTCAGAGACCAATTCCAGGTGATCGGCCGTTTCACTCGCCGTGACGTCAACTGAAAAGACCGCGAGCTGGTTTTCTTGTACCCATCGTCGTGTTTCGCGGTAACCGTCACCGTCGTCGTCAACGCGCGTGACATACTGCTTGGCAACGGGCATACCTAGCAGACCGTGCTCGGCGTAGTAGCCAAAGGCATGGTGATCGAGTTCTGCCTCGCTGGTGGAGAACCTCGGGAACGTGTACTCGGCAATTCTCCGGGGCTGGGTGAGTTCGGCGATATCAAAAAGTGCCACCTGTGTCGGGCCGCTCCAACCGGCGGGCGTGTTGCGGCCGACGGTAAGCAAGTGGTCCTGATCGACAAGGTGCATGTAGCTGGTAAAGCCAGGTAGCGTGATGTGCCCGACCGCATGAGGATTAGCTGCGTCACTCATATCAATGGCGAACAACGGGTCGACATTGCGAAACGTGGTGACAAACGCCCGGTCGCCCAGAAATCGCACCGACCGCATCGTTTCGTCAAGTGCCAGGTTTTGGAGGCTACCGACGAACTCGAATACGCCAACATCCTCTTGCATGACGAACAGCATATTCTCGGCGCGTGCGGACCAGTTACCCGAATAGCTGTTGCTTACGGTGGTGGCGATTCGCAAGTAGTCGCCGTGTTCATCAGCCGAAAACTGGTTAAGGATAGTGCCGGGTACGGTAGTTGTCGCGGAAAATTTCACGCCGCCCAATTCGGGATCCCAATCAAACTTGACAATCCGTGTCACGATTCCGTCTTTATCCAAATAGTCGGTGTCGAAAACATAGAAGTTGTTCAGTGAAGCGTAGATGGCGCTGGCCCCCGTGCTGTATACGCCGGAGGTATCTGCCAATCCGGGCTCGTCTGATTCGACGTTCAACGACACAACGGTGGTCAAGTTCCTTGCATCCGGAACAATTGGTTGATAGATATCCTCTGGCATGTTTAGTAGTCCGGTGCGGACCATTTCACCGTCGGAGTCGTAGGTGGTATAGTTTGGCAGAGCCTCCTCCACGAACTGCCCCGGATTTGCGTTGATTCGGGTCAGATATTCCTCTTCGGTTTCATATCTTCCGGTCGTGGTTGGATCATCGTCGTCATCGATGATTTCTGGCCGTGGTCCGACGGCGTTATCGTTGCTAACCAACAGATACACATAATCGCCTACCCCGCGCGAATCGACATATCGACCTTCCATGGAGGTTGTTTGTACGATCCTTGGATCCGCGCGGTCGCTTACGTCAATGACCGTGATGATTATCGACGAAGGGATTGGCTCGGTAATGGGTGGCCAAAATCGGTCACTCACCCAATCGTTACCGTCGTCGAAGGTTGGGTAGATAAATCCACCACCGACCTCGGCAATCACGGTCAATCGGTCGCCGTGGAGGTATTCGACAACCAGGCGCCCTTCGAGGGCGACCCGAGATGCAACCTCAAGTTCTTCTGCGGGCCAGGCGTCAACAATTACGACCTCGTTGTCGGTGAGCATGTACAAGTAGTCGGAATCAAACTCAACGATATCCCCTTCGTCAACGCCTGCAACCTGCACATTGGTCTCAGAATGATTGCGGTTAGATACGGGGGCCGCTCCCTGTGAGTCAAGAGTCATTTCCATACGGTAGTATGGGACCTTGATCCAAGCAGTCGTGCCAAAGAGATGCTCGTACCGAACTAATGCATCATCGACGAGGAACTGGCGATACGCTTCAAAACTCTCAAAGGTTGGCAATTGATCGTCCCGTATTGCATCAACAACGACGTTCACTTCTGCCTTAAGTGCCCCATCAACAACGTAGGTGAATGTGTCGGTTCCGAAAAAATTGACGGGCGGCGCGTAAACAATCGACTGGCCATCGTGGGCGATTGTTACGGTGCCACCAGCCGAGGGTGGGATGACTTCGGTAATCTGTCCGGTACCCGTGTAATCTGCCCCGAAAAGGTCATTGATCAGTACAGGGAGCACCTGGGGGCCATCTTCGGCATCGACACGGAACTGATCGTCCCGCACGCGGCGGATCACTTCCACGTTAACCGTCTCAGTCATGAAGTCATCGACGGTGTAGGTGAAGCTGTCCCCGCCAACAAAGTCAGCCGGTGGTGTGTAATGGACTCTAAGACCGTCGTCGCCGAGGGTGAGGATGCCGCCATGCTGAGATTGCGTGACGCCGGTAATCCGACGGGCACCAGGATAGTCCTGGCTCTTGCATTGCAGGTAGTAATAGTCCGGGTCAAAGTCGTTCACCAGCGGGCTTATCGCTTGGGCCAGTGAGTTCTGATCTACCACCATCTGGTCGGGATCGAGGTGTTCACGTATCCAGACCGATACCGTCGTTTCGTACTGCCCGTCCACGGTGTAACGAAGCGAGTGGGAACCAGCCGCTGCTGGTTTGAACAGCAATAACGAGCCACCCATGACCGATGCTTGTCCACTCCCACTGATTAACTCCACGCCGGTAATGACACCCGGACCGAGGTATCCCTGGTCAAAGTGGTCATTTTCCAGCACAACAATCGGATATGCACTGTGTGTAGGGTTGGGGCACCACGTGATGAAATCATGTTGTGCCAACGCTTGTACATTGACCGTGGCGTTTGCTTGCAGGGTGCCATCGACGGTGTAGCTGAAGTGGTCCTGCCCGGTGTAACCTGGAGCCGGAGTGTAGAGAATGGCTTTGCCATCGTCGATGATCGTTACCACGCCCCCATTCTCAGCAGGGCCAACTTCGGTAATCAGCCGGGGGCCATCGTATCCGTTCCCAAGGAAGTCATTCGCCAACACGTCGGCCACGTTGTCCGGGGTGTCCTGGAAAATTTTTCCATACAAGTAGTCATTGCGCACTGGGCGTGTTACTTGAACACGAACAGTTGCCTCATGGGTGCCATCGGCCGCATATACAAAAGTATCGCTACCTGTGAACCCGGACGGCGGAGTGTAGACGACACCCTGACCGCTGGCAGAGATGGTGACCAATCCTCCGCTTTCAGGCTGTGTAACCGAAGTGACACGGTCAATGATGTCGTGCTCACGATTGTCCAAATCACGGTAAGTATCGTTCGTCGTGACGTTGTAGAAAAAGCCACTACTTTTTTCATCGACTTCAAAGAAGTCATCTTGCACGGGCCGGTGCAGGACGACCGACACGTTTGCCTCATAACTGCCGTCAACAACATAGCGAAAGGAGTCCCAACGTCCTGGAGAGAAATCGTCTGCCTGCGTGTAGAGGATAGATTTACCGTCTGCAGAGATCTCCAAAGTGGTACCCAATTGGCTCTCGGTAACGTGGGTGATTTGCCGTGCACCACTGTAGCCAGGCCAAAAGGGATCGTTTGCGAGGACATTCAGTATCGTGGGCGGGTCGTATTGCACCAGTTCGTATTGATCGCTCTTTAGCGTCACCGGAAGCTCGACGGTAACTTGCGCTGGATAGAGGTCGTCGACCACGTAGATGAATGTCTCTTTGCCGAATGCACCCTCTGGTGGAGTGTACTGAATAGTTTGCGCATCGGACCCAATCTCGACGGTTCCTCCCGCGCTGCCCACGCTGACAGACGTTATGCGCCGCGGGCCTTCATAGTCAGGCCAGAAAGGATCGTTGGCGAGCACGTCGAGTTGACGCGTGACGCCATCGGGTGGAATCTCATAGTCATCAAACGCAAGCGGTGCCTGAATCTTCACGAACACCTGGGCGGTGAACTCGCTGTCGACCGCGTACACAAAAGATTCGGTCCCAGAGAAATCAGCCGGGGGCGTGTAGAGCGTGTGTTGCCCGTCGTTGCCAATCTCGATGCGTCCGCCTTCGCTACCGTAACTGACTGAGGTAATGAGTCGTTGTCCCTCGTAAGTGTCATCGAACTGGTCGTTGGCCAACACGTCCAACGCCACCTGGGGACCATTTTGCGGCAGGTCGAAGTGATCGTCGGCCAGTGTGACGCCACCACTGTCGAGCAAATAGCGGCATTCGAGCTGTTCGACGCGAAGCGAACGCGAGCGGGAACAAGCAAGAGATCGTTTTCCGTACCGGGGCTGTCGAGTCATCGCAATCTGTCCTCGCAAGTTTGCGAACAACAACGCATCGGCGATTGCCTTCGACCGATGGTGTCACGCTGAGCGCGAAAGATAACGCCCCAACGTTCTGTTCAGCAGCCCCTATCGCTTGGTTCAGCAGTTTGCAAGCATTCAAACCAACCGCTAACATAGCGAAGACACCCTCCTTTATACCAAATTTATCGAGGTAGATCAAGCAAGATGTAGAGTCAAGGTCGATATTTGACATAATTTGTTGTTGTGTTTCCGGAAACGTTCTGGCACGGGCGGTCCAGGAAGAGATTCTCATGGTGGGGCCAGTGCCAGGAACGTGATCATCAGGAGATTTCAACCTTTGTCAATCCAGCGTCGCTGAACGCGAAAAGCACTTCCAGGCGGTGAGGAGGTCGCTAGAGGTGGGCTCAGCAGAGTGACATCGGACCGCACGGCGTGGCGTACACGGCTGTTGCCGATTACTGATCTGGCCCTTCTATTTCTGTTGGAAGTACGACAGCGATCAGTCGTCGGTTGTTGTGCCGTTGGTTGGCAGTTTCTTAGAGTCGGTGATCGTCTCGCCATCGGCCTCCGCCACGCAGATCAGGCTGCCGTCGTCCAGCGTCACATAAAGTCGCCCGTGGTGGTCCACCGCCGGGCCTTTCAGATGGTGGCCCGGGAATGCCTGTTCCCACAGCGTGTTACCTTCAAAGTCGACGGCCACGAGGCTGCCACGCTCGGTGACAAAGTAAACCGCCTTGCCGTCAATCAGGACCGCGGGCTGCCGGATCTCGTGGGCGCAGCGGTAGGCCCACAGGAGGCTGCCGTCCAGCGTGCTGTAGGCTCCCATGAGCCCATCGCATGTGCCAACCAGAACGATGCCGTAACTGCTGATGATCGGCTGGTTGGACTGCCGGAAATAGGCGAAGGACCCGTTCTCTCATCGCCTCAGGGGCGCGACATAGGCGGAATCGGCAGGCAAGTAGGAGACGAAGCGGTTGGTCACAGGGACATAGAGGTTGCCAGCCGCATCCACAGCGGGCGTGCCCCCTTGGAGAAAGGCACTTCCCACAACGTCTCGCCGTTTCGTATCGCAAACAACTTTTGAATGGTGGTGGCATATGTGGTTCCGTCGGGGCCGACCAACACATGCTTCACCGGTTCATCATTATTCGCACGCCACCGCCAGAGACGGTTGCCGTCCGACGACCAGGCGCTGGCAGCTTTCGTCCTTCCCTCGGCGACGATCACCGTGTGGTTTGCCACAGCCAGTTCGCCAGCGGGCCTACGGCTGCCAAACTTGGCCCGCCAGCGAATTTCGCCAGCTCCATCGATCGAGACCAGCTCCGCCGGGGGGCCGACGAGCAGGTCGAGTTGTCCCTGGGCATCGCAGGTGGGCTGGGACACCTGCTGCTTTTCCAGCTTGATTGCCCACCGCCGCCGGCCGGTCGGATCGACGCGGTAGAGCACGGCTCGGGCGGTATACGCCAGGTCCCCGTTGGGCAGCACGGTCGGCGCTGACGACGATGCGCTGGCCGGCTCCAGCCGATGAGTCCAGACCCGGCGAGGCTGACGGATGACCGGTCGGCTATCGGGCCGGGGCGGCGGAAACTGCGCTTGCGATTGCATTGCCGTTAGCGTCACCGCCAGGTCTGCCAGGTAAGTCCGGTCTTTGACAAACCGCGATCCGGGGATCGCGTTGTCTCGCTCGGGGAAGGCATGATCGGACCAGTACCGGCTCGCGGCCCAGAAGGGGTTCTCGAATCCATACTTGCTCAGTCGGTCATCGATTCGCTGACGCAGCCGTTCCAGGGCCACCCCCGCTTCCTTGCGAATCCGGTAGGCCTTCTTGATTGCCTCCAAGCTCGAGTGGTCGTAGATAGTCGTACTATTGAATCCGGCCTCCTTGGTGTCTTGCAGTTGGGCTCGCATCTGCTATTCGTCGATCGCGTAGGCGTTACCCTGCTGTTCGTCGGCCGTGTCGGTGTTGCCCGGCTTAAGCACCTGCCGGTAAGTCATGATGTAGTGCTTGTCGCCCGGCTTTTCCAACACGATTGGTAGCACCCGCAACCGCACTGGCAGTTCATGCGTCAGCTCCGGCGAGAAGCGAATGCGAATGTGACCCCGATAATCGCCTGGCGGCGTGTCGGCGGGCACCTTGATCCGCAGCCAGAATTGCGTCGATTGGTTGCCCTCGAGGTCAGCCAGCACGTGATCGTGGAAGAGCAGGGCGGGGTAGATGCCCTCCTTCATGTCCGCCTGAATCTGCTTCAGGTTGATACGGTTGTCTTTCAGGAGCATCTCGGGGGCCAACCGAACCAGTTTAAGGCCTTTTCGTAACCCAGAACGCTGCCAGTGCGGCACCGGCCAGACGTAAACTACCCGCACATCGACAGCGGAAGGGAGAATCGTGTGTTGCCCGTTCGACAGCCTGGAAGCGTCGAGCCGGACCCGATCGTAGGCCTTGAAGGTGTAGATGCTGAATGTCGCCGAGGCCAGCTCACCGCGCGCCGCGGTCACATCGACCTTTGAGATGCTCTCGGGCGGCGTCGGCACCGTCGAAGGATAAACCGGCTCAAACAGCCCCTTCGCGTACAAGATAAACGACTCGGGATGCTTGTCCGGGTCGCGCGTGATGGTCATCACGGGCGGTGCGCCGTATACCGGAACCGGTGCCCAGCCATGCAGGCCAACCAGCAGCAAGGTCCACGAAAAGCACACCCATTTAATCCACCGATCACACGCAGTTCTTTGAGACTTCATTGGTTGCTCCGGTTCGAGAATCAGTAGCACTGGGCCATTTTATCGTGTGGAGAGATGTATATAAGTGAGCTGGGCGCAGATTGGGGCTGAAATGTAACGGAGTTACGGACTTATGGTGCGTGGAAGCCTAGGGCCGCGTTTGCCTGTTCCTCTATCCAATGGTGGATTTGATCGTCACCGCTGTCCTCTGGGGAACAGTCCAGCCTGCCAGAAATCTGCACGGCTGGTTACTTTTTCTTTTCCAGTCGAATAACGCCGTATCCCTCTGACGGTGCTGTGGGACCATGGAGTTCAATATGGTTGGACAAGAAATCAGCTGGGCTGTCGCAAGCGGTCAATGGGGTCAACAGTTTTTGAGCCGCCTGCCAGTCTCCGGCGGAGAATGCCTGCCACGCTTGTTCATAGCCACTCACGACGTCTGCCTCGGCAGACATGCTTTTGTCCTCAGGGGTAACCAGGGAAAAAACATCAAAGACGTCATCCATACCGGCAGGTTGCACCGCGCCCAGATGGCGAACAGTATGAGTTCCAGGGACCTCCGAATCGCGCAATTGATTCGCGGTTTCCTTGTCGAAACAAAGATTGCAGCCAAACATCTTGCTGAGGCCTTCAAGCCGGGCGCCTTGATTGACGATCGGGCCGAAAACGCCGATCTTGGACTGCCGGGTTGTGCCGATCTGGCCTGCCAATGCAGTCCCGGTGGCAACACCCATGCCCAGGCTGAGACCTTCCAGCATGTCCTTTTTCGCGGCTGCGGCTTCATCGGCGAAGTTGTGCGAAATCGAGAGTGCTGCCAGGACGGCTGGCACCGCGGGTGCGTCATGCGCGATTGGCCATCCCCAGAATCCGAGTGCCGCGTCACCCTGAAAGTCGGCAACGGCCCCGTCGGCATCGAGAATGCCAGATGTCATCACGCTCAGCGCCGTCTGGATTTTGCGGTACAAGGCCAGCAAATCACCCCGGTGTTTTTCGCTGACTCGTGAGAATCCCCGCAAATCGCAGAACAGTACCGACAGGATCGACTCCTTGGGAGCAAGCGCCCTGTCGCTTTCGGAAGAAAGGACTTTTTCGGCGATCCTCGGGGAGAGAAAACTCGTGAGCGCAGATTTGCGTTCATGGTATTCGTTGGCGACCGTGATCGAACGCA
>Ga0310123_10004693_pt1 | contig 10312 bp, 11 predicted proteins | sample CB6_AW_1057_MG_FD_203505 | JGI IMG/M metagenome (GOLD analysis project Ga0310123, IMG submission 203505) | Marine microbial communities from Western Arctic Ocean, Canada - CB6_AW_1057 | ecosystem: Environmental > Aquatic > Marine > Oceanic | place: Canada: Western Arctic Ocean | collected...
GTAAGCGCTTTGACCAAAGTGGTCTTCCCGTGATCGATGTGGCCGGCGGTACCCACCAGTACGTCCTGCATCCCGCCTATTGTAGCCATATGCACTCCCTACTGGTGGGCCGTTGTGCGATTGCCCCGATTCTAGTGCAGCCAGGAGCATGGGTGGTTTCATTTTCGAGCTCCTTGGATCGACACCAGAAATAGCCCAGCCCGAGGCGCCGGAGGCCCCGAGCGCTGGGTGTCTCGTGAGCTCTGACTCTAGCCCTGGAAGGCCGCCACGTCGCGGCCCACCATCGTGGGGCGGTGTCGCCCTTTATTCTGGGGTCCGCTGCAACCCAGGGCTCGGGCCCTGCGGGACCTCGGCCTGGGCTACCTTTAGTGCCGCCCTTGCAGGGCGATTGAGATTCCACTTCAAGACGCCCGCCTCAGCGCTGGTCGGTTTGAGGCGGAGCTTCACTGGAAGCCTGCAGCTGATTAGTCTAAGAAATCACTCTTTCCTGGATCGAGCACCATGCCGATTTACACTCGGGCTCGAAACTGAGTACAATAGTCGTTTTTTTGGGTCGACACGTCGGACGATGTTAGAAAGCCTTTCCAGCCGTATTCAGGGTGTGCTCAAGGACCTCAAAGGGGAGGGTCGGGTTTCTGAGCAGCACCTACAGCAATCCATGCGCGAGATCCGTCTGGCTTTGCTGGAAGCCGACGTCAATTTCAAGGTCGTGCGGACCTTCGTTTCCCGGGTTCAGGAAAAAGCTCTTGGGAAAGAGGTCTTCCAAAGCCTGACCCCGGGTCAACAGATCGTCAAAATCGTTCGTGACGAGTTGACTGAATTGTTGGGAGGCACGGCCGTCCCGTTGAAGTTTTCCAAGACACCCCCGTCCGTCATCTTGATGGTGGGACTCCAGGGCAGCGGGAAAACGACCACCACCGGCAAGTTGGCCCACTGGTTGCAGAAACAGGGGAGGCGGCCATTTCTGGTCTCGACTGACGTCTATCGTCCGGCAGCAATTGAGCAGCTCAAAGTGGTAGCCCGGGCGATCGACGTTCCTGTCCTCGAGGATGCGGAGCAAGAGGCCGTGCAGCGCGCGCGCCTGGCACTGACCCAGGTTCGCAACACGGGGTTCGATGTATTGCTTATCGATACCGCCGGGCGTCTCCATGTCGATGAAGATCTGATGCTCGAACTGGATCAAATCAAGTCCGAGACCAGCCCTACCGAGATTCTGCTGGTGGCTGACGCCATGACAGGGCAAGATGCGGTGAACTCGGCGGGCGACTTCAATCAGCGGCTGTCTCTGTCCGGTGTCATTCTGAGCAAGATGGATGGCGATGCCCGAGGCGGTGCGGCTCTTTCCATTCAGTCGGTGACGAATACCCCCCTCAAATTTATCGGCGTGGGCGAGAAATACGATGCGCTCGAAGTCTTTCATCCCGAACGCATGGCGGGGCGAATTCTGGGAATGGGAGATGTCCTCAGCCTGATCGAAAAGGCGGAAGAGGTCGTCGACGAGGAAAATGCTGAGACGATGCTGCGTAAAATGCGCAGGAACGAATTCTCTCTCCAGGACTTTCGCGATCAACTTCGGCAACTCAAACGCCTTGGCCCGCTCGACAAATTACTCGGAATGTTGCCCAAAATGGGCCCTATGAAACAACTCGATCAGCTTCGAGTCGACGAAAAGCAGCTACTCCACCTGGAAGCCATCATTAGTTCCATGACTCCCAAGGAACGTGACAACTACCGCATCATCAACGGTTCGAGGCGCAAGCGAATTTCGCGGGGGAGCGGCCGCCCGGTATCGGAGGTCAACCGCCTCTTGAAACAATTCATGCAGACCCGGAAGATGATGAAACGCGTCAGTAAGGGCTTTTCCGGCAAGAAGTTACCCGGATTGAATTTCCCGCATTGAATGTGCATTTGATAGAATAGTTTGTTAGCTCTCAAGGAGGACAACCTTGCTTCGAATTCGTTTGAGCCGTCATGGAGCCAAAAAAGACCCTCATTATCGGGTGGTGGTCTCAGAGAAATCCAGCCCCAGAGACGGCAGGTTCTTAGAAATAGTGGGCCATTACAATCCGGCGCTGAAGCCGATACGGCTTCACCTAGACCTGGAACGTGTAGACTACTGGGTCTCACAAGGGGCACAACCTTCCGAAACGGTACGCAGCCTGATCCGACGGGTCAGGAGTACGCAGCCTGAAGTGGCACTCCAAGAATAGTCGCTAGTGCTAGTGCTAGTGCTAGTGCTTATCCACAGGAGGCGGTATGAAGCAGCTAGTCCATATGATCGCGGAAGCGTTAGTGGATCAACCTGAAGATGTGACCGTAACCGAAATCGTTGGCGAGCAGACAACCGTACTCGAACTCCGTGTCGCCCAATCAGATCTGGGAAAGGTAATTGGAAGACAAGGAAGAACGGCCCGGGCCATTCGAACGCTGCTGGGGGCCGCCGGCATGAAGCTCCGCAAGCGGTTTGTAATGGAGATCCTGGAGTAACTTGGAAGGGTTTGTGACGATTGCCCGGATTACCCGAGTGCACGGGATTCGGGGTGAGGTGGTCGCACTTAGTCTGACCGACTTCCCGGAGCGATTCGAACGATTGGACACCGTGCGAATCGAGACCAAGGAGCAGGTCTTCTGGGAAGTTTTGGAAGGATACCGGTTCCATCGAAACCGGATATTGCTCAAGTTTGCGGGGTTCGATCGGCCTCATGAAGTGGAGCACCTGATGGGAGGAGCGGTACAAGTTCCGGAGTCGGAACGGGTCCAGCCACCCCCGGACACTTACTTTCATTCCGATCTGATCGGATGTGAAGTTTTTAACCGGAAGCAATCTCTGGGGGAAGTCCGGCGAATCCTGGAAACGGGAGCCGCTGCCTTGTTGGTAATCGAGAGGGGTGATGGCGATATCCTGATACCGTTGGCCAAACAGTTTTTGAGAGAAGTGGATCCCGGAAAGCGGCGAATCGATGTCGATCTTCCCACCGACTTGATCGAATTGAACCAGGTTTCGGAGTCGGCCAGGTCGAAGAGGAGGAAGGCGGAGCGAGAGGGCCGCAAAGCCGCTGGATCAAAGTCGGGATGATGGCATGAGAATTGATATATTGACTATCTTTCCCAGCTGCTGCCAGGGAATTCTCGAGATAGGCATGATCCGCCGGGCCAGGGAAAAAAAACTGCTGGAGGTCAACCTCGTCGATCTGAGGGATTTCACCCAAGATCGACATCGAACGGTGGACGACCGGCCATTTGGCGGCGGTGAGGGGATGGTCATGAAGCCGGAACCAATTTTTGAAGCAGTGGAGTCCCTGACTTCGGAGCGAGCGTCTTGTCACGTTGTTCTCCTCTCGCCCCAGGGCCGGACGTTCTCTCAACAAACCGCTCAGCGGTTGGTCAGGCAGTCCCACTTGGCTCTGATATGTGGCCGGTATGAGGGAGTCGACCAGAGAGTCGCCGATAATCTGGTGGACGAAGAGATCTCGCTCGGCGATTACATTTTGTCGGGAGGTGAGATCGGAGCCATGGCTCTGATCGACAGCATTTCCCGGTTGATCCCGGGGGTCGTCGGTAACCCGAGTTCAGTGCTGGACGAGTCGTTCATGCACGGGTTGCTCGACTACCCACACTTTACCCGGCCGGCTGAGTTCCGGGGTTGGAAGGTCCCGGATGTCCTTTTATCAGGAAATCATTATCGAATCAGCGAATGGCGCCAGGAAGCAGCGCTGAACAGAACCAGGGAACGCAGACCGGATCTGCTACGAAGCACCGAGTAAACGCAGTCGACTAAGGATATTGAAATGAACCTAATTGACCAGATCGAAAAGGCTTACACGGATAAGGAGATGCCGGAATTCGACCCCGGGGACACGGTTCGGGTCCATGTGAAAATCAGCGAAGGCGACAAATCCAGAATCCAGGTTTTCGAGGGAGTCGTCATTGCCATTAAGAATCGGAGCAACCGCTCCGCTTTCACAGTACGAAAGGTCTCTCAAGGATATGGCGTGGAACGGGTCTTCCCCCTCTATTCCCCAATGATCGAACAAATCGAAAGGGTACGTCGAGGGCGAGTTCGCCGAGCCAAGCTATACTATTTGAGAGAGCGCAAAGGAAAAGCCGCTCGAATCAAAGAGATTCGCTAGTCTCTTTGCTGAGGCCTCTTTAGTCGCCATCATCACCAGAAGCAGGGGCGTGTTGAGCTTAAGATTGACCTCGAAGAGTTTTAGGCATGATTGGCGCGACTAGGTAATGCGGGATAAACATAAAATTCTCCGCGCTGCGGAGAAATACGTTCTCGACCAGAAATTCTCGGCAGCCATTGGAGAATATCGGAAACTTCTCGAACTGGAACCTGACGAGCCGACCCTGTTGAATATCGTTGGGGATCTCCTGGTCCGTCAGGGCAAACCTCAGGAAGCTCTTAAGAACTTCCAAAAAGTCATTGAGATCTTTCTCAACCTAGGCTTCGCTTCCAAAGCCATCGCCATGCTCAAGAAGACTTTGTGGATTGCGCCTCAGGATATGCTCGCCCGGGAGAGCCTGGCTGACCTCTACCACAAGCAAGGCCTTCAATTCGATGCGGTCCGAGAGTTGCGGCACCTGGTAGAACATTACGAAGAAAACGATAATGTCGACCGGGCTCTGCACTTCCTGAAGCGAATCGGGTCCATTTCCCCAGATAACCCGGAGATCCCTCTCCGCAAAGCAGAACTCTTGTGTGGCCAAGAGAGAGATGCGGCGGCTCTCGAGGCCCGACTCGAAGCCCTCGAGTGCCTGCGCAAGCGTGGCGACTTCCCAGGCTTCAAGGCGACACTGGGCACTGTCCTACGATCTGATCCGGAAAACGCAGCGGCTCTGGATCTGCTGAGACAGATCGGAGAGAGTTGTCATGCCGAAAAAGAAGTCCGAGAGATTCTAGCCGCGCACCTCGAATCGGGCGCTCCCGCCTATCCAGTCAAATTGTATCTGGCTCGAGCCGAGGAATCGGTCTCGAACCCGAATGCGGCAGCCCGACTGTACAAGGAGCTTCGCCAGGCCGGGCACTCCGACACCGAGATCACAGACGGCCTGATGCGAACGGATCCCGAGTCGGCATATGCCTCCAGCGACGCGATCTTCGACGAAGACATTTCTCTTCACGCCCAGGATCAACTTGCGGCCCATGCCGATTGGGAGCCCCCTTCTACCGATGAGGAGGGAGGGGCCGGTTCCGGACTCTTCGCGGACCTGAATAGCAATGAAGAGGATTTCCAGCCTGACCCGGAAGAGGATCAGTCGTTTTCTTTCGAGGACTCTGAAGAAATCGTGCTCGTAGAACCGGAAACGGACGCTGCCGATCTCTCTGTCGAACTCGAGCAGGTGCAGCCAGATGTTTCCGAAGAGAACTCGCCTATCGCATCGCTGGATGAAGCGCTTCAAGAGGTCGATTTCTACCTCAAGCTCGGCTTCAAGGAAGATGGCGTCAGCCTTATCGAACGCCTTCTTAAGCAGTTCCCCGAGGACGAATCCGTCCAGGCCCGCGCTCGCAAATCCGGAATCGATGTTGGGGAGCCGGCTGCAGAGATAGTCGAGGCCGACAGTGTCGAACCGGAAGAGACGAGTGATAGCTACAATGTCATTGCCGAAGAAGATAAACTAGTTTCTGCCTTTCCCGATGCCGAGTTATTTGAAGACTTCGAGCGAGAAATGGAAGATGCCCTGGATGAGCTCTTCGTGGAGGGACAAAACGGGGACCGAGAGGACTCCATTCTCCGCTATGACGTGGCGGACGGAACTGCCGAACGGCGCAATTCGCCCGCAGTCCATTACGATTTAGGGCTGGCTTACAAAGAGATGGGATTGGTCGATGATGCCCACCAGGAGTTTCTGATCGCCATCGACATGCTCGACGGTGATGCGGCCATTCCACAGAGGATACTCTGTTGCAGCATGCTGACAAGTACCTGTCGACAGCTGGGCAAAACAGCCGACGCCATCCATTGGGCGCGCGAAGGGCTTAAGATCACTGAGCTGCGAGATTTCGAGAAGCGAGCGTTCGAATACGACCTTAGTCTGGCCCTGGCTGAACAGGGTGAACTCCAGGAAGCCATCGACCTGTTGCAAGGCATTCAAGACCGAGATTCATCCTACCGCGACGTCAGCGAGAAGTTGAGTCACTTCATTTCACGACTCCATGGCTAATCGAGTCCTGTTCTTCGTCTATGTTCTCTATTGCCTGGAAGTAGGAATTTTCCTCATTATCTATCCTTGGGTCGCCCTCTGGGACCAGAATTCGATCCTGACCTACTATCCCGCCTTGCGTTCGATCTTTCTCAACGACTTTTTTCGAGGAGCTGTTTCGGGCCTCGGAATCTCAAATCTACTGCTGGGGGCCTGGGAAGTTGTCCACTTTCAGCGCTATTTTGGCAAAGCATAATCTGGCTCCTCCTTTGCTGTACGGAATCTCGTACCGGAAGCTCCACCCAGACATCTCTGTCGATCACTACTTGACACTCCTCTTCGGGAGTCGCGCCGACTTTATCCAGTGGAGAGAGAAAGATCTCCCTGTCCGAGAACAGAGGGAATGGGTCGAAAAGTGCGTCAGTCTGGCTCGCCGAGGTCGGAAGATCTTTCTGGTTAACAGCCACACTGAATTGGCTTTGTCGACGGGCGCTGATGGTGTCCACCTCACCTCGAAGCAGTCCACTCCAGAGTGCCTGGACATGCGCCGGAGAGCAGGGCGAGAAACTGACTTCATGATTGGCAAGTCGGTTCACACGGTAAGGGCTGCCGTGGCGGCTGAATCGGAGGGCGTGGATTATCTGTTGCTCGGCCCTGTCTTCGATCCCATTTCGAAAGAGTCCGATCGCATGCCGCTGGGTCTTCAGGCATTGCGAGAAGCCTCCTACATGCTGTATACCCCGGTTTTCGCACTGGGGGGCATCAGTCTGCAGAGCGTGGAGATCGTTCGCGCCACGACGGCCGTTGGGGTGGCCGGAATCAGCTGGTTGAGTCGCGAAATCAGCGCTGCGGTCGATCATCCAGCGGAAGATGCCTGACGCGACATCGCAGGAAAGATGCCTGCGCTACTTGGTGGCGGGAGCGCCAAGCCCCAACTGTGAACCCTTGAGGGCTTTGTCCGAACTCGTCATGGCGCTTCGGATTTCGATAAAAAGCTCTTCGTCTTTGTCATCTATCGCCTGCCGGCGAATGGGTTCGAGACGAGGGATAAACTCCTGCATCTTCTTATTCAGCACCTTCAATGCCTTCTTGATCTCTTTTTCCTCTTCTAAACGACGCGTTGCCTTTTCATCGATGAAGATCATGGTCCCTGAAATACATCGATCGTAGGCGTGTACCATCTGAGCCAGAGTGTAAAACTCGAGCGGATTCTCCTTGTCCCCCTTCCACTCAATTCCTTCCCGACGGCGCTCGATCTCGACGAGACGACTTTCGGAAATCTCCATGAAGATCTTGACACGATCTTTCAGCTTCTGAGCGTCTTGCACTTTGTCGTACTCGGCGTCAGTGAACTGGTCGCCGCGGATTCCGCTTCCTCTTCTTCGGCGCTCTTGCAAAACTGGCAGGAGAGCGGAGCTGATCAACAAGCGTTCTCCGCGGTGAGGAAATTCTGTTGGGAAACCGCTATTCGAGCTTTCGAAGAGGAGGCCGAGCACATCGCTGCGAAAATCTTCGAGACTCGACTCGACTTCTTCAAAGGACAGTCGCAGCTCAAAATGCACCTTGAGCTTGAGGTCACTGAGGCTCTCTAGCAGGCGCCGCAATTCTATCTCGAGACGCTTGACCTTGCGGGAGCGGGCATCTTTCGGAGTGTGTGGCTCCCCTGCCTGGCGTATTCCATGCATCGATAACGAGCGGATTGCGAGCAGAATCTGATCGATTGCTGCATACTCTTTGGCTTTGGTTTGAACCGAAATCTGATCCCGCAGCCGCCCCAGGACATGACGAAAAAGCTCCATTCGGTCGCGATAGTCGGGCTTCTGATGGTAGCTCCTCGATTCTGATGGAGTCAGGATCTGGTCGAGGCCGAGTTCCGGCCCCACCGCTTCCGGCTGAGCCAAGCCGGTGGCACCGACGATTAGAAGCAGACTCACACACACCCAGGTCCTTGACTTAAGCATCACATCCTCTCCGGAGCTTCAATTCCCAGAATCCCCAGCATGCGTAGCAGACTAGCTCTGACCACGTCAGCCACACCTACCAGGAAGAGCTTTTCTTTCGGGTCCGTTCGCGACAGGATGTGGCAACGGTGATAAAAGAGATTGAACAGTTGTGCCTGCTGAAAAGCGTGTCGAGCCAGATGTGAGACCTCCAGCGACTCGATGGATCTCTCAACTACTTCTTCGGTCCTTCCGCACAATAGCAGCATTTCCCAGGTACTGTCTTCTCCGAGATAGGGGCCGAACGTTCCCCGTCGTAGACAGCCGACCCATTCTTCGTGTGACCACTCGAAACCTGCTTCCCGTAGCTTACGAAAGATATTGTTGGCGCGCACCACGGAGTAGAGAATGTACGGGCCCGTCTCCCCTTCGAAGCTCAAAGCCTCTCCAAAATCGAAAGCGATCACGGAGGTTCGAGTATACTTCAACAGAAAGTAACGAAGAGCTCCAATGGCAATCTTGTGAGCAATATCTTTCCGAGTTTCAACATCCAGGTGGGCTTGCCGAACCGCCACTTCCTGCTGGGATTTTTCGATCAGCTTATCGATAAGATCGTCGGCCTTCACACCCAGACCTTTGCGCCCGGACATTTCTACAAAACTCTTGGCCTCATCTTCGGGGGAAAGTGCTATTCCCAATTCGCGGCAGGCAACCGGTGAGAGGGCAACCATTTCATAAGAGAAGTGGGTCGAGTTGTCGGCCTGTTCATCGAAGCCCAGATTGCGAAGACCTTGAATCACTACTCGTTGCAAGTAGGACTGGCGAACGTCAATAACATTGTAGACTTGGTCGGCGCCTCCAAAACCGGGAGACCCATCGGCGCCCTCTTGGTTCGTGCTTACCCACACCGGCTGGCCGTCCTGATAGGTCTCGAAGATTCGATAAAGGAAGTCGCGGCCCAACAGGCCGAACTTCCACATCTGATAGGCGATATCCTTGCCGACATACGTGACGGTGCCATTACTCCTTACGATGATCTTCTCGTCGGCCGGTTGGCCATCCTGTTCGGGTAGCGACATCACCCAACAACCCGCATGGGGGCCCTGCTCGACGAAATAGATCGCCTCTCGCTCCTTCAGGAGTTGGTAGGCCTGCTCCCAGAAATTCAAATGAAGGATTTCACTCTCGCGGGGCAGTACATCGTAGCGGATCCCCAACCGATCCATGGTGGCAAGATGAGCCGAGACGATGCGATTGGCTACGTGCTCCGCCAGTTCGGCAATTGGATTACCCCCCTCCTCGATCTGGGCCAGAACTGCCTCGCGCAAACCCAAGCGCTCTTCGTCTTCTCGCAACCACTGGGCAACGTGCGCATACAGATCCCAGCAATAATAATCAAAGGGCTCGCCGATCTTGGCCACCTGATCCAGATCGAGTTGCTGCAAATGGGTGAATCCAATCACTACATCGGCCACTTGAACGCCCGTATTGTCAATGTAGTTCTGGACCTCGACTTTCCGCCCCGTCGATCGGAGGACGCGGACAAAAGTGTCCCCCATCACCGCGTTTCTGAGATGTCCGATGTGGGCAGCTTTGTTGGGGTTGATGTTGGTGTGCTCGACAATGATGCTACCGCCGGGGCCGGGCGCGTCCGGTTCCCGAACCCAAGAGTCGAAGTCGCCGAGAAAATCGGCGCGCTCGAAGAAACAGTTGACATATCCTGCCCCGGCAGCCTCAAAACGCTCGACGCCAGGAAATAGCGGAATGGCTTCGGACAGTTCTTCAGCAATCTTCCGAGGCGGTCGACGCAAGGACTTGGCTAACTCGAAAGCCAGCGGAAAGGCCAGGTCGCCAAGAGTCGGATTGGGCGGAGCCTCTACCACCAGGCGATCGAGCCGGATGTCGAAATGATCTGCCACAAAGTCTCGAAGAGACTGCTCGATACGCTGGATTCGACCGAGAATCATCGTATCATGATACGCGAGTCGGTTTCGGCTCTGCAAAAGATCCGCCGCTCAACGGTAAGGATACCAGGAGGGGAAACAGAAATGGCCAAGGCTCTCTACATTGATGCCTTCAACGGGATCGCCGGGGACATGCTACTCGCCGCCCTGATCGACCTCGGAGTGCGTCCCGAGGAGCTTTTGGAAGGGCTTTCATCCATGGCTATCGAACCCTTCCGACTTCACACCCGGCAGGTAGAACGGCAGGGGTTGCACGGCCTC
>Ga0310123_10004694_pt1 | contig 10310 bp, 7 predicted proteins | sample CB6_AW_1057_MG_FD_203505 | JGI IMG/M metagenome (GOLD analysis project Ga0310123, IMG submission 203505) | Marine microbial communities from Western Arctic Ocean, Canada - CB6_AW_1057 | ecosystem: Environmental > Aquatic > Marine > Oceanic | place: Canada: Western Arctic Ocean | collected...
TTTTGAAGTTCTGTGGGTAGGATTGTCTTGTACAAGGGATGTTGCAACAAAACACCTTGGTTCTTGCCCTGGCGGCCTTCCACGAGCACGGCAAACAGGTGGCCTTCGTTACTTCCCTTGAATTCCAACTGCCCTAACTCCAGTGTCATGGCCACGATAGCGATGATCCGTTCGTCGTCCGAATCGTCAAAAATCGGTGTCGACACGGCTACTTTCCATTGACGCGTTGCGGTGCTTTCGAAGACTGTCGAAAGATGCGTGATCCGAATGTGCCCAGGTCGACGGGCATGGTTGTCCAAATCGTCCGCCCCACCGTGGAAATAAGACCGATAGGCGTAGTTTTTGCCGACCGGATTGACGAAATTGTCGGGCTGCGCGGCGCTCGCGAAGGCTAGGTGCGTGCCCTGCGTGCTGGTCACAAACCAGCTGGCGGCGTTAGGCAGTCGGTCGCTCTGCAGCAAGTCGTGTAGCTTGGCCTCTAGATCACCACGTGCGGGAATCGCAGCGAATGTTGCCCGCAGCTGTTCCAATTCCTGTTCGGGGACATCTGGGTCGCTGAGGTGTGCCAGAAGTTGTGAAGTGGACTCGTTCTCGATCAGGTTCTTTACGGCGCTGCGAAAGGAGTCGTCTTCTGCCCGGTCCCGGACGGCGCTAAAGTAGGTTTCCATGGCATGAGACACGTTGGTCGCCACGGTGGTCGCCGTCCACACGTTTTTCTCTAACGATTCCTCAATGACTTCTCGCTCGTGAGCCTCCATCGCACTGTTGTATCCGTGCAATGCGAACAACGATGTCAATCCGAGCAGAATGATCGGCCCCACAAAACCCAGCATCAGTAGCGGTCGTCGTGCCCGGTTTGCGTCACGTGACCGCAGCGCATCGATGAGTTCCTGCACGTTGGCAAAACGATCGCCAGGATGGACGGCCAGGCAACGGTCAACGATGTCGACTAGCGTCCGATCGATGCCACGGACGGACCGGTGGGCGGACGGCGGCGGCGCGTCACGCAGGGCTGTGCGGTATGCCTCCAGGCGCTGATTCAAATCAGCTGATGTATCGAGCTGCTGGACGGTGCCTTCGTCACGGTGCGGAGGAGAGCCAGTCAGCAGACAGTACAGAATGGCGCCCAAGGCATAGACGTCCCAGCAGGCGTCAGGGACCGCATCCAAGTCCGCCTGTTCAGGTGCCATGTAAAACAACGTTCCCAGCGCAGGCAGCTGCTCGTTCGACAGCCGTGATTGGCCAAAATCGGCGAGGCGCGGCTTGCCATCCTGATCAAGCAGCACGTTGGCCGGCTTTAAGTCGCAATGCAACACGCCCTTGCCATGTGCGTGCATCAACCCGACTGCCAGCTCGTGAAATACCTCGACCCCCGCATCGACGGTCAGCGGGCCACGCTGCGACAGCAAGTCATTGAGCGACCCGTAGGCGACGTACTCCATCACGTAATAGGGCGGATCCGCATTCCAGCCCACGTCGAGTAATTGAACGACGTAGCGATCGGCGGACAGAAATCGCAACTTTTCGACTTCGCGGGAAAGCAATGACCAGTCGAGTCCTCCCCGGTGCGTGTAGAATTTGATCGCCACATCCCGTCCGGTTGTGTGATCGACTCCGCGCCACACTTCGCCATAAGCTCCTGACCCGATGAATTGTTGGGTGTCATATCCGGGCACTTCAGTCGGTGGTTTCGTCCGTTGTAAACTCAACTGCTGGGCCAGACGCTGATCCTCGGTCGATTGCTGTTGTGTGCGGTCCAGCGACATGAGAGGTTTTCCCGAATCATCAGTGCCGAGTGGGGCGACGTCTTTTTCAGATGTTCATCTTGTAAGTCTTCCGGCAGTGGTAGATAAGTTGGGGTGGTTCGACCCCAGCCACCCACCGTCGCGAGAATGCCGACGAACTTGCGAAATTACGTCTAGTATCAGTATCCCAGGCCCGTGCGGTATGGTCCAGCTGAGAGTGCCAGCCATGGTCCCCGACCGGAACGCGTTGGTCGCCGAATTCGTGCAGCGGAAGAGCGGAAGAATCGTACGACCCCGGACATTCACAGTGGTAGCACCCGAATTCTCGATTTCAGCCACATTCATCGCCAGACGTCGTGCGTCTTTTGCGCAAGGGGGGTGCTGTCGTCAGACTGACATTTCGTTGCGTTCTGGCGTTGACTCTGGTATGAGTTCCACTAAAATGTTGCGTCCTTTGGACTTGTATACCGCGATCGTCCTTGACACGTCCAGTGAAAAAGCCGCGTAAGGGCGGGGGAAAGGCGGCGACTGGACTCGGCAAGTGCCCACGGCAATGTACCGACGCCGATCATTGCCCAAATTATCCAGACGGCATCTGCGACGAAGCCCCCTCAGGATCGGACCGTCGAAAACAAAATACGCAAGGCGATCGCAGGCGACATGACCTTATGTCGAAGCACAAGCAACCTGATCATGATGGCGATGGTCGACTGGAAGAATCTCGTCGCAAGAAACTGGTTAGGATTGCCGAGTTGGGTCACGATCCTTGGGGTGGCCGTTTCGATGGTCGTTCAGCGATCAGTGACCTCCGAGCCCGGGCCGGAGAAATTCAGTGGAAAACGGCCGAGGGCGAATGGCACGAACTGCCTCCCCACGTTGACAGCGACGATTTTGACTTTCGCCAGTGGCTCGGCGAGCAAGGCCAGATTGAGATGACAGGCCCTCGCGTGCGCGCCGCGGGACGCATCCGCTTCCAGCGGCCAACCGGCAAGCTGCGGTTCATCAACATCCAGGACGCAACAGGTCAAATACAGTTGTTTGTTGGCAAGAATCAGGTCGGCGACGACAATTGGCAGCTTGCCGAGTGCCTTGACCTTGGCGACATCATCGGCATCGACGGGGAGCTGCGGCGGACAAAGACAGGGGAGATCACGATTTTCGCTGACCAACTGCATTTTCTTTGCAAGTCGCTTGAACCACCACCGGAAAAGCATCATGGCTTGGCCGATCCTGAGCTGCGCTACCGGATGCGATATGTCGATTTGACTTATACCGACGGTGTGTTGGAACGCTTCCTGCAGCGGACCAGGATTGTCCAATCGATCCGGCACACATTGGGCGACCAAGGTTTTTGTGAAATCGAAGGTCCAACGTTGCATGCTATCGCGGGTGGTGCTGCGGCTCGACCGTTCACCACGCACCACAACACGCTCGATATGACGCTGTATCTCCGCATCGCGCTGGAGCTGCATTTGAAACGCCTGCTGGTCGGCGGGATGGAACGGGTATACGAGCCGGGTCTACCGTAACGAGGGGATCAGCCCCAAGCATAATCCAGAATTCACGATGCTCGAAGTCTACGAAGCATACGGTAACTACGAGACGATGATGGATTTGACCGAGGTGCTGGTTCTGGGAGCGATCGACGCCATCGGCGGGGAAAAGAGACGGTCCTGGTCCGGCGGCCAGATCGATTTTACGCCACCATTTGCGCGAAAAACATACGATGAGTTGTTCGCCGAGCATGCTGGAGTCGATCCACATGATGCCGATGCGGTCCAATCACTTGCCCGCCGCATCGGGTTGGATTCGGCTGGCAAACACCCTGATGTCGTCAAGAACGAGATCTTCGAGGAAAAAGTCGAAGACGCGTTGGCGGGACCGATTTTTGTGCTCGACTATCCGGCTAGCATTTGTCCGTTGACCAAACGCCGGCGAGATAATCCACAAATTGCGGAACGGTTCGAGTTGTTCATCCAGGGGATGGAAATTGCCAATGCTTATACCGAACTGAACGATCCCGACCTGCAGGATGAGTTGTTCCGCACGCAACTGGCGGGGCTTTCCGAGGAGGATTCTATGGCCAAGGTGGACCAAGATTTCGTGCGCGCACTGCGCCACGGCATGCCCCCCGCCGGTGGACTCGGAATCGGTATCGATCGTCTGGTCATGTTATTGACCGACACACAGACAATTCGAGAAGTTATCTTGTTTCCACTCATGAGGCCAGAACGACAGTAAGGGTGAGGTGGCGATGCGGTATCATGCATATGTGTCCTTTATGTCCTATGGCCTAGCGGTTACGAACCAGGAACATTAACTTCGTCAATTTTCAAAGCGCTAAAGGAATGGCCATGTATCGATTTCTACTCTGTTGGCGGTATCTCCGCACGCGTTACATTGCACTGGCTTCGATCCTTAGCGTGACGTTGGGTGTGGCCACCATGATCGTCGTCAATTCAGTGATGGCCGGATTTTCGCACGAAATGCATGTGCGACTGCACGGCATTCTGTCCGACATCGTGTTCGAATCGGTCAGTTCGAACGGCATTTACGACTCGGACGTGGTGATGCAGGAAGTGCGTGACGTTGTCGGCGACGATTTGGAGGGCATCACCAACGTCGTTCATATCCCAGCCATGCTTTCGTTCAAGTTGCGCGGCGAATGGGTGGCACGGCATGTCAATTTGATCGGCATCGACGAGGGGGCTCATGCTACGGTCAGTGACTTTGGCAAGCATTTGCTGCACCCGTCGAACCGAGAACAGCTCAGTTTTGAATTGCAGGATGGCGGTTATGACACGGTCGACCACGCATCAGGGGACCGGGTGGCTTCCCGGACAGCGCTGCAACGAGCCGGTTGGCCTAGTCGCCGCGAGCGGTTCGCGGCGGAACAGGCGTACCAACGCCATCTGCAGCGCATGCACGATTTGGACAAAAGCGAAGCGGATCGCACTAGCGAAGCCGCGGAAGATGTGCCGCAGGATCCTTACGCAGTTGCACCCGTCAATCCGTATGCGGCCGATACGCAGCCGGGTGACGACGACCTGTTGGATGCCAGCACGCAACAACATACGGGTGTCATACTCGGCATTTCGATCGCCAGCATACGACATCGCGCGGCTGACGGGCAGATTGGTGATTACTTCATGTGTTTGCCGGGCGATGATGTGAATATTACGTTTCCTTCGTCAGGCATGCCACCTCAAGCGGTCACCGGATCTTTTACGATCGTCGACTTTTATGAAAGCAAGATGAGCGAATACGATTCAACGTTTGCTTTTGTTCCCATTCGTACGTTGCAGGAACTACGCGGAATGATCGACCCGTCAACCGGCGCGGCGGCGGTAACATCGATCCAGATCAAGCTTCGCGAGGGTGCAGATTTGCATGAAGTCTGCCAGCGGTTGCGGAATCGTTTTCCGGCGCACCAGCATCCGTATCGCATTCAAACTTGGCAAGAAATGCAAGGGCCGCTGCTGGCGGCAGTGCGCATGGAGACCGTCATTCTCAACATTTTGCTGTTTTTGATCATTGCCGTGGCCGGATTTGGCATTCTGGCGACGTTCTTCATGATTGTCGTCGAAAAAACGCGGGACATCGGCATATTGAAATCGTTGGGAGCGCCGGGAGGCGGTGTGATGAGCATCTTTCTGAGCTACGGTCTATCGCTGGGTACCGTCGGATCGGGTGTCGGTATGATGCTCGGCCTGCTGTTTGTCTATTTTATCAATGAAATCGCTGCCGTATTAGAATGGGTGACAGGCCGCGAAGTTTTTGATCCCACGATTTACTACTTTCAGGAAATACCGACAATCGTCAGTCCATTCACGGTCTGTTGGATCGTCGTCGGCGCGGTGTTGATTGCCGTCGTCGCCAGCATCATGCCCGCCCTGCGCGCAGCCAGGCTGCATCCGATCGAAGCATTGCGGTATGAGCAATGACGGGTTTAGTGTTCAGGTTTCGGTTTTCGGGTTTCAGATCAGCCTTTTGAAGGTGGCAATGACAGCATCCTCACGTACTCCACCGTTTGCGACAACAATTGTGCCGGTTTGTGTGTTGAACGGCATGACTACCCCCCGCCTTTAGTCGTGCGGTGAATCAGGTTGGAAGCTAAAACGATACCGTTACCTATCCTCAGTCGCGCCAGCCGTTTTCCATACTGCCGGGATGGTTACCGCGACCGAAACACAGCCATCGGTGAATACGAGTGCGGCTCTGTTTCGGTTTCGGTATCCCTCCGCTTGATATCTGAGTGGTTAGCGAGACCGATCTTTGGTGTACTATGTCGTTTAGCCTGGGATCTGACCCACCGCACGACTAAGGTCGCGGGGGTCGTTTCTGGCATTGGAAATGGTGCTGTCATTGCCACCTCCAAAAGGCTGATCTGAAAACCGAAACCTGAACACTGAAACCTCGAACGGAGTCGACGATGTCCGCAACAGACAAAACGACCATGGTCACCGCCCAGAGCAGCGAGGCCACCAACCTGCGTTGGCCCAGTGTGAATCCATCCAGCTCGTCGCAGGGGACGTTGCTATCCGTGACCGGTCTCACCAAGAGCTACCACAAAGGCCAAGTTTCGATTCGAGTGCTGCAGGGAGTCGACCTGTCGATTCGCGCGGGTGAGGTTGCCGCCATCGTCGGCCAGAGTGGCTCGGGAAAAAGCACTCTGCTGCATTTGCTCGGTACACTGGATAAGCCCGACACCGGTACGATTCACTTTGACGGACAGCGGGTCGACAATTTACCATCCCACGCGTGCGACACTCTGCGAAATCGCTCGATCGGCATGATCTTTCAGTTTTATCATCTGTTGCCCGAATTGACGTTGCTCGAAAATGTGCTCAGTCCACTGATGATTCAGGAGTCGGCCTGGGCCTACTGGCGAAATCGACAGCTGCATACAGAACGCGCCACCGAGTTGCTCGAAATGATAGGATTGTCGCATCGCATCAAGCATCGGCCGAGTGAGCTGTCTGGCGGCGAGATGCAGCGTGCCGCAATCGCCCGGTCGCTAATCGCCCAACCGAGAGTATTGTTGGCCGACGAGCCGACAGGAAACCTGGACCAGCAAACCGGATCGGAGATTCTCAATATCCTGCGCACCTTGAACGACCGGGAAAACCTCACTATAGTCATGGTAACGCACGATCATGCGATCGCCCGACAAGCGGACCGCGTCGTTCAGCTTGTCGAAGGACGTGTGAGGGAGATCGACAGTTGCGCAGCGTAACATTACTCACTAGCCACTCCTTACTCCTTACTACTTGATGTCATTCAAAGTTTACATTGACGGTAAGCTCTACGACAAAGAGGACGCCAAGATCAGTGTCTACGATCATGGGCTGTTGTACGGTGACGGAGTATTTGAAGGTATGCGGAGTTATGCTGGGCGGGTGTTTCGGCTGGAGCAGCATCTACGCCGTCTGTGGAACTCAGCCAAAGCGATTTGGCTGGAAATTCCGCTGAGCCGCGCAGTACTGGCAGAGGCCGTTAACGAGACATTGCGGGTCAACAACATTGAAGATGGTTACGTTCGGCTGATCTTGACACGTGGTGCCGGGACACTCGGTTTGGACCCGAACCGGACCAGTAATCCGCAGGTGATCATTATCGCCGACCATATTACGTTGTATCCTGACGAGTTCTACCAGAACGGTTTGGAACTGATAACCGTCAGCACGATGCGCAACCATCCAGCCGCGCTAAATCCGCGCATCAAATCGCTCAACTATTTGAATAATGTTTTGGCGAAAATCGAGGGCCTCCAGGCGGGGTGTGTCGAAGCCTTGATGTTGAACCACAAAGGAGAAGTTGCGGAGTGTACCGGGGACAACATTTTTCTGGTGCGCGACGGAGACCTTTACACTCCACCTATTGATGCCGGCATTCTTGAAGGTATTACGCGCGAAGCGGTGATTGAGATTGCCGCGAACGCCGGGATCACTGTGCGGGAAGTGCCGTTAACGCGGCACGATGTCTACATTGCCCAGGAGTGTTTTCTGACCGGCAGCGCGGCCGAAGTCGTTCCCGTGGTCAAAGTGGACAGCCGTACGATCGGGGACGGCAAGCCGGGCTCCATGACACGCAATCTGAGTGAACGATTTTATCAACTCACTCGGAAATCATAACAGTTTCGAGTTGAAGGGAGCGACAAGTATCGGTGGATATCGAAATGTCATACATGTTTGACGGGGTGCGATCGAAACAGCCGGTTTGGCGCGTGCTCATCGCGGCCGGAGCCCTAATATGGTCGTTGCACGGGGCCAGCCGGGCCGACGATTGGCCACAGTGGCGTGGGCCGCAGCGGGACGGCGTATGGCGCGAGACGGGAATCGTGAGTCGATTTGAGCGGGAACGGCTGGAACCGGTCTGGCGCGTCGAAATTGCTTCGGGGTACAGCGGCCCGACGGTAGCTGACGGACGGGTGTACGTCACGGATCGTGTCGTCAAGCCGACACAAATGGAACGTATCCATTGTTTCGACTGGAAAACCGGGATCCTCATTTGGACTCATGACTATGAGTGCCCGTACGTCGACGTCAGTTATGAAGCGGGGCCGCGGGCAGCCGTGACGGTCCATGACGGACGTGCCTACTCGTTGGGTACGATGGGCCACTTCGTCTGTCTGGACGCGGGCACCGGCACGGTTTTGTGGCAACGGGATTTGTTCTCCGAATACAATATTCGCATGCCGATTTGGGGTATCGCTGGGGCCCCGCTCATCGTTGGCCGGCAGGTGGTCGTGCAGATTGGTGGCAGCGATGGGTCCTGCGTCGTGGCGTTCGATCGGAAAGATGGCGACGAAAAATGGAAGGCGCTCGACGATCGAGCTTCTTATTCGTCCCCGATACTTATTGAACAAGCGACACGCCAGGTCGTCGTCTGCTGGACGGGTGACAGCGTGTCCGGATTGGCTGCGGACCAAGGAGAGGTATTGTGGCGATTTCCGTTTCCACCGCAGCAAATGGTGATCGGCATTTCCACCCCGGTGGTGGACCGAGGACGATTGTTCGTAACTTCGTTCTATGACGGATCACTTATGTTGCGTCTGGATGGGCGCCGGACCAGGGTCGAGGAAATCTGGAGTGCCTGTGGTACGGACGAAAAGCATACCGAGGCGCTGCATTCCATCATCAGCACACCCATGTTGCGAGGGGATTACCTTTACGGGGTGGATAGTTACGGCGAGCTCCGTTGCCTCGATGCCCGCACGGGAAAACGAATCTGGGAAGACCATACGGCCACCCCTCGCGCTCGCTGGAGCAACATTCATTTCGTGGAGCACGACGAAGACGTCTGGATGTTCAATGAGCGTGGCGAGTTGATCATTTCACAACTCTCGCCGGGTGGATTTCGCGAACAGAGCCGCGCCCTGCTGATCGAGCCCACCGAGGCACAGCTCCGGCAACGAGGCGGAGTTTGCTGGGCTCATCCGGCATTTGCCTATCGCCATGTCTTTGCCCGCAACGACAAGGAACTGATCTGTGTCAGCCTCGAAAAGGATCGTTGAGATTTTCTCGATTTTGCCTCAAATCATCCTGCTCCTAAACATCCTGCCCCCAATCATTCTGCCCTTTCTGCGGACTACATGATGGCCAACTTGTCCCACGGCGTAGGGTCCAACCCCAACGTTCGCGCGGCATCGCCAATCCGAGTCCACGTTGTCTGGTCGATCGGGATCCCGTTTTCGGTTCGCTCACGAGTCTTCCGCCATTCCGGGTCTCCGGGTAGCAGGATCTCGCCTTGATCGGGATCGATGCGGCTGGTCCGGATGTGCTCCACGAGGACTTCCAGTTCGCGATAGTACGTATCCAGCTCTGTGAAGTGCTCGATGCTGTAGACGTTGATCATGACCCCATTGCTTTTCATGATCCGCTCACCGGATGCACATCCTTGTCCACTCAATGCTCCCCCCAACAATTCCACGATGAAACTCAAACAATATCCTTTGTAGGCGACCACGCCGCCCAGCGGGAGGATCGCGCCGGGAGGGTCACCGACGAAGGCCTGAGGATCGGTACTGGGTCGACCTTGGTAATCGATGACCCAACCGGTAGGAAGCGGTTTGCCCTGGTTCGCAGCGACACGTACCTTGCCTTCGGCGGTGACTGAAGTTGTCATGTCGACCAGGATCGGTGCGTTGTCGCGACGTGGTGCCGCGAACGCTATGGGGTTGGTACTCAATTTGCCATCGATACCACCATACGGTGCGATCTGACGCCCTAAGTGGCCTGCATTGGCGAAGATCAGCCCTATCAGCCCCTCGCGCGCGGCGAGCAACGGATAGGCGCCGACGCGCCCAATATGGCTCGTATTACGTAATCCAACGGCGGCAAAACCATAATCGCCCGCTTTGCGCATGGCTAGTTGCATGGCAAATTTGGCTGCGATCTGTCCGAACGCACCGTCGCCATCGACGACCGCAGTGCAAGCCTTTTCCTGCACGATCCTGGGAGTGCCACGTGGGTTGAATACACCTTGAGCGATCTGCCCAATGTACTCATACATCCGCAACGTGCCGTGAGAGTCATGCCCGGCGAGGCTCGAGTCAACGAGATG
>Ga0310123_10004695_pt1 | contig 10309 bp, 7 predicted proteins | sample CB6_AW_1057_MG_FD_203505 | JGI IMG/M metagenome (GOLD analysis project Ga0310123, IMG submission 203505) | Marine microbial communities from Western Arctic Ocean, Canada - CB6_AW_1057 | ecosystem: Environmental > Aquatic > Marine > Oceanic | place: Canada: Western Arctic Ocean | collected...
TGGCATTTTCTGACCGGGTTGCGTCGGTGAAAAAGAAAGTGGCCGGTGTTGGGTCCGCCGCGCCATGGTCTCGGAGACGGCGGGTGTTCAGCCCCGTGAGACACGTGGCGCACCAATCCGTCAGCCGATGGATCACGATTTGTTTCAGGAGAGGAATTGGTATTGATCCGTAATTGCCAATCCTCCATCACCCTGCCGTCCGGCTATTCTAGCAGTTTGAATCCGGTGGCCTCGAGACAGAGAAAAAACCCCTCGGCGTTCGAGAAGATGTTGCCCTTTTCGATGTAGCTGTCCGTCGTGAACGGGCTCAGGTTTGTCGGTGGATAAATCATGAACCGCCGTTTCAAGTAGTCGCGGGCATGTCCCAATTCATCCATCATGCCGGTCGACAGCGGCGGCCTCTCGGCGTACGGGTGGATAGCAACGACGGCGTCCACCTTGCCGACGAACCAGTGCAGGTCGCGGTGAACCGTGAAGGCATAAGAGCATTCACGTTCGCGCTGGTCCTCGAATGAACTGCTGATCTCGATCGCCTGCGGATCGATGACCAGCCCGTACCGGTTGAGTCGCGTGATGACCTCGTCCACTTCCCGCCGGGCGGTGGCATCGGAATGGGTCATCGAGTACGAGGCATAGAAGGACGGCACATTCTCGTGTTTCACCAGCTTATAAAGGCTCTCCGGGGGCTGACCGGTCGGTATCACATAATGGCGTACGCCAAGGGTCGCGGCCCAATCTTCCGAGAGGCTTACCTCCTCATTCATCCAGCTAAGAATCTCATTTATGCTGTGATCCTGTTCCTTGACTCGGCGGATGAATTCGTTCGCATTTGTCGGATCACTGAAGCGCTGACGGATCAGCCATTCGGCATCGATCAACGTCACAATGACATCCGGCTTGATGAAGCGCGCGATCTCCTTGTGATCCTTTAGCTTGATATTGATGCGATTCCATTCGATGGTCGCCGGAACACGGATCACGGCATGGGTCGTATTCTTTTCCTGGAGCTCGAAGCCGATTTTTCGATACTCGCGCTCACGCAGGACCTCGAACAGATAGTTCGTGATCCCGAGCAGGCGGTCGAGTTTCTTACCGCCGGTACTCTCGAGGGCCTCAACGAGGCTGTAATATTGGATGTCGAGGCCGTCCTCGGCTCCCAGTGCAAGCACCTTCCGGATGAAGCCCTCATCATCGATTCCGGCAATCATGCCGGTCACAAGAACACGCATAATAATTCTACATGAACCTCCGTTTGCCCTTCGGCATCATCGGATTGCTCTTCATCCGTCCTTTACCGACTTTCTGTTTCGGCGGCGCCTCCAGGTGCAGGGCATACCATTGTTCACCGAGCCCGGCGTTCGAAAACAGGTTGGGTTTGTTGTTGGCGAGATGCTGCCAATTGCGCTGGATCGTCTCATGCTCAGTCTTTTCCTTGGCCACGGCAAGCACTTCGAGCGCCTTCTCCGTCTCCTTCCGTTTGACCAGCATCCAGGCGTACAATGAGTAGATCAGCGTGGCCTTTTCATATTTGAACTTCTTAACACCTCGGCGAAAGGTCTTGTCGAGGTCGGCTGATTTCTGGTGATACTGCCGGGCCATTTTCATGGCCAGCGTCATCGGATCGAGGACGATAATCTTCGAAACGAGTCTGTCGACTTCCTCGAAACCCTTAATCTGGTAGTGCAGCTGCATCTTCAGGGTATTGATCTGGCGTTCCGCAAGCGGGCTCCATTTGTACAGGGGGCGCGCCCCTGTCAAAACGTCCAGCGCTTTCAAAATGCCCTTTTCGACAATCTTCTCGATCTGAGTCTGCATGACCTTTTGTGAACTGCCGGGTTTGGTCTGAAAGCGATTGATGAGACGCTGCGCTTCATTCTGGGATTCCTGAATCAAATTCTGGACCTGATTGGCGATGTTTGTCAGCCGCTTGCCGAAGTAACGCGTCATCGCGAACATGACGCCGATGGTCACCACGCACCCGACCGTGATGCCCCAGCCCGGGCTGTCCAGCACGACTTCCATGCCGGCACCGGCGCAAAATCCGGCGACAATAGATATGATGATTGACAGCATTGCGGGAATTTTAAATTCACAAAGTTGTTGCGCAATCGTCGGCGGCTCGGCAGAACGCGGGTATCCGCTCAACGCGTCCGATAACACCGCAAATCTACGTTCGCAGCCAGGAGCCGGGCGCCGGCGAAGCAGGCCTCGGCACCCGCCCGGCCCATCACACTGCCGTCGCGTATGTCGTTTCGCCGGCGGGTCGTCCGATCAATGAAAAGGGTCCTGTCCAGTCAATGGCGACGGATGCCACCTGTCCCGGGAGATCGCGCGGGTCTTCGAAAAAGACGAGACGGTTGTCGGGCGTGCGACCGAACCAGCGTTCTTTCTGCCGGGCCTCGACAAGGACATCGACTGCGGTGCCGAGAAAGCGGTCGTTCGTCTGCCGTTGAATTTCGCGCTGCAGCTCGTCGAGCATGTTGCGCCGCCGCTTCTTCTCGGCAAGCGGGACGTTGTCGACCATCTTGCGCGTCGCGATGGTCTTCGGCCGCGCCGAATAGGTGGACATGTGAACCTTGTCAAAGCGGACCTCCTGCAGCAGACGGTAGGTATCCAAGAACTGTGCTTCGGTTTCTCCCGGAAATCCGACGATGATATCGGTGTTGACCGCCGCCCGCGGCAGATGCGCCCGGATGCGGCCGATCAGACGGTGATAGTCGTCGATCGTGTATCCGCGGCGCATGTTCGACAACACCTCATCATTCCCGGCTTGCACCGGCACTTCCAAATGCGGGCAGACTTTGTCCAACTCGCCGACGGCGTCCAGCAGCTTATCGGTCATCCAGTTCGGGTGGCTGGTCAGGAAGCGGATGCGCTCGAGCCCGTCGATTTTATTGACCCTACCCAGCAGATCGGCAAGATCGACGGCATCGGCAAGGTCCATTCCGTAACGGTCAACGATCTGACCAAGCAGCATGACCTCGCGGATCCCTTGATCGACCAGACTTCGTATTTCGCCGATGACGTCCGGCGGCGGGCGGCTACGTTCACCGCCGCGGCGGTACGGGATGATGCAGAACGTGCAGGCATGCGAACACCCGAGCACGACCGGTACATACGCCGTGACTGCCGAGCCGCGTTGCTCAACGGGCAGCAGGACATCGGCATCCTGAATAGTGTCGCGGAGGTGCCGATCCCCATCGTCCCGCAGACCGCTGTCGTCGAAAAGATCGTTTTCCTGCAGGTAATCCAGAAGCGGACCGGTGTCGGAGGGCGGCATGAACACGTCGACGAAAGGGTATCGCTTTTTCAACGCCGGCGCTTCCTTGACGCCGACCATGCATCCCATGAGGCCGACCGTCAGATCGGGCCGTTCCGCCTTTATCGTCTTCAAGGAGCCGAGCCGCCCGTAGATCTTGTCCTCCGCCTGTTGCCGGACGACGCAGGTGTTGAGGACCACCAGATCGGCGTCTTCAGGTTGCCGCGTCGGCACGTAACCGATCGTCTCGAGCTGCGAACTGAGCTGGCGTGAATCCGCCTCGTTCATTTGGCAGCCGATGGTCCAGAGATAATATTTTCTGGTGTCGCCGTGCTTCATTGCGCTGTGGTTCCGTTTATCTAAACCTGTAACTTAGGATTCGACCGGACGCTTGTCAATTTGCAACCTCTAATTGTCGATCCCCGACGGAGTGACCCGCAGCTGTCTTTTGTCCGGTGGATTCTTGAACTATTAGTAATGGGAAATTATACTGTGGCTGCTCATCCGCAGGTCAGGAATCCCGTCGTCTGTGAACGCAACCATCGCTAACGAAGCGAGCACCATTTGGAACGATGACAATCATTACTGAAACGACGTCCGGTGACACGCTGCAACTGCCGGTAGATACTGCACTTCCGCAGCACAGCGCCCTGTCTCGGAAAAATGGTTATGCCAATGCGGCGAAGGATTTTGACTGGCTGGAGAAGAACATTCCCTGCCAGACCGCCTGTCCGGCGGGCACGGATATTCCCGAATACCTCGCCGCGATCGCCAAGGGCGATCACCAGTACGCCTATCACATCAATCTGGTCGATAACGTCTTTCCCGCCATTCTCGGGCGCGTCTGCTCGCGCCCCTGCGAAGACGAATGCCGCCACGGCTGGGAAGGCAACGGCGATTCGGTGGCGATCTGTTTTTCGAAACGATCGGCGGCCGATTTCGCGAACCGCGAACCGGTTGTGCTGCCCCCGGTTTTCCCGGCCACCGGCAAGAAGATCGCCGTCATTGGTGCGGGCGTAGCGGGGTTGGCTGCCGCCCGTGATCTGGCACTGTGGGGTCATGCGGTGACGGTGTACGAAAAGCACTGGAGCCCCGGCGGCATGCTCAACCAGGGCATTCCAGAATTTCGGCTGCCGCGGGATTTGATCGAGAAGGAGATCAAGCAGATCGAAATGGTCGGCGTTGACATCATCTGCAGCACCGAGATTGGCCGCCATATCATGATGGCCGACCTGCTGGCCGACAACGATGCCGTCATCATGGCCGCCGGAACCCTGCGCCCGAATATCCTCGGCCTCGAAGGCAGGGAGTTGGGCGGCATCCGTCACGGGCTCGACTTTCTCCTGGCCGCCAACGAGACCGACGAGTGCAAAATTGCCGGCGATGTCATCGTTGTCGGCGGCGGCTTCACAGCCATGGACTGTGCACGGACGGCGTTCCGCTACGGTGTCAATTCGGTACGCGTGCTCTACCGCCGGTCCCAGACCGAAATGCTGATCACGCCGGGCGAATTGGAAGAGTTGGAGCACGAGGGAATCCCGATGGAGTACATGGTGAGTCCCGTGTCTTATATCGGCAACGGAAAAATCAACACCATGCGCTTCGCCCGCACGGAACTCGGGGAACCGGACGACAGCGGCCGGCGCCGGCCGATTCCGGTCGAGGGTTCCGAATTCGATGTCCCCGCCGATGCCGTGCTGCTTGCCACCGGCCAGTTCCCGGCAACCGACTGGATCGATGAATCGCTCCGCTCCCGATTCGTGGGCGATGACCAGTGGCTTCTTAGCGGCAAAGCCGAAGAAACTGCGGTCGACAAGGTCTTTGTCGCCGGCGATTTCGCGATTGGTGCGTCGACGCTGATTGATGCAATCGGCCATGCCAAGGATTGCGCACGCAAGGTGGATGCCTTTCTCACGGGCGAACAACGTCTCACGGACGTCGCCATCATCGAAGATGCGACAACCACCGGGCGCAAACGGGAAATGGATTTCATCCCCTTGAATACCATGCCCACCATCCCGCTCGAGGAGCGTACACTGACTGCCGAAGTGGAGTCCGGTTATGCCGAGTCCATGGCGGAAGAAGAGGCCACGCGCTGCTATCTCTGCCACTACAATTTCGAAATCGACAATGACCTCTGTATTTACTGTGACGGCTGCCTGCGTGTGAAGCCCGTCGAGAATTGCATCGTCAAAGTCAGCTCGCTCGATTATGACGCGAACGGGCGGATCATCGGATATAACCGATCCGAAAGCGCCATGGACTATAATCTTCTTTATATCGACCAGAACGAGTGCATTCGCTGTGGTGCCTGCGTCGATGTTTGTCCCGTCGATTGTATCCCTGTTCAAAAGGTCAATAAGCGCGTCGTCAAGTCGAGCGAGCTGTACGACGATGCGGCGGGATGAAGAGGAATGACGATCAATGAACAAATCGTCTTCGGTATCTTTGCCGTCGCCATGACGCTGTACACCATCGTCTTGATTCTCAAGGAAGTGCGACAGTGGCAGGCGCGGCGATCCATTATCTCGCTCCGCCAGTTGGTCGTGCGGATTTTCGGCGGCATGCTCATGCTGATGCTGCTTGTCATGGTACTGGGCGGTATCGTCTTCGTGCAATTGGACGGCAGCCCCATCGGTCATTTCGTCGTTTATTGGCTGGCCTGCATTACCCTGGCCATGATCATCGGCATCGTCGCCCTGATTGACTTCTGCGTCGTTTTTCGATGCCGCCAGCGCCATCGAAAACTACTTCGCGAAGTCCGCACCAGCATGATGTCGTACCAGCAAATCGTTTCCCAATCGGTTGCGCCGGCACCGGAATCCGCGGACGAGTCATACGTCGAAAGACCCCTGTGAGCGCCTGAGTGTTTTCGCGCACCCCGCAATCTCGCCGCCGCCAAGATCCAACGGCAGCGGGAAAAATCAGCGGGAATCGCCGTAACTTTATGTGGTTACGTAATTAAAAAAATGTTGGCAAAAAATCGCCGCCGTCACCGCTGTGTTCATAACTGTCTGAGGATTTCAAATCGCATTCGGGGAAAAAAATCGACGAATCGGCATAATTATATACAACCTATTTATTATCAATTGGATGTGAAATACAGAAAAGGTTCTCTCGATTTTTTTAAATTTGCGGGTGCCTGTTGATAACTTGTGGACAGTTTGTGCATCAATCGCAAAAAACCTCGGAAAGCTAGAGACTTAAACCCGATTAAATAGCGAACCCGAATCTCACAGGCGTTCGGCGTCGTCGACGGCTGGCTGGCATTGCCCCAAGTGCGTGTAGTGCACCCGGCGGCTGAGCACTGGCGCCTGCTTCGTGGTTTGCTCAGCGACTGTGGCACCGCCGGCAACCTGACTATTGACGTGCACCTTGCCGCATTGGCGCTGGAGAACGGTTGCGAACTGTGCTCGACAGATAGCGACTTCGGCTGCTTTTCGCGGTTTCACTGGACAAATCCCCTGGTCGCGTGGAAACCCTGGCAACCGGAATGTCAAGAGCGAATGGGTGCGGCGTGACTTTCTGAGTTGCTGCAGCATCTTCTGATTTCAGACGCAACCAGAACTGGCCCCGCAAGGGAGCCGCTGAACATCACGTGACCATCCCGCATGCGGGACACGTGGAACGTGATCCGTCCGCTGACGGATAGCTCTAATCACTGGAGCCTTATGTCTTCCTTCCTCGAGAGCGTCAATCGCATGATTAATCAGGCCGTGGAGCGCATGGACCTGCCGCCCGGGCTGGCGGAGGAGATCCGCGGCTGTAACTCCGTATATCAGGTCCGGTTTTCTGTCAAGATCCGGAACGAGTACAAGGTCTTTCATGGGTGGCGTGCCACCCACAGCGAACACCGGTTGCCGGCCAAGGGCGGCATCCGCTACGCGCCGAATATCAACCAGGATGAAGTCGAGGCGCTGGCCACGCTGATGACCTTCAAGTGCGCCGCTGTCGATGTTCCCTTCGGCGGCGCCAAAGGCGGCTTGTCCATCGATCCGCGTCAATACAACCGTGAGGAGCTCGAGCGAATCACCCGCCGCTTTGCTATGGAACTCGCGAAGAAGGATTACCTCAGCCCCAGCCTAAATGTACCGGCACCCGACATAGGGACCGGTTCGCGTGAGATGGCGTGGATCGCCAACACTTACCGAATGCTGAACCCGCAGGACATCGACGCCGAGGCGTGCGTCACCGGGAAACCGGTCGAGATGGGCGGCATTCGCGGGCGTGTGGAAGCTACGGGCCGGGGTGTTCAGTATGGCTTGCAGGCGTTCTTCGATTATGAAGAAGACGTAAACAGTGCGGGACTTGAAGGTAGCCTCGAAGGTAAGCGGATTATTGTCCAGGGATTGGGGAACGTCGGCTATCATGCCGCGAAGTTCCTCGAGGAAGAGGACGGTGCCAAAATAATCGCGATCATCGAACGTGATGGCGCGCTGTTGAACGAGAACGGCATCTCAATTGAAAGGGTGCGAGCGTACGGCGCCGAACACGGGGGCGTCAAGGGGTTTCCGGATGCTGAATTCATTGCCGATGGCGCGCCGATACTCGAGCATGACTGCGACATCCTGATCCCGGCGGCGCTGGAGGGGCAGATCACTGAAGAGAATGCCGGCCGGATTCAGGCTAAGCTCATTGCCGAAGCGGCCAACGGGCCGGTGACCTACGAGGCCGATTGTATCCTGCGGCAGCGGGGCAGGATCTTGATTCCGGACCTGTATCTTAATGCCGGCGGTGTCACGGTTTCCTTTTTCGAATGGATCAAGAACCTCTCGCACATGCGCTTCGGACGCATGGAGCGGCGCATGGATCAGATCCGCATGGAGGCGGAGATCGAGCTCTTCGAAATGGTCACAAACGATCCGGTGCCTGACGCCATTGCCAAACGGCTGCGGCGTGAGACGGATGAACTGAATCTGGTGCGCTCCGGCCTCGATGACACGATGCGCAATGCCTATGCGCAGATTCGCGAAATCTGGCACTCACGGGACGATGTGCCGGATTTGCGGATCGCGGCGTACATCGTGGCGATTCAGAAAATTGCGCACTATTATCTCGAGTACGCGTTGCAGTGAGCGTGCGGGTCTGATTAGTGCGCAGCACCTTGGAGTGCGTTGTCCTCGACGCATCCCAGTTCAAAGGCGGCAGCAGCAATCATTGGGACTTGGCCGAAATGCCGTCCGGCAGCTGTCGCGTAATCCGTCCGGGAGCCAGGTTCGATTCGGCCATGGCCCGCACCCTTTGTTGCGAAGATCGTCAAGCTGACGTGATACGTGAAGAACGGCGGCGTTCTTTTCATGTCGGCGGCTCAGTGTCCGACACACGACAAGCGGGATACGCCTTTGAAGATACTTCGGGACGGCAATCTCCGCCAACTGTTCGGGGTCGAAGTCACCGGCAGAGGTCGCTTGACTAACACCATTGCGGTGTCTGCAACCGATAGCTGCACCAGGATTAAGGAACGCGAAACGGCCGGGTTGCACGGCAGCGGACACAACAAGCTTTATGTCGCCAGGGTAAGCATCACGGCGCGGAGGTCCTGGCCAAGAATGCGCCTACCGGCGTGCCGTTGCTGAACCCGGCACAGGGTTGGCAAAGGAACGGCGTACCTGCTGGCGGTCTGGGGATATCCGGGCAAAGATAATCTGCGGGACTGCATGCGGCACGTCATCGGCGGGCGGGCACGTTATGCGGTGTTGCCGATCCGCGTCGAATCCGCGGACACGGCTAACTTCTCGGTATCGTTCCTCGGCGTAAAATCGAAGGAACAGCCGACGCCGGGAAAAACGCCGACACTCATCAATCTCACCGACATCAACTGGTGGGACATCGAAAACGAACGTGCGGAGCACACTCTTATTCTGGAACGACCCCGCTGTCCCGGTGGCGGTCAATGCTCGCGATATGGCGACCATGCTGTGGTCTCGGGACCTGGTTCTGATTCCCGAAGACAAAATGTTTATGATTGAAGACGTCCGGGACATGGGCAACGGTTGGGCATTCATTCTTCCGGGCGCCGGACCGCAGCAGTTCCGCGCATGTTCACTGTGAGGCCGTGAGATCAGCCGTCACGCTCGACGGCCGCCGGATCCGTTCCAAGCCTGTCGCCGACGGTATATACTTTGATGCCATCCTTTCCGGCCGGCACATATTTTACTTCTCATTGGGATGATTGATTAGTCGGCAGGTTTTTATTTCGGCTTGCGAAGACGTCGCCGGGCAGAGACGAGTCACCCGTTTTCGCATTCCAATTTGGTCAGCAACTGTTGGGCTCTTTCGCGTTTTTCCGAGTCCGGGTCCCGGGCGATGATCCGTTGGAGCACGGACAGCGCACGCCGGTCGCCGGCCTCAGCCATTTCTAGCGCCAACTTGTCGCGCTGCCGGTTGTAACTGTCGTCGTAGTCGGCGACGTGTAGGTCCCACTCCTGCCAATAATACTTGTAAGGGTCCGCGGTGGCGGGCCAATCGCGATAAATCTCCTCCCAGCCGGCACTGGCGACGCAATGCGGCGCCAGTGATTGTGCCGTGAGCGGCTGATTTCTGCTCTGATATCTGGCATCCATGGACAGCCGCAACTGTTCACCCCGGCAGGGCATGCCTTTGTGAACCGTCAGGCTGTGGAACAAAATGACATCGCCCTGTCTGGTCGGATTGTAGCGCCAGTCGTCGGGCAGTTCGTCAGTGATCTCCAGGCCGCCGGCGCCAAGCGCCGGGCGAAACTGGTAGATGTTGCCACGGTGGGAGCCGGCGCAGATCTGCAGTCCGCCCATTTCCTGCGGCACGTTGCTGAAAGGCACCCACGCCGTGTAAGTTGCCTCGGTCCCTTGAATCGGGATCCAGTCCTGGTGCGGCGGTGTGGTGAATTCCGTTTTCTGCGGAAATATGTAGCGAGCAATGACGCGGGGATGCGGCACCACGGGTTCGCCGATCATGCGTTCGATCAGCCCGACCAGATTCGAGTGGTGCTGGATGGCCTGGAACTGCGGTTTGCGGTACAGCTCGACCAGCACGTTCATATAAGGCTCCTGCGGCTCGACGCGAAATCCGCTC
>Ga0310123_10004698_pt1 | contig 10307 bp, 11 predicted proteins | sample CB6_AW_1057_MG_FD_203505 | JGI IMG/M metagenome (GOLD analysis project Ga0310123, IMG submission 203505) | Marine microbial communities from Western Arctic Ocean, Canada - CB6_AW_1057 | ecosystem: Environmental > Aquatic > Marine > Oceanic | place: Canada: Western Arctic Ocean | collected...
GTTGCTGGACTTTTGGGAGCGGAACCCATGCTGGCGGCCCGCATTGATAATATAATTGGTATCCGGGACGCTGGCAAGGTATTTCAGCGCCTCCCCGAAAATCCAATCGAGGGTCAGAACGACGCCGATGTGATTTGGTAATTCGATCTCATCAACAGTCTAGGTGTGTTCCCCCACGCCTCCGTCATGGGTCCGCGGAGACGTTGTTCGGTCACGCCGTCATACAAGAATCGAATTTACGTCGTGACCGGCAATGGGATATCGGACCGAAGTGAGGTCCCAGCGCGGGACGCGCCGAGCCCGGTCTGTTTTGACAAAGATATGGGCAAGGTTCTCTGGACGGACGCTTCGCCGGGAAAAAATATTCTGTTCTCCCACGGTGCGGACCGCTCGTTGTTAACTTTTCGATCGTTGGCGGTCACGTATCTGGAAGTGGGGATTTTTCGGTGCATTCTGCTTGCTCTATTTGTTCATGGTGGTCCATTCTCTTACTCTTAAGACCGGTCGTTGGCCCCGCGGTGACAGTGGCGGTGGTTGCAGCGGAGACGGTGGCGGCGGTTAGTCCAGGTCACACCGCAGTTCGAACCGGTCGGTTCAATTGGTTTGACTTGTGCAGAAAAATCCGCCGGGCTATGCACGGGGTCCAGGTCGAAAGTCCCTGGACAATTCACCCGCCCCCCGGCTACAGCCCCACACGACGCCTCGCTAGGCTCTATATTGGTGGCAGCTGGATTCCGCAGGGCCACACGTGAAACGTCTGCTGGGTGTACTGCTGGTGCTGAGGGTGGTGGAGTGTGGTGTTTCGGTCGCCAAGTTGGAAGAGTTGGGAGCGGATATCAAGCGGAATCACCAGGGCGACATTGTCCAAGTCCGCACCCACGACTCCCTCCTGATCAAAGACGCAGATCTGGTGCATCTCAAAAGGATGATCAACCAGCAGACGCTCTCTCTGCCCCGGCGGATCACCGATGCGGAGCTGGTGCACCTCAAGGGGTTGACCAAACTGGAAGTCCTCGGCCTCGACAGCGGGCCACTGGCCTGATTCTCACAGCAGACAAGGAAAAAAACAAAGTGCGATTGATAGGAAAACTGGAAGCGACTGCATAGGCCAGCTCTCCTCTTTAGCCCGGATCATTCATATAGTTGCCAACATTCAACGTAACATTCTTCGGAACAGGAAGTTATGGCTATCTTACCCAAAACACAGTGCATTGAAGCCTGAAACGCAAGCGAGGGATATACCCGTAATCTATCTCGCTTGCGATTCGGGTTTGAATAATCCGGGTTAGCAGACATCGACCCGGTCTTCCGCTTCTTGCATAACTAAGTTGTGGATCGCGGCAGTAAATCTCCGGGGAATTTCGCTGGTGTGATCCAACTGGTCTCGCAATGACTTTCTTTTCCTTGGAATTCCCCACCAGAATGCGGTAAGTTGGCAGACGCCAGGTCCACCAACGTATTTTCCCCGGTAGATAATTCACCTGAGGAGTTTTTCTCGATGGCAATTCACTCCTTCCCCGTCAGACAATTCCTGCCACTTGGTCTGGCTCTACTGATCGCTGTCAGCTGTGGCCCGGGGCTTCCCGCTGCCGACTCGATCGACGATCTCCTCAGGCAGGCCGGGACTAAAAAGGGCCTGGCAGTGATTCTCGGTTTGCCAGCGGGGGATGCTTTTTTTCCAGCACGGCTGGCGGAGCAGAGCGACCTGCTGGTCCATGTCCAATTGGCTAACAAAAAGCAGTTGCTGGCCAGTCGTAATCAGGCACGAAAGCAGGGGGTCCTGGGGACACGCGTGACAATGGAAGCGGGATCTGCCGAGTCGATTCACCTGGCAAGTAACATCGCCGACCTAGTCTACCTGCCTGTCGGAAGACTTTCGGAGCGAGGCGCCAACGAGGTCCAGCGCGTGCTTTGTCCCGGTGGTGTTTCATTGATTGCCGGGACCACCTGGCAGAAACCCATCCCGGAAGGGACTGATATCTGGTCCCATCCCTACCATGGTCCGGACAACAATCCACGTTCCACCGACCAACTGGTGAGGGCCCCGTATATCACCCAGTTCATGGCGACCCCTTTTTATGGACCCATGCCCGCGGTGACTGTGGCGGCTGGGGGCCGGCTGTTCAAGATCTTTGGGCACATTGCCATCAAGGAGCGGGAATGGCCTCTGGTCAACACGCTCGTCTGTATTCATGGCTACAACGGCACCGAGCTTTGGAGGCGGCAACTGGAACCCGGGTTCATGGTCCATCGTAACCTGATGGTGGCGAATGACAGAGAACTTTACCTGGCCTTCAAGCAAAGCTGCCTGGTTATCGATGCGGTGACGGGTGAGACAAAAGGGAAAGTGGCGTTGCCAGCGAGAACCACTCCCGATCGGACCTGGAAGTGGATGGCAATCAAGGACGGTGTGCTGTATGCCATGTTGGGCGACGAGGAACAGGAGGCGGTTGTGATCAAGGGGGAACGGACCGGCGCCGGCTGGCCCTGGAGTGGACTGGGGATAGGATATGCCCAGGACCAGTACTCCTGGGGATTTGGACGCACGCTGGCAGCGATCGACCTGGAGAGTGGTGCGTTGAAGTGGTCCCTGCGGAAGGATAAACCGCTCGACAGCCGGGCAACCGTACTTCGCAATGGCCGTCTGTTCTATTACAGCGAGCAGAACTTCATTGGCAGCCTTGATATCGCCACGGGCAAGGAATTGTGGCAGCGGATCGACTCTGAGATCTTTGAAGCGATTGGAGAGAACGACAAAGCCCAGACGGCAAGCAAAGGGTTTTCCAGCAGCAGTTTTGTGAAAGCGGATGATGATGTGCTTTACTTTGCCGGGCCCCAGCGAACGAACTTGGTGGCCGTGTCGGCAACAACCGGTGACCTGCTCTGGAAACATCCACATGGGAACTACCAGTTGATCCTGTGCGAGGACGGGGTTTATGCCATGGGTCGGACAGAGACGAGCAAGAAGTTCGACCGTACCCGTGGCACAATCCTGGCCGACCTGCAGTGTTTTCGGGGTAACTGTACCCGGGCCACGGCGACGGTTGATAGCATCTTCACTCGTGGTTACCGGCATACGGGAACCCAACGTGTACGGCTGGATGACCAGAAAGTAACTCCCTCACGAATTGGTCTGATGCGACCCGCCTGCCAGGACGGCGTGGTGGTGGCCCATGGCCAGCTCTACTGGGGACCATGGATGTGTGACTGTAACCTTTCACTGGTGGGAATCATCAGCCTGGCTTCCCGTGGGGACCTGGTTGTTGAGGGTCCGGCTGTCCAGGCCGAGCGGCTGGAGGTGATGGGAAGCCTGTCGAAGCCTCGCAAGGCACTACTGGTGGATGAAAAGGACTGGCCCGCTTACCGGCAGGGAAACCAGCGACATTCGGGGACTGCGGCCGAGGTTGGAGATGAGGTTAAGTCACTTTGGACGGTCGAAGGAAAGGGGAGTCGGCCCACGCAACTGGTGACCGCCGCGGGCCTTGGGTTTTTTGCCGGGACGAATGGCTGTGTTGAGGCGATCGAGATGTCCAGTGGCCGAAGCATCTGGACCGCTTTCACCGGGGCCGCGATAAATTATCCACCTGCCCTTGCCGGGGGTCGTGTGTTCGTGGGATCGAACGACGGTTGGGTTTATTGCTTTGAAGCAGTCACGGGCAGGCAACTCTGGCGGTTCCGGGCCGCTCCGATGGAACGCCAGATTCCGGTTCACGGTAGACTCACGTCGACCTGGCCCGTGGGAAGCGGTGTGCTGGTGGAGAATGGGGTGGTCTATGCAGCGGCGGGGATTGCCAGCTATGACGGGACCCACGTCTTTGCCCTCCACACAGAAAATGGTCATATCGCCTGGCAGAATAATACCTCCGGACGGATCGGGCAAAGCGAGGATGGTGCGGGGGTCAGTGTGCAGGGCCACCTGCTCCTGGACGAGGACCGGCTTTACCTAGCAGGTGGGAATGTTGTCTCCCCGGCAATCTATGATGTACAGAACGGGGCCTGCCTGAACACGCTTGAGGAAATCTGGACCAAGGCCCCACGAGGCCGCGAGCTTTTTCTGGCCAATGACGAGGTCTATGCCTTTGATCGACTGCTGTATGGTCCGGATCAGTACCAGGTAGGCCGTTACCATGCCAAAGACCGGTTTGCCCAGGCAATGCATGGCGACCTGGTTGTTCGGGCCAGGGCGGATCAGGTGCTGCGTATAACGGTTGACAGGGAATCGGGCGAGGCAATGGAGTTGTGGGAGAACAAGGATTTTCTTTCCACCATGGCCCTGGCGATCGCTGGTAAGCGAGTCCTGGTCGTGGGTGCCGTGGCTGGCGAGGAAGAAGCGACCGAGGAAGATCCGCAGCCGGTGTTCCACCTTACTGCGCTCGATAGTGAGGATGGAACGACGGTCTGGTCGATGCCGTTGCCGGGTGAACCTCGTCCCTGGGCACTCTCGGTAGACCGGGAGGGACGTGTGACGATCGCGTTGATGGACGGTCGGCTGGTCTGCGTGGGGAGCGAGTAGCCTAGTTCAAGTTACCTGCAGGGGAGAAACCTCGGTATCCACTCTCTCCACGAAGTGGAAAAGCGGGGGATCCCCGCTGTGCTGGTGCAGGACCGCAGCAGCTCGCAGTTGATCTTAAAATTCCGGCAACTCGGCCTGCTACGCCAAGTCGGGACGATGACAGACCTGGGCCTTGCAGAGCCAACCCCGGTGCCCGGCAAACAGCTAGTAACGTTCCAGCAGGAAATGTTCCAGTGTCTCCGTTTCAGATGCACCCAGCATCTCCTCCACCTGGTAGCGGTTGCGTAGAAGGGCACCTGATCGACTGCGCCGATTGAGGAACTCCGTCTCCTCCTCGCCCCCGCCATCTTCATCCGGGCGTGATGATACCGCAGGCTCCAGGCTGCGAGTGCTCCCGAGACTGCAAGTCGCGAACTGGTATCAAGCGAAAGGAAATGGATGCCGTGCGTGTTCTTGTGATAAACGTAGGTACGGACATTCGCTTCCAGGAATTGCATTGAGAACTGCTCCGGCCACCATCGGTGACGGATGACCTCCATGGAAAACAGCACGATGCCGAGGTAAGCCATCCCCTCGTGGAAATCAAGGGAGAGTTATGAGGGAACCAGGGGCGGAGAAGCCAGTGGAAAAACAGGAGAGATCGCCATCGCTGGTATCTCTCGGTTTGCCAGCGGGTCAAACCGAGGGGGATAGCCGGTCGAGCTGGGAACCTGCGACAGTCCCTCTCACCATGGGGACCGGATCCAGCGGTGATGCCCGGGAAAGTAGTTTACTCATCTGCCTGTTGGATTCGTGATGCTCACCGGGAAGAGAGTCACTTCCAGCACACAACGGAGTCGATCTCCCCACTCCCTGTCACTCTAGATCAATACCGTAACATGCCACGCCTGGCAACAATAAAAACCTACCCTTTCCTACTGGCATACCTGCCAGTGATCGGCCGGAGTGGATGACCGTCAATGGCTTACTCGGTGTGCACACGTCCGCCCAGTTTTTGCAGGCCGTGGATCTGACCCCGGGTCTTGCCCGAGAGTGGGTTGTCCGCCAGATAGATATTCCAGAAGGGGGGCAAAACGCTTCTGGCCTTCCGCATCACTCTTGGCCATCGCTGCCAGTACTCCAAGATCCGGAACGTTGAGCTGGTGTTCTTTGGCCATGACGGTACCTCTGTAAGGGTCGTTAATTCCAGTGGCGAGGTCGTCTGGGAACATCGGCTAAGGATCCTCCTCATGACCGTTCCGCTGGTAACCGGGAACCTGTTTCTAGTACAGGATTTTGGCGACAACCTGTGGTGTTTTCTGGCGCCAAGAAGTAAACCCCTGAGGCGGGCTACCGAGGGGAAGGGCAGGCTGCTTGTCTTTTCCCCTGCTGCCGGAGATAATCAAACCACTATCGACTGTATCGAACCCCTGGGCTGAAATAATGCGGACACGTTACCTAGTGGGCTTGGTGGCCCTGTTCATCGGACTGGACGGCACACATCTCCAGGCCCAGGAGAAACCGATCCGGGCACTGCTGGTAACCGGCGGCTGCTGCCACGATTACGCACGGCAAAAACTGATCCTTGTGCGCGGGGTCTCAGCGCGGGCCAACGTTGTCTGGACCGTCGTCCACCAGGGAGGCACCACCACCAATACCGCCATCCCGCTCTACCGGAATCGGAACTGGTCCGAAGGATTTGACGTCGTGGTGCACAATGAGTGTTTTTCCAATGTCAAGGACAAGGAGTTCGTGGAGAACATTGTGCGGCCACACCGTAAGGGATTGCCCGCCCTGCTGATCCACTGCGCCATGCACTGCTATCGAACCGGCGACAACCAGTGGTTCGATTTTGTCGGTATGCAGTCGCCGGGGCATGGGCCGCACTACTCATACACGGTCGACAATATTAATCCGGACCACCCGATCATGAAGGGTTTTGGCGAGAAGTTTATTGCTCCGAAGGGGGAACTTTATCACTCCATTCGCCTTTTCGACACGGCGACGGCACTTGGCCAGGCCAATCGCCAGGGTGACAATATACCACAAACCTGTGTCTGGACGAACCAGTACGGAAAGGGCCGCGTCTTCGCCACCACGATTGGCCACTACAACGAGACGATGGTGGAGCCGACCTACTTGGACCTGGTCACCCGAGGGTTGCTTTGGGCCTGCGGGAAGGACCCGGAGAAAACCTTCACCAAGACGACCGAGAAAGTGGATGAGCAGATTCGCGGACTGGTTGACATCAAGCTGGATGCGAACAAGAGTGGCGACGCCGTGAACTAGCTTTCCACCAAGGGTAGCGGGAAGAGGAACCTGGCCACGGTTGGCAAGATCTCGGCGAGCAGTGAGGAGACCAGTAAAAACAACTTTGCCAAGCATGCGATCGATGGGAACTTACGAACCCGCTCGTGTGCGGCCGAGATCTCTACCCCATCGAAGGCCCCGCCTACAATCGCATCGCGGCCGCCGTGAAGGCGCCGACAAGCCCAGTGATCTGCTCGATCAAGTCCGCCTAGCAGCGCTTGATGAGCATGGCCCAGGTCGAAATTGAGCCGGGACTCGGGCCGTCGGCGGCCGACTGGGTGTCGAGCGCCGATCGGGCTATGGAGGGCGTCTCCGATTCGTCTTCACCGGCTTGCCGCCGTCTGTCGCGGATGCCGCTGCCGGTGCGAGTACCCACCGTAAAAACAAACCAGGTGCTCGCCCTTATTGGAAATGTACTGCGGGACCTACCAGAAAGTCCAGGGCGTTGAAGACTTGGAAATTTCGCTTCGGTCCGCCGCGCAAATCGGCGCTGGCCGGACCGGGAAAGCGGTGGCAACTGCCTGGTTAAGTTCTCGGCCGCAGGTGCGCCCACAAGGCCCACCCCATCCAAGAGGCCAACTGCTCCGAGCCGGGCAGGTTGTTGACCGGCAGGGGGGCACGGAAATCCAGCGCCGGATATCACTTTGGCCAGAAACCTTGCGAGCGCTGCGCCTGGCGATTGACGCGAGGCCAAAGCCAGCAGACCCAAACGAAAGCGATTTGGTGTTTTTGACGGTACAGGGACACCGCTGGGTGCATGCTGTGCCCAGCGGCAAAAGTGATGGCCGGTGGACAACGCGAAACACACTGGCAGACCGTTTCCGAAAGCTGCTGGGCCGGTTGGTCATCAACGGTCGCAAGCGTCTGGGATTTTACGCGCTTCGGCATTGCTTTGAAACCGAGGCCGGTGAGTCACGGGATCAGGCGGTCGTCAACGCGGTCATGGGCCACGTGGACAACAGCATGGCTGCGCATTACCGCGAACGCATGTCAAATCAGCGTTTGCGGGCCGTCGTTGACCACGTTCACCGTTGGCTCTTTGAAGGCACTGACGATGTCAGCTAACCCCGCCGTGAGATTGATAGTCCATCCGCTCCGCAAATGCATCGACGCGACCGACTACGTTGATACATGGCGTGAAAAGAACAAAGGAAAGATCGCTGAGGCGATGTCCGATCCGAAGAACCACCGGAAATCCGTGACTACGAAAGAAATCTGTGTGGACGGGTCACTCAGCATCCAGGACCGATTTGGTCTTACGACAGAAATCGAAATGGTCGCTGCCTGGTCAGCAAACAACGTTTCGAGCAACCATTTACCTCGATGGTTCAGCCGTTCGTATCCTAAATTGATCCTGTCTAATTCGTTTCTAATCTCCACAACCGTCGCACAACTTCTTGCCGTGTGAACCCAAAACCTACCGGTCTGGCAGACCTGTTCGTGGCAAAAAGATACGCAAATACCATGTCAGGAAAGCTGAACATTCCCGTGTTTTTAAGACACATTGTGTGTAACTGACAGGTGTCGGGAGACCCGTCCTACGACGCCGTTATGCAACGCTGGGGTCTAAACAAGGGTGCGGACAATCGGGTTGAACGAAGGCACAAGTATGCGGGCACTTTCCCGTGGCACACAGCGCGCACAAAAAAGCGGGCGGCGAGCCGTAGCCTGCCGCCCGCTGACGTCGCGGTAACCACTCATTCCTGACCCTTAACGCCGACGGCGACGACGCGCCAACAACATTACCCCGCCAAGAGTGAGCAAGGCCAAGCCAGCCGGTTCAGGAATCGGCGTGTCGGCGATGCGCATGTTGTCATATCCCATGCCCCCAGTCGTACCAATGGCATGGTTATAAATGTGCACCTCACTAGGTGCCCACGCAGTTACACCATACCCCATCGGCCCGAGGACCGCGGACTTGCCAGGTTCCTCTTTACTGGTGTACGTTATTGAAACCGTGTTGTTGTCAAGGTCGAAAGACCAGTTGCCATGAATGTTTTGCGTATCTGGACCAATATCTTCTGGACCCCACATAAGATTACTGTTGTCATAATCCAATTCTATACCAGCTTGCGGATCCATCCCTCCGTTGGCGTTGTCAACCCAATCCGGAGCGATCGCCATGTTGCCGTTATCAACGTCCCTTAGCCACCACTGCGGCCCACTCTGTCGGCCGGAACCCACATGCATGTCGAAATCCACATAGAGCATGCCGCTGGAAACCTTAGGAATAGAGAGCCAGTTTCCTTGGTTGGCGCCTCCTCCGGTCGGATCCGCGGGATCAGGCCCGGCGCCCAGTGTCCCGTCTTGTCCGCTGGTGGTCGTGGCCGCCATCGATCCGATTTCAGGGTCGGCCCACAGGGCCCAACCGTCCTCCAATGTCGCCCCTGTCGGACCTGTCTGCCCGCTCAGAGTAGACCCCGCCTCATAGCTGTCAAAATTATCTTCCCAGTAAACCGTTGCGGTCCCAGTTGAAGCTAGGATCAGGGTCACCGCCAAACTCAATAGTGCAACTGATAGTGTCTTCATTTTCATTTTCATTGGTCGGAAACTCTTAGGACGTTTGTAATTTTGGAAAAGACTTTTAATTCACCGCATCGACTCCTCCCCGCTGGGAGAGGGTGCCCTTAAGGCGACCGGGGCCCGGCCCTGGTCCGGCACGAACGTGACATGCGGTTGATTTGCCCAATTGCCAAGTTGAGTAACGATTAATCAATAGCTGGTCTAGAAGTTGCATAAGTTATGGTTCTCCTTTGTAGTTTTGTGTTGTGTTTCGTTTCAGGTTTGGATGTCCGTAGTACTTTCCCCCTTGCTCGTCGGTGAGCAACCGAGGAGTACAGTCCTTGCGCTACACTGACATTTCACTCGCCCGCGCACTTTGCACACGCCAACGCCGCGCAGCCACCGTGAACGACTACATAGGCGCGCCCCTCATCGTCGACGCGAAGCGCAACGAGGCACGGGATCGAAAACGTGGAACGAGTTTTAGCCTCAGCTCTATGAAACCCCCACAGAACGAACGCGACTGTGCGACCACCGTCCGGTAGCATGGGAATTCAATAAAAAAAGCACTAGGAGGCGTTCAGTTCGTCGCACCAACACCAAGGGCGTGGCGACGTCTGAAGAATTCCTAATGCTTATGTGAATTTCTGCGTTGGCTTTAACCGCCGATTATGACGATGTTATTATTATTTCCTTTTGTTGTTGCTTCTGTGATTCCGTTCCAGACGTGACGAGTGCTTCCATTAAAAAAAGCATTAGGAATACTCCACGTGTGAACAGCACGGCCATGCTGTTCACACGTGGAGTATTCCTAATGCTTTTACGGGTTGCGTTATCTTTGTTGCCTTTAATTGGATTATTTTCACCCTTCAGAATAATTCCTCCAAACATTTTATCAATACTGTTGGCGAAAAATACAATAAAAATTCCTTTGAAGAAGCTGTTGGCTGAAGCGGAGTTGGATAAATCCATTCTTCGAGAGGCGGCGTCGACTTGACGCCGC
>Ga0310123_10004699_pt1 | contig 10305 bp, 8 predicted proteins | sample CB6_AW_1057_MG_FD_203505 | JGI IMG/M metagenome (GOLD analysis project Ga0310123, IMG submission 203505) | Marine microbial communities from Western Arctic Ocean, Canada - CB6_AW_1057 | ecosystem: Environmental > Aquatic > Marine > Oceanic | place: Canada: Western Arctic Ocean | collected...
GCCGGACGAACAGCGGCGTCAGGTGCAGCGTATTATTTCGCAGCCGGAGAGTGACACGGAGATTTGACCACTGACGTGCTGTCGCGATACAATCAAGAGCATGCAGACGTTCGACAAAATAATATAGGACAAGCGGTTATGAAGACTAGTGCTGTCGTTTTCAGCTCGATACTCGTGGGTGCAACCATCGGCTTTGGCAGCAGCGCAGTCGAGCTTGGTTGGTTTGGCAGTTCGCAGAACATTGAGCAATTGCTCTCGGTGAGCCGAGATGCTCGCCAACCCGACCTCGCTCCGGCCGGCGCCCCGCAGCCACGCACTGTGGTCGATCGGCCGGAATACGATTTTGGCAGCATGGACCGTGGAACGAAGAAGACCCACGAATTCGTTTTTACGAACGAAGGCGATGCGCCGCTGAAGCTCGTGGCGGGCGATACGACCTGTAAATGTACTCTGAGCAAATTGGCGGAGGATGAAATTCCGCCAGGCGGGTTGGCGATGGTCACGTTGGAATGGATGGCCAAGGCCCAGGGGATCGATTTCCGACAGACGGCGACTATTCTGACAAATGATCCTGTGTCTCCTCGTGTCCAATTGACCGTGACCGGTTGGATTGTTAATGCGATGCGTATCGAACCGATGGATTTCGTGTACAGCAGTATCCTGGCCGGGACCGAAAAGACGGCGGAGGTGCGATTGCTATCGTTCACCCAGGACGATTTTCATATCCTCAATCACCGTTTTCTGCGCGCCGACACGGCTAAGTTCTTTGAGATTTCTGAGCAGAACATTCCGAGCGATGAGTTGCAGGCGTTCCAGGCAAAAGCAGGCAAACTGCTGCGGCTGACGGTCAAGCCCGGGCTGCCGATTGGTAGCTTCGAGCAAGAATTGGAATTCACGACCAATGTGGTTGACAAGGACGCCTACGTAATTCCGATTCGTGGTCGGATCTTGGGCGAGCTGTCGATTGTCGGATCGGGCTGGAGCAGGGACCGGGGGATTTTGTCGCTGGGCACGGTTGACTCCGATCAGGGAAAACGGGCGCAGCTGGCGGTTTATGTGCGAGGCGAGCACGCCCGTGGAATTGAGATCACGATCGGTAAGGTATGGCCACCCACGCTGCAAGTAACGCTGGGCGAGCACAAAGAGATCAAAGGTGGCCGGGTCGTCCGAGTACCGCTCACCATTGAGATTCCGCGGGGAACACCTCCGATGATTCATATGGGATCTCAACAGGGTGGCCTGGAAAAGGGTGGCCTGGGCGAAATCATTCTAAAGACAAACCATCCGCAAACCCACGATTTGCGTATCAGGGTCCGATTTGCAGTCGGCACATGAGCCGAAGTTGTGAAAGGGCCAAGTTGTGAAAAAGAGAAGAAACCATAATGCGTAGAAGAAGGGCGTTTAGAAGAGGGATGCTTGGAAGATTGACCCGGAGTCGCATCGCGTGGACGGTCGGACTGATCGGGTCGGCACTGGTCGCCGCGACCTTTCATCCAGGGACCGAGACCACCGAATCGGTTGTCCTGGCGGAAGACCTTGCCGCGGACGGACCGTACGACGACGCAACGAAGAAGAAGCCCGCTGAAAAGAAACTCATAGATCCGATCGAGCGGAATGGACCGATCTTTGTCGATTGGCCACGGCCTCAAGCCGCGCTATTGATCTCGGGAGAGCAGCTCGGGTATCTAGAACCGTGCGGCTGCGCGGGACTCGACAATCAGAAAGGCGGCCTGCAACGGCGTCACACGCTGGTAAAACAACTTGGCGATCGAGGCTGGCCGCTGGCGCTGGTCGACTTGGGCGGCCAAGTTCGCCGGTACGGACCGCAGGCGGTCATCAAGTTTCGCACGGCCATCGGTGCGCTCAGTGAGATCGGCTACCACGCGGTGGGGTTCGGGCCACAGGACTTGCGTCTGCCGACCGACGAATTGGTCGGTGTGGCGGTGAATCTGCCGGACGGACGCAGCCTGTACGTATCGGCCAACGTGGGGCTGTTTAGCCTCGACAGCGGATTTGTCGAGCCGACGCGCGTGGTCACGGTGGGCGGACGCCGCATTGGGATCACCTGTGTGCTGGGGGCCGCCGAAAAAGCGAAAATTAACAACCAAGACTTGGAAATCACGGATCCGGCCGAAGCGCTGCGCAAGGTCGTCCCGGCGCTCGACGAGAAATCGGACGTGATGATTCTGCTCTCGCACGCCGACCCGCGCGAGTCACGTAAGCTCGCCAGACAGTTTCCGGAATTTGATATCATCGTGACAGCAGGCGGCGCGGACGAGCCGCCCAACATGCCGGAGAAGATCAATGCAGGAGAGACGCTGCTGGTCGAGGTGGGACACAAAGGCATGTATGTGGCCGTGATCGGGTTGTACGACGACAAGGAGACACCGTGGCGGTATCAGCGAGTGCCGCTCGATCATCGTTTTGACGACTCGGCGGAGATGCAGCAGATGATGGTGCGGTATCAAAAGGAACTGGAAACGATCGGTTTCGATTCGCTGGGCCTCGCGGGCTCGCCCCATCCGAGCGGTCGCTCGTTCGTCGGTTCAGCAGCCTGTGGCGAATGTCATACGGAGGCGGCGGCCGTGTTCAAGAAGACGCCCCACGCGCACGCGACGGCGACTCTTGTCAAGCTCGACCCGCCGCGTCAATTCGATCCGGAATGTCTCAGTTGTCATGCGACCGGCTGGGAACCGCAAAAGTATTTTCCGTTCAAATCGGGTTTCCGCGGCATGGAAACAACGGCCCATTTGCGGGCCAATGGTTGCGAGAACTGTCACGGTCCGGGCTCGCGGCACGTCGCCGCCGAAGAGGGCGACACCGATGTGGACGATGAAGGGCTCGAGCGACGTCGTAACGCCATGCGAATTCGCCTCGTCGAGGGAGAAGCCGAGGGCAAGCTTCCGGACGGAGTCGTCGGCCGTGTCTCAACGATGTGTATGCAGTGTCATGACATGGACAACAGTCCCGATTTTGACTTCGCGAAGTATTGGCCCGACGTGCGACACATCGGCAAAGAATGAGCGGAGAGCAGAAGTCGGAAAACGGCTAATCGTCCAACACGCCTTCCGGGATATTAAAATTGGCCGAGACGCTCTGCACGTCATCATGGTCATCGAACCGCTCCATGAGCTTGAGCACTTTGCGGCCGGTGTCGGCATCGAGGTCGACCGTCTCCTTCGGAATGCGCGTGATCTCGCGCAATTCGGTCTCGATGTTCGCCTCCTCGAGGGCCTTAGAAACCGCGCCAAACATGTCGACCTCGCAAGTGATCTCGAAACTTGCGCCCGAGGCCTGAACATCGTCGGCGCCGGCTTCGAGTGCCAATTCCATCAGGGCATCTTCGTCGATTTGATCCTGCGCAACGAGGAAGAGCCCCTTGCGGTCGAACATCCAAGCAACGCAGCCGGTCGCGCCCAGTTTGCCGTCGCAGATTTCAAAAATCTTCCGAATCTCTGGAGCGGTCCGGTTGCGATTGTCAGTCAGTATTTCGCAGAGCACGGCCACTCCGTTGGGCCCGTACCCTTCGTAGATCACTTCATCGAGATTTCCGCCGGCGAGTTCGCCCGTGCCTTTTTTTATGGCCCTAGCGATGTTGTCCTTGGGCATGCTGACTGCTTTGGCGTCGTTGATCGCGTAGCGCAGTCGAAGGTTGGTATCCGTATCGCCGCCGCCGATTTTTGCGGCGACAATGATCGCTTTAGAAAGCTTGCTCCAAAGGATGCCCCGTTTGTTATCGACGAGCGCTTTCTTGTGTTTGATTCCTGCCCAGTGGGAATGGCCTGCCATAGCCTAAATGCCTAACAATCAGCGTGGTTTTCGTTTCGATAAGCGATTGGCCGACGTTTTTTTCTTGACGTTGGCCTTCTTGACGGCCTTCTTTTTGGTCGCGTCTGATCGGTCAACTTTCTTTTGGGTAACCGATTGTTCCTTTTCGGTGGGCTTCTTCTTCGGAGCAACTTTTTTCTTGGTGGCTGCATCTTTACCGACCGTTTTAGTTTTCGTCGTGGGCCGTTTTGTGGTGGCCGACTCCTCCTTCTTCTTCTTCTTCTTCGTTTCTTCCGTTTTCTTGACCGGCTTCTTCTTGGTGGGACGCTTCGGCAAGCGGTCTTTACAATCGGGTGCGATTTCCAAAAGGATCTGCCGCACTGCGGGCGAGTAGGGGTTCGCGGATAGCTGCACGGCTAATTGATGCAACAGCGACGCGTATTCGATCCCTTTTCTTTTGAGGATCGCCCGTTCTAGTCCGGGGGCGACACATCGGTTTGCTTCGACTTGGCTGATCGCACCAATCACCACGAGCGAGGTCAAAGCGCCACGGTTGAGCGGAATGGAGTGTCCGTTCAGTGCGGCTTGGGTAACATAGGCCAAAATGAACGGCGTCGTCCCGTCGTGTTTGGCAAGCGTCTTAACCGCCTGACCAATGTTCTGCTTTTTCATTGCTTCGAGGTCAAAGCTGTAGTTCGACTCGAACACGCTCTGCAAGGCGCCGCGCAAACGCAAGGCCGCCTTTTCCGGATCGGTCAACACGGACAATGCCTCGGCCAGTTCGCGTCGGGCACTGACGCGAACCTCGTTCCAATCGAAGAATTGGTTCGTGAGGACCGAATAGGCCTGTTCGGCGCTGTCGTGCGTAGAATTTTCCAGGCAACAAGCCAGCAGAAGATGCTCCAGCAGATTCCGATCGGCCGGCGGCGCAACGGGCTTGAAATGCTTCTTGAGGACTTTGTGCGATTTTATAAGCAGCGCGCTACGATTCGAACTGGCCATACGATACTCAAACAGTCAATCTGGAATGGTTAAAAAGGGATATAGAGCCAGACTAGCTTGGCGTGTGGTCGGTCGTCTCTTCAGGTGTCACTTCTTCGTCTGGTGCAGTGGCCTCTGAACTAGCCATGGGCAACACGTCGTTAAGAATCCGGGTCACTTCGATCGATTTCTTCACCCCCATGTCTAACTCGAAATGGAGTCGTGGGGTGTACCGGGTGTCGATCCGTTTAGAAACCTTCTTTTGCAAAAAACCTGCGGAACTTTGGAGGCCATATAGGCACAACTGCTGTTTGGTCGCGTCTCCCATGACTGAAACGTGGACCTTTGCCCGACGCATGTCGGGAGAAACCTCCACATAGGTCACGGTGATGTTTTCGATCCGCGGGTCCTTGAGATCCGTGAGGATCGCCATGCTCACAACCTCGCGGATCGCTTCGGCAGCTTTCAGAACACGCCGCGAACTCATGCCTACAAACCACTTGTTATTTTGACACGATTTTTGAAAAGTCGCAAAAAAGAAAAAGGAAGTGCCCGCGAATTACGCGAATCAGCGCGAATAATAAAACAATTTCATCATGTTCATCATGCTTTCATTTGCGACAATTCGCGTAATTCGCGGGCTGTCTTTTTGTGCTTTTCGTGGCTATTCTTCCCTTGGTTGCGGCTGGTGGCCACGCTAAGTTTATCCGCGTTCATCTGCGGTTCTCTTCCTTCAATCCGTGCTTTATCCGTGGCTCCTTAAAACGGGGCCTGTCTATTATCTGCTGATCTGTGAACGGCTATCGCGAATCTAATCGTCAAATTTCCGTCCCACTTCCTCGATTCGATAAACCTCTAGGATGTCGGCCTCTTTCACGTCGTTGAATCCCTTGAGTTTGATGCCACACTCCAACCCTTCGCGAACTTCTTTGGCGTCGTCTTTCTCGCGTCGGAGCGTATCGATCGGATAGTCGCCGATGATTGTGTTGTCGCGGATGATGCGCACTCGGCCATTGCGCTGCACCATGCCTGAAAGCACACGGCAGCCGGCCACCGTGCCAATGCGGCTGATCTTGTAGGCGAGCTGCACTAAGGCGCGTCCTAGTTCGACTTCGCGTTCTTCGGGCTTGAGCATGCCTTCGAGCGCGGCTTTCAGATCATCGGTTATTTTGTAAATGACGTCGTAACGGCGAATCTGCACACCGCGATTCTCGGCCAAGGAACGAGCACCTTCGCCTGGCACGACATTGAATCCGATGATGATCGCGTCGGATGCGTCCGCCAGGTGAACGTCCGCTTCGGTGACACCGCCCACCGTCGCCTGGAGTATCTTTATCTTGACTTCGGGGTGCTCCAGTTTTGTCAGTTCCTTCTGAATGGCTTCGATCGAGCCGCGGACATCTGCCCGCAGGATCATGTTCAACGTTTGAACTTCGCTCGCACCTTCGAGACGCTCAAACAGATTTTCAAGTGTAACATGCTGTGGACCGACTCCCAGGACATTTGCACGGGCCGCATGGGCTCGGTCTTCGGCGATTTCGCGGGCGTCGGCAATATCATCGAGCACGTAAAAGTGCTCGCCGGCACCGGGCGCCTCGTCGAACCCTGTCACGTTAACGGGCGTACTTGGTCCGGCTTCAGCAACTTTTACCCTGGGATGCAGGGCGTCGTACATCGCTTTGATCCGCCCGAATGCCTGACCGCATACGATCACATCGCCGATTCTCAGTGTCCCCTGTTGTACGATCAACTTGGCAACCACCCCCCGGCCACCTTCTTGCTGCGCTTCGAGACAGGTCCCGTAAGCCGCACGGTTCGGATTCGCCTTGAAGTCGTGCAGTTCGGCGACGGTCAGCAGGGTATCGAGCAGTTCGTCGATGCCGTCTCCCGTGATGGCGCTCGTCTTGACAACCTCCACGTCACCACCCCACTCGCTGGGCAGCAAATCGTTTGCGGACAATTGTTGCATCGCACGATTCATATCCACGCCCGGCAAATCGGTCTTGTTGAGCGCCACGACGATCGGCACCTCGGCCGCCCGTGCGTGGCTGATCGCCTCTTCCGTCTGCGGCATCACCCCGTCGTCGGCAGCGACGACTAAGACGGCAATATCGGTCACGTTCGCCCCGCGGGCACGCATCTCCGTAAACGCCTCATGACCGGGCGTGTCGACAAATGAAATCCGCTTCCCATTCTTTTCTATCTCATAAGCCCGGATGTGTTGGGTAATTCCACCGCTTTCGCCACCAACCACATCGGTGCCGATGATCCGGTCCAGCAACGACGTCTTGCCATGGTCGACGTGACCTAGGAAAGTGATAACCGGCGCTCGCACAACGAGCTGCGACGGATCGCCTTCGTCCAGACGAATCTTGGCAAGCAATTCATTTTCGCGACTGATGGGCTCCTTAAACTCGACGTTTAGACTCAATTCCTCGGTGATGTATTCGGTCATCTCCGGATCAAGCTCGGACGTGATGTTCGCCATCAGTCCCTCGCCCAATAGGATCCGCAGAATGGATGCGGCAGGCACGCCGGCTGCTTCTGAAAGCGTACGAACTGTGCAAGGTAACTGAACGGTCACATTTTCTTTGCGCGGAGCCGCGGTGTTCGCACCGGTACGTTTGGGTCGTCGTGGTCGACGGCCAAAGCGATGTTCTTCGCCTCGCGCCGACCGGTCGAGCGACCGTTTCCGCCTCAGTTGACGCTGCTCGCGGCCACCCAGCAGAGGCCGCTTCTGGCCATCCGTCTTCGACTCACTCTCTGGCGCTGCCTTACTCCGCTTTCCGCGGCCACGGGCCTCGGAATCCTTGGAAGACTCCGGCGGAGAAAGCGGCAAACCGGGCCTGCTGCGACCGCCCGCGCCATCCTTCATTTTGGGTTTGCTTGGCGGTGGTTTTTCCGGTCCTCGGTTTTCGTGTCGGCGCAGATGGGCCGCCAATGGTTTACTGCCCGCCTTACTTGCTCGAATCGCATCGGCGGGGAGCTTGAGGTCTGGTTTCTGAGGCGCCGGCTCTTCCGTGGGGCCGTTGGTTGGCAAGGGCCCTGCATCCGGCATCGGTGCCAGTTTGATCGCTGGACCGGCACGGTTACCGTTCTTTGGCGGCTTTGGGGTGTTGGCGGCAGGTTCCGTTTTCGACTTGTCGCCGAGATCGCGGATCTTACCGGGGGCTGCCGGACCGACATAGTCTTCACGGCGAACAGCCCCCGTATCAGGCGGCTTCTGCTTGGTCTCTGCTGAGCCAGCTTTGGCCCTCGCTCCGGACGACTTTGCGCCGGATGACTTTCCGACACCACTAATAAAGGCTCTTACCCTAGAGGATTCGTCGTCTGTGAGACTAGCTAGCGCAGACCCTTTGTCGGGGATTCCCGCTTGAGCGCACAAATCCACCAGCTTTTTGCTGTCAACTTTGAGCTCTTTGGCAAGTGCGTAAATACGAACCGGCAAGCGTCACTCTCCGTTTCTACATCGGCGAGGCGTACTGCGTCGCAGCGCCGGACGCCGTCATCGCTAAACTGTCATTATCAAATCTCCCTGATGCGTCTCCACATAAGACACCGACGTCCGGCCAACCAAGTGAGCGAATACCGTGGATGACCTTTATGTGGCGCTCTCCAGGTCGGTGTTCTCTGCGCCACTTGATTCGGCAACGGGGCCACTTGGTTCGGCAGCGGGCGGCTCCGCCTCACCTGTCGCTCCGTCCTCTCGGGACTCCCCGTTCTCGGACACCGCCGCTTGAGCACGCTCGGTACCGGCGTTCTCGGCAGGGACATCCCCAGTATTAGCATCCTCGGCAGGGGTGGGTTCCTCCGCCGTTTCACCAACGGCTTCCTCGGTGGCCGCTTCGTCAGTGGCCTCAGCCGGCGTGGTCGCATCGGATTCTTCACCTTCGCCACGCTCTGCCGCTTCTTTTTCTGCCGCTGCTGCTTCCGCGGCGGCCGTGGCGGCATCGATACGTTCCTGCTCGCGACGTCGCTTGCGTTCTTCGATCGCAGAGGCTTCCGCCTCGGCAGCTTTCACCTCAGCTTGTTCAACAATATCGTCAACCTGTTGCTCGGTTAGCGAACCCATCTCCATAAGAGCATCCGGCTCGATGATCGTCAGATCGTCATAGCTCAGGTATCCCTCTTCCACCAGTCGCTGAGCCAACTCCTCGTCAATACCCTCCAAGGCGCTGAACCCACCGACCGCACGGTCAATGTTTTCGTTCAGTTCATCCTCGGTCATGATCTCGATGTCCCAGCCAGAGAGCTTGCTGGCCAGTCGCACGTTCTGGCCGCGGCGACCGATCGCCAGCGACAACTGATCCTCACGCACCAACACAATGGCTCGGCCGAGCATCTTGCAAAGAATGACCTGTTCGACTTCGGCCGGCTGCAAAGCGTTGGGGATAAATATCTCAAGATCATCGTTCCAGCGAACAATATCGATCCGCTCGCCCGCCAACTCGTCAACAATGTTTTTGATGCGGTTCCCACGTACGCCGACACATGCGCCAACGCAGTCGACCCGCTGGTCGCTGCTGATCACGGCGACCTTCGAACGATAACCCGGCTCGCGCGACATGGCCCGCACCTCGATCACACCATCTACGATCTCGGGAATCTCTTGTTCAAACAGCCGCTGGACCAACTGCGGCCGGGTTCGACTGAGAATCACTTTGACTCGGCTGCCCGACTTGCGGACTTCGAACACGGTGGTACGAACGCGTTCGTTCGGGTGATGTGTTTCGCCGGGGATCTGCTCACCTTTGGGCAAGATGGCCTCGACATTCGACAGCGCCACGGTCGCCGCACCGCCCTCATACCGCTGGATCACGCCGGTGACCATCTGGCCCTGCAGTTCCTGGTACTCTTCATACAAGGCGTCGCGTTCGGCCTCGCGAATCTTTTGAATCATCACCTGTTTAGCCGTCTGTGCCCCGATGCGGCCCACGGTCTCTTCCGGATCGAGCGGCTCGCCGTCACAACTGCCGGAGATCGAACCATTCTCGCGGTTAATCTCGACGATGATTTCTCGCTCTTCGCCGTAGTGCTTTTTCGCGGCAGACACTAAAGCCGCTTCGATGCCCTCGAAGACGATCTCTTTCTCAATGTTTTTGTCGCGATGAATCGCGTCAACGATTCGCAATACTTCGGAGGGATTCATAGTCCGATCACTTTCCCCGGCGTAGGACGCCCACCGAGCGGCATTTCAAATTGTCGAATTGTTTTGCGCGGGATCGCACGCCGTCAGGCTACGTACCGCATCGGCCCAACCATGACCGATCAAAGGCCGCGTCATGGCTGTACACCGACCAGCGGATTCGGGCCGAACTTTCGTTCAGATGTCCGAAACTCGTTCGTTCAGATGTCCGAAACTCGTTCGTTCAGATGTCCGAAACTCGTTTGCCAAACAGAACTTAGCGAACTCGCCAATCAGGTAAGAATAACCCCGCCCTCACAGGGTGTCAAGGTCCGGCAAGGTCGTGCGACGTAACGATTCGGGAAAAATGAGATGGGTGGCGGGGAAGGTGCCTGAGACGACGGCCCCGGGGTCGGAGCCACCACCACGGT
>Ga0310123_10004700_pt1 | contig 10301 bp, 11 predicted proteins | sample CB6_AW_1057_MG_FD_203505 | JGI IMG/M metagenome (GOLD analysis project Ga0310123, IMG submission 203505) | Marine microbial communities from Western Arctic Ocean, Canada - CB6_AW_1057 | ecosystem: Environmental > Aquatic > Marine > Oceanic | place: Canada: Western Arctic Ocean | collected...
GCCCAGAACAACGCCTGGCGGTTGCGGACGATCATCTTTACGTTGGCTATTGTGAGTTGCAGAAGAAGCATAGTAGGTGGTCAGGTAAATTTGAGTTCAGAGGTCAATCGCGCAAGGCTCTCCCCGTCAGCGAGAGAAAGACGTCTTCCAGGTTGGCTGGCGTGACCTCCAAATGGGTTAGCTTGATGTCGTTCTTTGCCACCCAGTCCATCAGGGCCGGCATGGTGGATGCGGCATCGGAGGAGCGCAGCCTGAATCCTTGATTCTGGTCGTCCAGAACTTCGGTTACGCAATCGAGATCAGCGAGGCCGTTGCTTGAAATCTCGTTGAGCGTCGATGCTCTGACCTCATAGGGCACGGGCAGGGAGCGCACCAGGTTGGTTGGAGTGTCCAGCGTCACAATTCGGCCCTGATCCATGATAGCCACGCGGTCGCACAGGAACTCCGCCTCCTCCATGTAATGAGTGGTCAGGACGATGGTGCGGCCCTGGGAGTTGATGCTCTGAACGAAGTCCCACAGATTGCGGCGAGCCTGGGGATCGAGGCCGGCGGTCGGCTCGTCAAGGAACACGACCTCCGGGTCGTTGACCAGCGTGGCGGCGATGGTGAACCTCTGCTGTTGGCCTCCGGATAGTTTTCCAACAGTGGTGTTGGCCTTGTCCTCCAGCCCGACGGTGGATAGAAGTTCGGCGGGCGGAACTCGTCGACTGTAGAACCTGCCAAATAACTCAAGGATTTCCGTCAGCGTCAGGTAGTCAAAGTAAGCCGACGCTTGAAGCTGGACTCCGATGCGTTCTTTGACGGTGTTGGGGTCTCTCGCAATCTCTGTGCCCAGCACGCTGATCCTGCCGCTGGATGGTTCCTGAAGCCCTTCGATGCACTCTAGAGTCGTAGTCTTGCCCGCCCCGTTAGGGCCGAGGATTCCAAACACCTCGCCCCGCCGGACGCTGAACGATATGTCGTCCAACGCCACCAGATCGCCGAATCTTTTGTTGAGGGACTCTACGCTGATTACTTCGTCCACAGGTTCACTCAAAGAGTCGATCAACCTCCACCTGGATGCCTTCGAGGGTGAGTGACATGGCCGTTGTCCTCTCTGGATAGATCCGCACGGTCTCGAACTCCAAATCTCAAGTATTGTTCGAGTTTTATGTCTCTATCTCGGGTTTTTGTGCTCGGCGAAAGTATCTCGATTACCAGGACAGGCGCTCCCTGGATGTTACGGTCGCCGATTATGTGAAGCCGGTTGTTCGAAATAAACAAGATATCGGGCTGGAACACATCATGATCGGACAGCACCACATCCATAGGGGCATAGAACAACTCACCAAGGCTCGGTGATTCCAAAAACTCGTCCAGCGCTCTGAGCAAATTTCTTGAAATACTATGGTGTTGTGTTACAGGAGATGGCGCCAAGATAAGCTCCCCGTCGATTAGCTCATAACGTTTATCATCACATTCCGGTATGCTCATATAACTACGGACGGCTAGCTTTATGAGTTTGGGTTGGAGCATAAGGCTCTCCTAATTCAGCCGTAGGCCGCCGCCGTTGGTTCCTTCGAAATCGCGAGCACTGTACACGCCCAGGTCTCGGCCCTGGTGGACGTGGACGATGATCTCCTGCCTGATAATGCCCACCGCGTCGAGAAGCTCCTCGTCGATGGCATCAATCAGGTCCTGGATGCTGTCGGTGGTCAGGCTTTCGCTGACGGTGAGAGTGGCGTGGACTATCACGTCGGCAAAGTGGATGTCCAATCTGCCCACAATGCCCTCATCGTCTAGCACCGTGTAACACTCCGAAAAAGGGGTCCGGGCTTCACGCTCAAAATTAAATTTCGCCATGTGTTTCGTCTTTGACCTTGCTGATTGTGTGCTCGGGTGATATAAGGCAGCGCGAACCGCGTCATTCTGAGTCACGATGAAGAACCTGATCGCGCACAAAACCGTTGCGCTGCAAACGACTAGAAAGGCTAAAGCTACGATTGGCGTTCTATGAGTGTTCTGCTTATAACACAGATATGATGGGTATCCAAGCATTATAATACACCCAGTACGTTTGGAGCCTCGGCGTGGTGCCACCTCAGGCGCAGGGCTTCAAGCATGTAGAGAGCTTGATGATGCCGTGGGACTCACCGAATCCGCGGCCAAATTCCTCAAAGAGAGACGAACTGTCGTTTGGCATCGCCTGCGGTTGGCAGTACATTTGCGCCATCCCAACATGGTGTGTTTATGAAAGCGCTGGATTCCATCTGGGGAATACTGGTGTAGAAACGGAACAGAATCCATGAGTTCGACTGAGGAAACTGAGCAGTTCTTCGATGCCTGTGAGACTGGAAAGGGATGGGAGGCATGTCAACAGTACTGCCAACCGCAGAATGGAGGCGGACTACGTCTACATCATAGAGTTCGAGGGCGAAGAGATCCGCCACATGACCAAGGTCTGGAACAATGTAGTTAGTCTGAAGCAACTCGGCTGGATGTAGTGATGCTAGAAGTCTTCTCGACCATGGGGTGGTGACAGGCTCCTCCGCCTCGAGATATGGCGCACACGCGCCTCGAACCAGGCCTGCGTCCGCCAGTGTCATTGTGGGACGCGTGGTTGACGCCCGGGTAGACGTTCTTCCGATGGGTAAATCCGGTTAAGGCCGAACATGCCCGTCTCCGATGACCGTCCACTTGTAGGAGGTCAACTCCTCAAGACCCATTGGGCCTCGGGCGTGGAACTTGTTGGTGCTTACGGCGACCTCTGCTCCCAGACCAAACTGTCCGCCGTCGTTGAATCGAGTGGATGCGTTGACGAACACGGCGGCGGAGTCCACCTCGTTCAGAAACCGCATGGCGTGGGTATAGTCCTCTGTAACGATGGCGTCGGAGTGGCCGGAGCCGTAGGTCTCTATGTGGTCCAGAGCCTGGTCCAGCGAGTCCACAATTCGGACCCCCGCCCTCAGCGACAGGTGTTCGGTGGTCCAGTCCTCTTCGGTGACGGGTATAGCTTTCAGGCCGTCCACAGTCCCCAACATGGTGAGAGCGCGGCGGTCGCATCGCATCTCGACGCCGACCTCGGCGAAGCGTTTCGCGATCTCCGGCAGGTATGAGGGCGCGGCGGCGGAGTGAATGATCACAGTGTCCAGCGCGTTGCAGACCGAAGGTCGTTGCACCTTGGCGTTGAACACGATGTCGGCGGCCATGTTGACATCCGCCGACTCATCAACATAAGTATGGCAGACTCCGACGCCACCAGTGATGGCAGGAATGGTGGCATGTTCGGCAACTCGGTTGATGAGCGCTTGCCCTCCTCTGGGGATGAGCAGGTCAATGAGGCCCTTGGCTGTGAGCATCTGGCCCACGATGGCGCGGTCGGTGGATTCGATGAACTGCACTGTGTCCGCTGGGAGGCCTGCCTCCGCGATGGAGTCGCGAACCAGCCCCGCCAGCGCGGTGTTGGAGTGTATCGCCTCTTTGCCGCCCCTCAGAATTATGGCATTGCCCGACTTCAGGCACAGTACGGAGATGTCTATTGTCACGTTGGGCCGGCTCTCGTATATGGTCCCGATAACTCCCAGAGGGACCCGGCGCTTGCCTACCTGCAATCCGTTGGGCATGGTCTTCATCTCTATCACTTGGCCCACCGGATCGGGGAGCATCACGACGCCGCGAACGTCATCTGCCATGCCCTCCAAACGGTCGGGGGTCAGCAGGAGGCGGTCCAGGAATGCCTCGTCGAGACCCGCCTGTTGTCCTGCCTGATAATCCTTCTCGTTGGCCTCAAGAATCTCTTCCTGTCGAGACTTCAGCCCGTTGGCAATGCTCAACAGAGCGTTATTCTTGACCTCGCCCCTAGTCTTGGCAAGCTCGCGAGCGGCCTTCTTCGCTGCCTGAGCTTTGATGGTCAGTTCATCCACTGCCGTCTGCATTTTTGGCGCTCCTGGTTTTTCTGTGTTGGTCTGAGAATGAAATGGCAATGGTAGGGTGAGTCTGAAACCCGCCTCTAAGCCAAGTGGCAAAGGTTGCCTGTTTTTAGGACAGGATAACCATGTTATCTCGATGCACCACTTCATCGCCGTAGTGATGACCCAGAGTGTCGTTTATCTCCGCGGATTGCATTTGCCGGATTCTGTCGATCTCATCGGAGTCATAGTTGGTGATGCCGCAGGCTATCTGTCCGCGATCCGGGCCGACGATAGACACGATGTCGCCACGCCTAAATTCTCCCAGCGTTTCCACCACTCCAGGAGGCAGGAGACTGCGATTATGAGACACCAGAGCGCGAACCGCCCCCTGGTCAATGACGATAGTGTCGGACTCGTCCATGTGGCTGAGCATCCAGCGCTTTCGGCTCTCCAACCTGGTGGTAGCGGCAGGAAATTGCGTACCAAGGCTCTCGCCATCAGCCAATCGGACAATAGCGTTGGAGGTGCGGCCTCCAGCGATCACGGTGTCCACTCCAGAAGCCGTGGCGCGTTTCACTGCTTCGAGCTTGGTAGCCATTCCCCCTCTGCCCATGTCACTCCACGACGGGCCGCCCATCGCTCCAACCTCGTCGTTCAGTCGCTCCACTTTGGGAATCAACTTGGCGTCGGGATCTAGATGGGGGTCGCGAGTGTACAGCCCCTCCACCTCTCCCAGCATCACCAGAAGATCGGCATCGACAATGTTGGCAACCATCGCAGAGAGGGTATCGTTGTCGCCGAACACTTCTCCGCCCGAAAGCTCATCGACGGCCACTACATCGTTTTCGTTGATGATCGGGATGACCCCCGCGGCCAGCAGGCCCAGAAGAGTGTTTCGGATATTCAGGTAGCCGTGGCGGTCGCTGAGGTCTCGTCTGGTGAGCAAGGCTTGAGCAACGGGAATGCCGTGCCAGTCGAATAGCTGGTCGTAGGCCTGCAACAGCTTGCCCTGGCCCACTGCAGCCAGAATCTGGCGCATAGGGACGTCTCTGATCTGCTTGGTATCTTCCAGCACTTTCCTGCCTGCCGCCACTGCACCCGAGGACACGATCATCATCTGGCGCCCCTGAAACTGGAGCCGCGCAACCTGACCAACGAGTGAGGCCATCATCTCCAGGTCGAGCCTGTCTGTCCCGCCTGTGAGCAGGGTCGTGCCGGCCTTGACCACAATACGATTGTACTTGGGTTGAGACTGGCCGGACGCGCTGGAATTCTGCTGGTTCAGTGACATTTTCTTGTATCTAAATGTTGGGTCTTTCAGGTTGCAATAGCGCGTCCATTATAGCACCGGAGGTATAGGGCTAGAGGATGGCAATCCGGCGCTACGACGTTCCCTGACACCTGATCGTCAGACAACCTGTTTCCTACCCATCCAAGTCGCCTCACCCGTTCGGATGACACATTTGTTCAACAAAACAACTAACCATTTTTTTAGCTTCCATCAAAACAAGAAATCAACCTACTCGACATAACATCGGGGATAACTCCCCCAAAAACGGGGATAACTCTATCCCCATGGGGACAACTCGGGCAGTTGGGCAAGTCTAAAAATTGATTTTGACAGCCACACGCTCAAACATTTCAAAGTTATACGCACTCCTTCCACAAGACCTCCATGCTACAATTGTCGCGTGTCCCCAGATCGTCAGGCACAGCTGTCCCCACAATCCACGGCATTATTATTATTACTGTATAACCCATAAAAATGATTGATAGAGTATTTATCTTCATTAAAAGCGGGAAAGGCGGAGATGGCGCGATAAGCGGGCGTCACGAGAAGTACGTGCCGCGTGGAGGCCCAGACGGCGGAAACGGCGGAGATGGTGGCAGTGTCTATCTTTTAAGCGACTCCAACGTGAACACTCTGCTGGAGTATCGCTACAAGAGACATCACACTGCAGGCCCTGGAGGCAAGGGCCAGGGAGCGCTCAAGCACGGAAGGAACGGCAAGGACATCACGCTGACTGTGCCTGTGGGGACTCAGGTATGGGTGGGTAAGGACTCCTCCCAACTGCTGGCCGATCTCGACACTCCGGGAGAGTCGCTGCTGGTGGCTAAGGGCGGACGCGGCGGAGCCGGCAACGCTCGGTACGCATCTTCCACTAACCAGTTTCCCATGATCGCTCAGGCCGGAGAGCCTGCAGTCGATGTGGAGGTGCGGCTGGAGCTAAAGCTGTTGGCCGACGTTGGAGTCATCGGCGCTCCCAACGCTGGTAAGTCGAGTCTGCTGGCCGCGCTGACATCGGCCCGCCCTCGGATTGCAGACTACCCTTTCACGACTCTGGAACCTGCTTTGGGCGTCGTTGAGCATCGAAACGAAGACTTCGTCATGGTGGACATTCCAGGCTTGATCGAAGGCGCTCACGAAGGCATTGGTCTGGGTCACGACTTCCTGAGACACGTCGAACGCACACGGGTTCTGATCCACATGGTGGATGGTTCCCTTGACGACCCTGTCGCTCAGTATCTTCAGATCAATAAAGAATTAAAGCTGTTCAACGAAGACCTCGCTCGCAAACCCCAGATTCTGGCTGTAAACAAGATCGACATTCCAGCGGTCGAAGAGTACATGACCCTGCTTGAGGAGGCGTTCGCCGAGGCTGTGCCCGACGAGAAAGTTTATTTCGTCTCCGCCGCCGGACGCCAAAACCTCGACCCGCTGATGGACGCGACTGTCCAAATCCTGCAATCGGCTCCGGTGCGCTGGGAAGCAGATGGACTGTCCACGCCCACAGAAGAGTTGCCCGTTCTGCGTCCAAGGCCTCGGAGAGCCGTCCCCAAGGTGTCAGTGAATCGGGAGGGCGAGTACAAAGTGCAACTGGCAGACGCTATACGCATCGCAGGCATGGTTGACCTCGATCGCTGGGAGGCCAGGATGCAGTTCTACCGCAGGCTTCAACACACGGGAGTCGTCAAGGCTCTGGAGGATGCCGGAGTTCAACCGGGGGACACTGTCCACATCGGTGAGTTGGAGTTTTTGTGGCAGTAATGTCCGATTCCGAGCCTGCCCAACCGTCGAAGATAGGACTGCTGGGCGGCACATTCGACCCAATCCACATAGGCCACCTGCTCATCGCCGAGGACGCCAGAGAAGCGCTTGGGCTCGATACTGTAGTTTTCATTCCCGCTGGAAGACCATGGCTCAAGGCCAATCAGAGTGTCACTGACCCGCAACACCGCCTTGCCATGGTCGGGTTGGCCATCGGTCCGAACCCCCATTTCCAGGTGTCTGACATTGAGGTTCGTCGTCAGGGGCCGACGTATACAGTGGACACCCTAGAACAGCTTCAACAAGATTACAGCCCCAATATTGAAAAATTCCTGATTCTGGGCATGGACTCGCTGAACGAATTGGAGCGATGGCGCAGCCCTGAACGATTGTTTGATCTCTGTGTCGTCGTCGGAGTATCCCGGCCCGGCCAGGAAGAAATTGACATCGACAAACTGGAGTCTATTGCAGAGGGCGCGTCTGGAAAGATAGTTCTTATCTCAGGACCGTCCGTCGGAATCAGCGGCACCGATATCAGAGATCGAGTTGTCCACGGCAAGTCCATCAAATACCGCGTGCCAGAGGATGTTGAATCCTATATCCTTGAGCACGGCCTTTACACGCGCCAATAATTCGGAGGGTACACCCATGCCATCAGACAATCAGACACTTACCCAAACGGTGCCTGCGGCCTTTTGAACTGGTTGAGGAGATGCCGTCGCCCGTGAGGTGAACAAACTGCAAGGGATCGTGAAGTTTGCTTATAACGAAAGAACGAAAGAAGCGACAGTCGTTTTCGACCCCTCCCAAGTGGACCGGGAGACAGTGAGCGCGGCCATCACAAAAGTCAACACCGGCATGTCCGACGACGATGACGACGCGGAGAACGCAAGCAAAGTGCTAGGCGACCTTTAGATGGACACTCTCAATCTCGTCCAGATGCTGGGAGACAAGCTAATGATCGAGCTTCCTCCGGTGGGCTTGGCCTTCGTGTCTGAGCAGCCGGAAGACATGGCCGCCACGCACCGCGAGCCTCAATCCTTCTGCACCCTGTGGCGGTGGGCTGAGGAGCGCGTGTTTTATGCCGCTGGCGAACAGCACTTGGAGTGCGGTCTCGGAGGTCTGGTGTCTGGTTTCCTGACTCCGGAAGGCCGAGAGGATGAGCTGGCCTCGCTGTTGGACGAAATGTGCGAAGGCGGCGAAGGAACCCGAGAAGAGATAGCTGAGACGACCAAGTTCCAACACGGAGCCGCCGGAGCAATCTATGGCCCGCTCTGGATGATGCCCGTGGAGCCGGATATGGCATTGATGTGGGCCACCTTGCCCCAGATGGGCGTGCTTCAGGAGATCGTCGGGACCATCATGTGGCGCAACAATCCCCAGGGCGCTGTGTTTCCTCGTCCGGCCTGCGCGGTCCTGCCCATCGCTTCGATAAACGACAAACCCGCTCTGTCACTGGGGTGCATTGGGATGCGAGAGTACACTAACGTCCCGCCGCATATGTACCTGATCGCCCTTCCGGGTTCCCATCTGGAATCGCTGGAACAGAAAATGCAGGAAAGGGACGACATCCCCCAGCGTCTGGAGTTCTACCAAAAAAGAATGGCAGGCGGAGGCGGATAGGAACACGCCATTCTAAGTCGTGTCGGAACCTTTGTCTTCGGCGGTGCATGGGTAGATTGTCCATCTGTAATGTTGATTTTAGACTTCTCCGCCTATATCCGGTAGGTTCAAAAAGTAAATGCCCGATGGTCTGAGGTTCGGCCTTGTATCTCAAAGAGGGATGAACTGAGCGAGTATTACGGCAAAGAGTACAACTACGATATTTTTAAGCCCAGCAATGGAGCTTTTGAGGATTTCAGGTCGATCTTCCACGCGGGAGATAGGCCTCCGGATTTCACCCTTCCGTTGCTGGATGGCGGCGAGATCACCCTCTCCAAGCTGAGGCGCAAGCCTGTAGTCATTGAGTTCGGCTCGATAACTTGACCGTCATGTCAGCGGGAGTTCCCGCTGATGGAAGAGTTGGCCCGTGACTACGCTGACAGCGTGCACTGGATATTCATCTACAACAGAGAACCGCATCCCGACGATTATCCCGATCACCGGGCGCATCGAAGCATCGAACAGAAGTTTCAACACGCCCGAGACATGAGAGAACGGCACAACACGCCACGCCAGATTCTGATCGACGATCTGGACGGCACAGTCCACCGAGAGTGGGGCGGACTGCCCAACATGACCTGGATCATCGACCATACAGGCCATGTGGCGTATAAGGCTGGCTGGACGGTGGCTTCGGACATCCGTCAGTCTCTTGAGGACGTGGTGAGAGTCCGGTAGCTCGAGCGTCAGGCGGTTGAATCCGGAACAAGAACCCCGCCGTACTACGTGGAAACGTTGTCTTTCAGGGCCAGCCGACGACCGGCGATCAAGCCGGCCGAAACAGCTGTCTCAGTGGGAGACGGTTCCTAGTTCCGTTCTCGAAAAACCCGACATACAGGACGAAAGCGTTGTCGTTATTCTGTCGTCCGAATTTGGGTTGGACGTTTTCCAGATAGCCTTTTGCCCCTTGGGAGCGGACCAGAACACAGCCGTCTGTCGGGCCAGCGCTGACGACACAACAGACTATTTCGTGAAAATGAGGCTGGGAGACTTTGACGAAGCCTCCGTGGCGTTGCCAAGGTTTCTCAGCGATCAGGGTGTCGCGCAGGTCATGGCTCCGCTGGAAACAGAAGCGGGCCGACTCTGGACGAATCCGGAGTCGGCCCGCTTCTGTACCCATTCATTGAGGGCCACAATAGCTATGAGGCTAGCCTGTCGGACGATCATTGGGTTGAGTTCGGCGCAACCCTCAAGCGCATCCACACTGCCTTTGCGCCGCCATCACTGATCAGACTCATCCAACGTGAAGCCTATTCCCCACAGTGGCGTGATGCCGTAAGGACATTTCTGGAGACCTCAGAGGCTGGCGCACGGGACGATCTAGTCTCAGTGAAGGTTCGGGAGCATATAGTGTTTGCGGCGGTCTGAACTCATTGTGAATTGATAGATCGCAACCGCAAACCTTAGAGGTTCGTATTTACGACTGAGGACAACGTTTCGCCAGCCGCGCAAGGTTTGCCTATACAACAGGCGAAGCCTACACGTAAACTCTTTAGGGTTTGCTTGAGCGATGCCCTTTGTATGGATAATCCTGGACAACATGGATAAACTTTTATGACAACACAAAAATCCACACCGGCTGGCTTTGAGAGCATAGGCCAGCGGTCAGCGCTTCGAAACGCGACAGACGTAGTTGCTGCTGACCGACCCCGAGATCAGGTAGACCTTCAGTCAATCCAAGAGTACGCAGAGTTGAAACA
>Ga0310123_10004701_pt1 | contig 10299 bp, 7 predicted proteins | sample CB6_AW_1057_MG_FD_203505 | JGI IMG/M metagenome (GOLD analysis project Ga0310123, IMG submission 203505) | Marine microbial communities from Western Arctic Ocean, Canada - CB6_AW_1057 | ecosystem: Environmental > Aquatic > Marine > Oceanic | place: Canada: Western Arctic Ocean | collected...
AACGCTCGCGATGATCCGCTGTGCGCCGCGTGCGGTGTGCCGGGCGTGCTCGACGAAGATGCCGAGAAGGCCGAAGTCGTCGAGCCGGTCAGTGGTGGGACCGAGTCGTAGCCAGAGTCTGAGTGCGAGGAGGATGTCGTGACGCGGTGCGACCTGGTGATTGCCGGTGGTGGAATCATCGGGTTGGCAACGGCGTACCGGTTCCTGGAACGGTTCCCCGGCCGACGCGTGGTGATACTCGAAAAAGAAGACCGGGTGGCCGAGCACCAGACCGGTCACAACTCCGGCGTCCTGCACTCGGGCATCTACTACAAGCCGGGGTCACTGAAAGCCGAGAACTGTCGAGCCGGCAAGCTGGCGATGGAACAGTTCTGCGACGAACACGGAATTCACTTCGAACGCTGCGGCAAGGTGATTGTGGCGATCGACGAGAGTGAGCTTGGGGCACTTCAGCGGATTTACGAGCGAGGCCAGGCCAATGGGGTCTCGTGCGAGATGATCGGAGCGGAGCGGCTGTCTGAGCTTGAGCCTCACGCAGCCGGAATCCAGGCGGTGCACGTGCCCGAGACCGGGATCGTGGACTACCGCGAGGTGTGCGAGAAGTTGGCCGAGTTGATTTCCGCGGCGGGAGCTGAGATCCGCCTGGGCAGTCGGGTTTGCGGCGTGCGGCAGGGTGCCGACGAGGTGGTCGTGGTGACCGAGTCCGGCGAGGTGACCGGAGAGTTGTTGGTCAATTGCACAGGGTTGCACTGCGACCGGGTGGCGAAAATGGGAGGTGTGAAACCGGAGGCGAAGGTTGTCCCGTTCCGCGGTGAATACTACGACCTGAAGCCGACCGCTCAGCACCTGTGTCGGAACCTGATCTACCCGACACCGGACCCCAAGTTCCCGTTCCTGGGCGTACACTTCACGCGGATGATCCACGGAGGCGTCGAATGCGGCCCGAACGCGGTGTTGGCATTTGCCCGTGAGGGTTACCGCAAGCGGGATATCAACCTGCGGGATCTGTGCGAGTCGTTGACCTACATCGGTTTTCTGCGGATGGCCGCTCGTCACTGGCGAACGGGGATGGGCGAGATGTGGCGTTCCTTCAGCAAGGCGGCCTTCGTCAGAGCACTCTCACGGTTGTTGCCCGAGATCCGCAGTGAGCATCTCGAACGCGCTCCTGCGGGCGTGAGGGCCCAGGCGCTCTCAAGGGACGGGACTCTCGTCGACGATTTTCTGCTGCAGTCAGATGTTCGCGTTGTCAACGTGGGGAATGCCCCGTCTCCGGCAGCCACCGCGTCGCTAAACGTCGGGCGGTTGGTGGTCGATAGACTGGCCGAGCGATTCGAATGATCCTATGAGGTGGCAGCAGTGAGCGAGTCCGGCGTGAGTGTGTTTGCGGTCGAGCGGTTGAGCGAATTCGCCCGGCGGGTCTTCGAGCATTTCGGTGTGGGGGTGTCCGCGGCCGAGGAGGCAGCCGCGATTCTCGCCCAGGCCGATCTCCGCGGCATCGACTCGCACGGCATCGCCCGCCTGCATGCCTACTCGGTGATGCTCCAAAAGGGCCGGATCAATCCCCGGCCCGAGATCGGCATCGTGCGAGAGACTCCGGGGACGGCCACCGTCGACGGAGACAACGGGCTGGGACTGGTCGTGGGTCCGTGGTCGAACCGGCTGGCGATGGACAAGGCCGAGGCGGTGGGGACCGGCTGGGTGGCGGTGCGGGGAAGCAATCACTTCGGGATCGCAGGTTACTACGTGATGGAGGCACTGGAACGGGACCAGCTGGGCTGGGCGATGACCAACACGACCAAGATCGTGGCTCCGATGTGGGGCGCCGAGCGGATGCTGGGGACCAACCCGATCGCGATCGCGTTTCCCGGTCTCGAGGAGCCTCCGATCGTCATCGACATGGCCTCCCCGGCGGCCGCGTTCGGCAAGATCGAGATTGCGATCCGACAGCAGAAGTCGATCCCCGCCGGCTGGGCCATCGACCGGGACGGAGAACCCACGACCGACCCCAACGAAATGGCCGACGGTGGGGCGATGTTGCCGCTGGGGTCGTCTCGCGAGGCGGGCGGACACAAGGGCTATTGCCTCGGTGCACTGATCGACATCCTCTCGGGAGTACTCAGCGGAGCCAACTGGGGTCCCTTCACACCGATCTTCACCACCGACTTCGAGGACCCACCACGCACCGTCGGCATCGGACTGGGACACCTGTTCGGGGCGATGCGGATCGATGCCTTCATCGAACCCGACGAATTCAAGCGGCAAATTGATGACTGGATCCGCACCTTCCGCAAGACGAAGCCAGCCCCGGGGACCGACGGGCCGATCATTCCCGGTGACCCCGAGCGTGAAGCCGAGGTGGTGCGGAGGGAGGAGGGGATCCCGCTGGTGGCGGCCGTGGTCGAGGATCTGCGAGACATCTCGCGGATGACCGGGGTGCCGTTCGACTAGCGGACGATCTGGCAGTCGGGAAGTCGCAGGGCCAGCTTGGCGGCGCCCGCGGTGGTGATCGCCGTGCCCGAGATCGTCAGTCGCCTGAGCCTCGACAGCCCGCTGAAACGGCCCAGGTCGGCGTCACCAATCCGGGTTCCGGTCAGGTCCAGATCGCGGAGCGTCCGGTGGCCGGCGAGGTGCTTGAGTCCCTCGGCAGTCACCTTGGTGCCCCCGAAGCCCTCCTGGTACATCACCGCCAGTGTCTCGAGCTTCGGCAGCTTGGCGAGGTGGACCAGCCCGGCGTTGGTGAGGCCGGTGAGTCCGAGGTTCACCGAGCGGAGTTGCTTGAGTCGCGTGAGCGGGACCAGCGAGTCGTCCTGGATTCGCGTGGCGCTGAGATTGAGGTGCTCGAGTTCTGTGAGCCTGGCGATCTGAAGCAGACCCACGCCGGTGATCGATTCCTTTTCGAATCCGGTCTTGCGGAGCACCAGGCCTCGGAGCGACTTGAGCTGGACGAGATGGACTGTCGAGGCGTCGATGACCAGTGGGCAGTTTTCAAGGTTGAGGGCCTGCAATCGACGACAGTCGGCCAGCCTGGCCAGCGAGTCGCCGGTGATGTCGGTATCCGCCAGGTCGAGCAGTAACAACGTTGGCAGCTTGGCCAAAGCATCGAGTGAGCTGCCCTCGATGCGGGTGCCGGCCAGCGCGAGAGCCTGCAGCCGAGGCAACCTGGAGAGTTGTCTGACTCCGGCGTCGGTGACGCGGGTGCCCGAAAGCGAAAGGTGGCGAATGGAAGTCAGCGATCGATGCGACGTGATCGATGTGATGGCCTGGTCGGTCATGCGTCGTCCCGAGAGGTCCAGGACGCTGAGTTGACCGAGAGTCTTGAGCGAGGCGATTCCCGCGGCGGTGACACGGGTGACGCCCAGGTCGAGTTCCCGTAGTTGGCCCAGTGTCGCCACGGTCTTCAGCGACGCGTCGTCGGTGCGGGTGCCGTAAAGATCCAGGTACCTGAGCGTGTTCTTGAGCGTGGCGAGTCCGGCGAGACTCTTGACTGGAATATTACGGAGGCTGAGACCGGTGAGGTTCTTGCGGAGTGCCAGTGAACGAAGGACGTCGGGCTTGATGACGCCGTTTGCGTCAAGGTGCTCGTCGGTCAGAGTGATGACCGTTCCGGTGGCTGCGTTCTTGGCCCAGGCAGACGGTACAAACTGGGATAGCTCACCGAAACGCTGGGAATGCCGTCTTGCCAGGGCCCGGGCCAATGGCTCCTGGTTCAGGGCAGCGGCTGCCCGAGAATCGCTCGGAGTCACCGTGGCCAGGACGACGAGGATCAGCAGGCGGGGATGGCGAGACATCAGGTCTTCTCACTGTGGCGTGTTGCGACGAACCAAGCGTTGGCAGACAGCATTGCCGGGACGTGTGGCTGAGACAAGTCAGTGCGAGTGCGGCAGGCTGGGGCCTGGTTGTGATGATCTCGGGGCGACTCGTATACTGATTCTCCCAGGCCGCTACCCTACCGAGTGTGCTTTGAATGCCCGAGTTGTCCCGCGCCCTCCTGATGGCACTTGTGATTGGGCCGCTGAGTTGCCAGGCGGCTGACTGGCCCCAGTGGCGTGGGCCGACCCGGAATGGGATCTCCGCCGATACCGGTCTGCTGAAGCGATGGCCTCAGGCGGGCCCAACCCTGGTGCGGACCGTCACGGGACTCGGCCAAGGCTACGCCAGCCAGGTGGTGGCTGGGGGGCGCGTGGTGACCATCGGCAAGGACGGCGCAGTCGTCTTCGCAAGGTGTTTTTCCGAGAAGACCGGCCAACTGCAGTGGTCGACCCGGATCGGTGAGACCGGTCGCAAGGCACTCTCGACACCAACCATCGACGGTGAGCGGATCTATGCACTGGATCCCGACGGGAACCTCCACTGCCTGCAGGCCTCCGATGGCAAGGTGATCTGGAAACGCAGTTTTGTGGGCGAGTTCGGTGGCAAGCTGCAAAACGGCCGAGGCTTTGCCGAGTCGCCGTTGATCGACCGCGATGCGGTCGTCGGCACTCCCGGAGGTGCCGAGCACACGATGGTCCTGTTGGACAAGATGACGGGGAAGTCGAGGTGGAGTTGTGCGGTCGGGAAGCTGGGCCCTCGAGGCCGGGTCGGTGCCGGGTTTTCCTCTCCGGTCGCAACGACCATCGATGGAGTGCGGATGTACATCCAGTTCATCGGCTACGGCGTGATCGGCGTTCGCGCCAGCGACGGAAAGCTGATGTGGGGCTACAACAGGATTGCCATCCCGCAGGCCAATATTCCGACTCCCGTGGTCGTCGGCAAACAGGTCTTCGCCTCCAATGGCTACAACTGCGGATCGGTCCTGTTGAACCTCTCCGGTGACGGAAAGGGTGGGGTGACGATCACTGAGGAATACCACCTGCGGGGCCGCGAGTTTCAGAATCACCACGGCGGCTTCGTGCATGTCGACGGCCATATCTACGGAGGTCATGGCAGCAACAATGGGTTGCCGACCTGCATCGAACTGGAAACCGGCGACGTACTGTGGAAACGGCGTGGTCCGGGCAGCGGGTCGGCCTCGGTGATCTTCGCCGACGGAAGCCTCTACATGCGATACTCCAATGGCGTGGTGGCCCTCGTCGATGCCTCGCCGGAAGGCTTCCGGCTCAAGGGAACCCTGCGATTGCCCGGAGCCGGCAACGACAGTTGGTCGCATCCGGCGCTGGCCGGCGGCCGTCTGTATCTCCGAGAAAATGACTCGTTGCACATTTACGATGTGCGAGCCTCAGACTAACGCCGCCGAGACTGAGCAGGCGAGCGGTTGCCGGGAGCGACGGTGGCCACGGCTGCTGTTGCTGGTGGGTGTGCTGGTGGTCGTCGGCGTGGGGAGCTACCTGGCGGGCGGTGGCCGGGCAGGTTGGTGGCTCGTCGAGCGCGAGGAGCGGCTCAAAAGGCTGTGCGATGAGCAGCTGCTGCTGGTCTGTGCTGTGGCGGTCGTGGTCTACGTGGCCGTCACCGCGTTCTCGATCCCGGTGGCGACCGTGCTGTCGTTGGCGCTGGGACGGCTGCTGGGCTTCTGGCCGGCAGTACTGGTGGTCAGCTTCGGGTCGACCCTGGGCGCGACCGCGGCCATGTTACTGGGTCGGACCCTGTTCCGTGAGTCGGTGCTGAAGAGGTTGGGGCCTCGCGGAGAGAGACTGCTGAAAGAGTTCCAGCGGAATGGGGCGTTTTACCTGTTCACGCTGAGAATGATGCCGCAGGTCCCCTTCGTGCTGGTCAACCTGGTGATGAGCGTCTCGACGATTCGAGCCCGGACGTTCTTCTGGGTCAGCCAACTCGGCATGCTTCCGGCCACATGCCTGTATGTGTTCACCGGCTCGCAATTGCCGTCGCTGCAGGCGGTGGCCCGGGGCGAGGTGAGCGAAAGTCTCACGTGGCCATTGATGCTGGGGCTGGTGCTGCTGGGTTGCTTTCCGCTGCTGGTGAAACTGTGCTGGCCGAGCCGAACCGCGGAGTGGGCCGGATCGGGTGAGGATGAGAACGGCAGTTGAGCAGGCCATCTTGGTGAGTGCCGCAGCCGTGGCCTATACTGTCAACGCTGTGACTGCCCGTGATCGCCAAGGAGCCACTGGGAACCGATGCGACCATCGCTGCTGATCTCCGTACTCGTGCTCACCACCGTGGGTGTCTTTCCCGTGACGGCGGCTGAGGACGCGGTCCCGATCGATTTCGAACGGGACATCCTGCCGATCTTTACTCGCTACGGGTGCAACTCCGGATCCTGCCACGGCAAGCAGGCTGGGCAGAACGGGTTCAAGCTGTCGCTGTTGGCCTTCGACGCCGACTTTGACTTCGATGCACTGACTAAGGAGGGCCGTGGGCGACGGATCTTTTTGGTGGATCCGGAGCAAAGCCTGCTGCTGAGCAAGCCCAGCGGACGCAACCCTCATGGAGGCGGAAAACGCATCGAGCCGGATGGTCCCGAGTACCAGCGACTGCTGGGATGGATCCGGGCCGGGATGCCCAGGCGGACTCCCGATGCAGTGAGCCTGCAGAAGATCACGGTCAAGCCCGAGCAGGAGATCCTCGCCCTGAAGGGCAGCCGGCAGATTGAGGTTACCGCTCACTACAGCGACGGCACCCGGCGGAACGTGACCCGTTACGCACAGTTTCAGTCCAACGAGGCGGGGATTGCCGCGGTCAGTGAAGACGGGCTGGTGCGAGCCCAGGGGATCTGTGGCGAGGCCGCCATCATGGCCCGCTACATGGGCCAGATCGCGGTCTTTCGGCCGACGATGCCCCTGCCCGGTGATGTGCCTGCGCAGGTGTACGACGAACTGCCTCGCAAGAACTTCATCGACGGCCTGGTCTGGAAGAAACTGCAGCGGCTGAAGATCACTCCGTCCAAGGAGTGCAGTGACGAGAAATACCTAAGACGGGTCTACATCGACATTATCGGCCGGGTGCCGACGTCCGAGGAGGCTCGCCAGTTCCTCGACGACTCGAAGCCGGACCGCCGAAAGCGATTGGTCGACGAACTGCTCGAGCAGCCGGAATACGCCGAGCATTGGGCCAACAAATGGGCCGACCTGTTGCGGCCCAACCCGTACCGGGTGGGCATCAAGGCGGTGCTCAACTACGACGCGTGGGTGCGGAGTGCGTTTCGGGAGAACATGCCCTACGACCAGTTCGTCCGCGAACTGGTTTCGGCACGAGGCAGCACATACCGCAATGGAGCGGTGACGCTGTTCCGCGACCGTCGCGATCCGGGTGAGCGGACGATGATCGTGACCCAGCTCTTCCTGGGAATCCGGCTCGAATGCGCCAAGTGCCATCATCACCCGTTCGAGATCTGGGCGCAGGAGGATTTCTACAGCTTCGCGGCGTACTTCGCCAAGGTCAGCCGCAAAGGCACCGGGCTCTCGCCGCCGATCTCCGGCTCCGAAGAGGTCTTCTTCAGTTCCCCGGGCACCGGCACGCTGACGCATCCCCGCACCGGAGCCACGCTCACACCCAGGCCCCTGTTTGGGACCGCTCCGGAACTCGACGGCGAGACCGATCCTCGGGAGGCGCTGGCCAGTTGGATCACGTCCAAGAAGAATCCGTTTTTCGCCAAGGTGATGGTCAACCGGGTCTGGGCCGACCTGATGGGTCGCGGGCTGGTCGAGCCGGTCGATGACCTGCGGGCGACCAATCCACCGACGAACCCCGAGTTGCTGGCGGCCCTGGCAGGTGACTTCCAGAAGGCCGATTTCGACATCAAGGCCCTGGTCCGCCGGATCACAGCCTCGCATGTCTATGCACTCGGCTCGCTTCCCGGCCCCCGCAATGTCCAGGACACTCACTACTACTCCCGTCACTATCGCCAGCGGCTGCGGGCCGAGGTGATGCTCGACGCGATCAGCGGGATCACGGGTGTTCCCGAGTCGTTTTCGGGCATGCCTCCGGGTTCGCGGGCCAAGGAACTGTGGACCACTCGGATCGGATCGTTGTTCCTGGATGCCTTCGGACGACCCGACCCGAACCAGGACCCACCCTGCGAACGGACTCCCGACACCACCGTTGTTCAGTCGCTGCACCTGATGAATTCGGCGAACCTCTACAAGAAAGTCAGCAGTGACACCGGTTGGGCGGCCGAATTGGCCCGCGGCAAACGGAAACCAGAGGAGATTGTCGAGCAGCTCTATTTGGCGATATACTCAAGGATGCCTGACAGCGAGGAACGGCTGATTGCTCGCGGGGTATTCCAGAAAAAGGGGACCACCCGTCGCCAAGCGGCCGAAGATTTGATGTGGGCGTTGATCAATACACCCGAATTCGTGTTCAAGGACTGAACAGGGTTCTCTGCGACAGCTTTCGGGCAAATTCCCGACACGGGACAACAGGCAGGATCAATCGATGAACAAGACAAGCAACGCGACCTCACGCTACTGCGACGGGTTGACCCGGCGAAGCTGCCTGCAGTTGGGACTCGGCGCACTGACCGGAGCGGGCCTGACACAGATGCTTCGGCTTCGTGCCGAATCGGGGGATTCTGACGCCCGCAAACGGAGTTGCATCCTGGTGTGGCTCGACGGCGGTCCGACTCACTACGAGACGTTTGACCCCAAGCCGAACGCTCCGAAGGAGATCCGTGGCGAGTTCGAACCGATCTCGACAGCGGTCCCCGGCGTCCATTTCTCCGAAAAGTTGGTCCGCCTGGCCAAGGCGGCCGGAGATTTTGCGGTGATTCGATCGATCCGCCACAACCAGGGAAACCACGGCGCGGGCAACCACTACATGATGACCGGTGCTCCGCCACGGATCCCGGTCTCCTGCGGTGCGTTCGTCAGCTTCCATCCCAGCCTGGGCAGCGTCACGGCTCATGATCGGGGCGAGAGCCGCGGCTTGCCGCTGTACTTCTCGATTCCCCGCATGTCTCGATCCGGCGGCCCCAACTTCCTGGGTGCCCGCTATGCTCCGTTCGTCGTGCCCGACGATCCCAACGGCAAGGATTTCCGGGTCCGCGACGTGGCCCTGCCCAAGGGCCTCGCCGAGATCCGGTTCGGATCACGTCGCGAACTGCGCAGCCTGGTCGACAAGCTGAAACGAATCGACGACAAGGCGGCTGGCGACCCGGTGCTGGCACTCGATGACTACTACCGCCAGGGCTACAACCTGGTCACGTCGCCCGAGGCCCAGAAGGCATTCAACATTCACTCTGAAAGCGATAAGGTTCGCGAGGCGTACGGTCGCAACTCGTTCGGCCAACGGGCTCTGTTGGCCCGGCGACTGGTCGAGGCAGGGGTCCCGTTTGTGACAATTTATGAAGGTGGCTGGGACCATCACGGCGGCATCTTCCCGGCCTGTCGTACCCGGTTGCCCAAGTGGGACCAGACCCTGTCGACCTTGCTCGAGGACCTTCAGCAGCGCGGCCTGCTCGATTCGACGCTCGTGCTGGTGCTCGGAGAATTCGGGCGGACGCCGAAGATCAACAAGGGTGGCGGACGCGACCACTGGTCCAACGCGATGTCCGTGATGATGGCCGGAGCCGGTACTCCCGGCGGAACCGTGGTCGGTGCGACCGATCGCGCCGGCTATTCCGCCGTCGACCGGGTGCTGTCGCCCGAGAATTTTGCCTCGACGGTCTACACCAAGCTGGGCATCAACCCCGACCAGGCGCTTTACACTCCACAGGGACGTCCAGTGCACCTGGTCAGTGACCCGACTCCGATTCGGGAGCTGCTGGGTTGAGCGATCCGGTAAGCTGCCGGAGATCGAGGCGGTGGGCCACTGCCGTAGTGGGTGTCGCGCTGTGGACGCTGGCGATCGCTATTCCGCCGGCGTGTGCTGCCGACGAGGCCGGAGTGACGCACCTGGTCCCCAGTGGGGCTCAGCAGGGCAAGACTGTCGAAGTGATTCTGCAGGGCACGCTCAACGGAGGAGACCAGCGTCGGTCCTGGGCGAGTCATCCGGGCCTGGCCGTCGCATTCGGCAAGAAGGACGATCGGGTCACGGTCACAGTCAAGCCCGATGTGCCACCGGGTCGGCACTGGCTGAGGTTCGTCAACAACGGGGCCGCCAGTTCGTTGTTGCCGTTTGTGGTCTCGCCGATCGAGGAGGTCGCCGAGAAGGAGCCCAACGGACGACTCGAGGACGCTCAGAAACTCGGGGCCGCTTCGCAGATCGTCAACGGGGTGCTGTCCGAGTCACGCGACGTCGACATGTTTGGGGTCTCGATGAAAGCCGGCCAGAGCCTGGTGGTCGCGATGACGGCCAACACCGAGTTGGGGTCGCCGATGGACAGCCTGCTGCAGGTGGTCACCTCGCGTGGCTTCGTCGTCGCCCAGGACGACGACTCCCTGGGCCTGGACCCCTTCGTGGTGTTCA
>Ga0310123_10004702_pt1 | contig 10299 bp, 13 predicted proteins | sample CB6_AW_1057_MG_FD_203505 | JGI IMG/M metagenome (GOLD analysis project Ga0310123, IMG submission 203505) | Marine microbial communities from Western Arctic Ocean, Canada - CB6_AW_1057 | ecosystem: Environmental > Aquatic > Marine > Oceanic | place: Canada: Western Arctic Ocean | collected...
CACGACCACTGTCAAGATCAGTCCGCCCACCGCGAGCAACACCGCCCACGGTCGATTCGTGCTCTGGCTCCACATAGCTCTTCTCCTCCGTGGATCATCCGCGCGCTGATCATTAGGACGGCCGACCTGCGAAAACGGTCTGGAAGTCCTCTTCTGAGGTCAACCGACGGTCCACCGCACAGGACGACCCGTCGCCAGATCGGTCGAAATACTGTGGCTTCACTCGCTGCGTGCGCGGCACGGGATTTGATTACTCAATCTGCGGTCGCGCGGAATCAACGGAGTGCGTTAACTCAGGCAGGCGCTGGCATCGCCGCATTCCGTCTCGTGGGCAATGGACGATTCCGTGCGACCGTCTTCATTCGTGTTGGAGGCTATACTGATCCGGTGAGCACACACCTCAGCCTCCCGCTCGACAACGCGGCGATCGAACGTATTCTTCCGCACCGATACCCATTCCTCCTCGTCGACAAGATCACGGAGTTCGAAGAGGACAAGCGGATCGTCGGGATCAAGAACGTCTCGCTCAACGAGAGGTATCTCGCGCACCGTCCAGGTGAGGCCCCCGTCCTCCCGCCGACGATCCTGACCGAGGCCGTCGCGCAGGTCGGCGCGATCCTGATTCTGGCCAAACCCGAGAACCGGGAGAAGTTGATCTACTTTCTCGGGATCGAACAGGTCAGATATCTCAAGCCGGTCCATCCCGGAGATGTCGTTGTGATCGAAGCCACGGTTGAGCGCCTTCGGAGCCGAATGGGGCAGCTGAAGGGATTCGCTCGAGTGGGTGACACACGAGTCATCGAAGGTACGATGGCGTTTGCCCTCGGGCCCAGAAAAGACGAGTAGCCTCCACGCGATGGACGTTGTCACGCGGGGCGTGCCTTTCAGCTGCCAGCGACCACTCGGACCGCAGCAAGAGCCCCGTTCGGAAGTTTCGCTCGCGTCGTCCTGTGAGGTAAGCGGCTCTTCGTGGTCTTCGCCGTCGACGCAGACACGGTCGCGTCCGCCGTGCTTGGCGCGATACAGTGCGGCGTCAACACGACCGAGGAGTGCTATGGTGTCGAGCTCGCCTGGCTTCGCCGCGCCGACCCCCACACTGACCGTTCTCGACACGACGTGGTCGTTCTATTTCACCGAGAGGTTGCCGAGCTCACTGTTGAGAATGCGTGCCACGTGAATCGCGCCCCGGAGTGGCGTGTCGGGAAGCATGATCAAGAACTCCTCCCCACCGTACCGCACCTTGACGTCACTGTTCCTGAGGAGTTCGTGCATCTTCTTGCCGACCGCTGAAAGTAGGGCGTCGCCGCACAAGTGGCCGTACTCGTCATTGACAGACTTGGCGGAGTCCAGATCCATCATCACAAGAGAGAAGGTCGTTCGAGAACGCTTCGCACGCTGTAGCTCTGCATCAAGAAGCTTCATCCCGTGGGTGCGGTTGAAACACTGAGTCAAGCCATCCAACCCGCGGCGGGTTTGATCAGATTCAGCGAACAGCTTCGGCAGGCCCACGGCACCGGCTCGATGCTCGCCGAAAGACAACCCAAAACAGAGGTGGCCGTCGATCTCATTACCCCGAACCAGATCCAATGGCTCCGAATCGAGCTGAAGGAGTCGATCGGCTCTGGCCTGAATCACCAGGTCCGCACGGTTGGGGGTCTTCAAGACTCGGCCGCCGACAGCCTCCCACTGCCCGTTCACCTGAATCGAGACCCAGACACCGTCCCCGAGCCTACGGCCCGCGGCAAGTGATAGTTCAGAAGCTCACGCAACTGCTCCACGGTCGTCGCCTGGTTCAGCGCCTGACTCAGTCTCACAAACCGCTCAGTTTCGGCCTCCTGTTTCCTCTCGGAAGCCCTCCGAACCCGTCCCACAGAGTAGTGTCCGAAGAGGACGACGCAAAACACGACAAACCCTGGCACGAGCGTCAGTCCATAGCGGTCCTGGATCGCCTGACCAGCATCGAACAGCCCCTGCAGGGGCTGTTGAAATATGACCACCGCGGTGACGGCCAAACCGAATAGCAGGACGAGGTCAGGTTCTCAGACCGGTCGCATGAAGAGCTCCAGTTTCTACAATCAGCCAGCAGCGGTCGGTTCTTCGATGCGTAGAGAACGCACGGTTCCTCGGCGCTCTGTGGACAGGCCGTTTCACGTCAAAAATCAGCGCCAGCTAGGGTGCCACTTAATAGAAACAGGGGAACTTCTCAGGCTGTTGGGTCGATAACTGGAAACTGGGGGTTTCTGATATAAGATTAGTCTCGTGGTGAGAAAATGGAAGACGACGGAGGAAGCTCCCGCATCACCACGTTCATCGGGGTCGAGCGGGCCACCGTGGGTATTGATCGCAGGCGTGGTGGCCGTGGTGGCCATAGCTTTTGGTGCTCTGTACCCAAGGAGCGGCCCCGAAATGACGAGCGGCTCGGCAGAAACGAGCGCGGTGATCGAAGCTGCCGACACGGAGATGGCAGCGTTCGCGCCGCCGGTCGTCCCAACCAGAGAGGCGTCGTCCGCCCACCCGGAAGGTGTCCCTCTGCCACCGCTTCCGGTCATACCCAGCATGGTTCCACGGTCACCCGAGTTGGTGACCGCCGCTTATGAGTTCGCGGCACGCAACCCGGATGTTCTGGAGTACGTGCCCTGTTTTTGTGGTTGCGAAACGGCCGGGCACACCGGCAACGCGGACTGCTTCGTCGAGTCTCGGAACGAGGATGGCTCCGTTCGCTCGTGGGAAACCCACGGGATGGCCTGTCTTGTGTGCATCGATGTCGCCCGGGACGCCATGCAGCTGCATGCCTCAGGTGGCTCGGTTAGTGACATCCGGGCGGCCGTCGAAGGAAAGTACCTGCCGCGCGCCACACGCCAGACACCGACACCCGCACCGCCGTCCCAGTAGGCGAGACGGTCCGGCACGGGTCCGCCACCAGACGGCATCAGGCCTTGCTATAATTGATGTGTGTCGTCACGCGCGCTCCGCCTGACGTCTTCCCCTCCACCCACATCGGAAGCTCTCACACGCCTCTTCGAATCGATCCAGGAAGGGATCTACATCGGCACCATACGGCGGGGCTCGGATGCGACCGTCACCGCGAATCCGCATCTGAAGCTGATGTTTGGTCATCCTCCTGAAGCCGAGGCAGAAGCGGTTCGCCCCTTCGAACCAGAGCGCTTTGTGGATCCCATCGCCCGCACGGCGTTCCTGGAACGCCTCGAGCGTGATGGTGCTGTGTCGGACTATTTACTCCGGTTACGTCGGGCGGATGACTCGTCGTTCTGGGTGGAAGTCACAGCTCACCTCGATTCGCCATCTGGCGGGATCGGCCGGCGACTGGTGGCCCTGATGCGGGATGTCAGCGAACGACGGCGACTGGAGGAACAGGGTCGCGACTTCTACCACCAGCTATTCCAGTCGGAAAAGATGGCGGCACTCGGACAAACGGTGTCAGGAGTCGCCCACGAGCTCAACAACCCACTCGCAACGATTCTCATGTGGTCGGAGCGATTGTCGTTGCGACAGCTGGACGACGTGACAAATCGTGGGATTCAAACCATCCTGAGCGAGTCCGAGCGCGCCGCAAAGATCGTCAGGAATCTCCTGACATTCTCACGCAAGCGTCATACGACCCGGGCGATGATCGATCTGAACCAGATCGTCAGGGAAACGCTCTCGCTTCGAGCCTACGACCAGCGCGTGTCGAATGTAACAGCCATCGAGGCTTTGGCCGGTGGCCTCCCACACGTGTTTGCCGATCCGCACCACGTCAAGCAAGTGCTGCTCAATCTCATCGTCAATGCTGAGCAAGCCATGCTCACGGCGAACGGTCGTGGAGCACTGGTTGTTCGCACGTGGCACGACCCGGAACAGGAATCGGTCGTCTTGGAAGTCAACGACGATGGCCCCGGTGTCCCCGAGGACATTCGGGCGAAAATCTTCGACCCTTTCTTCACTACCAAGGCAGTGGAACAAGGGACCGGCCTCGGGCTGACAGTCGCGTACGCCATCGTTCAGGAGCACGGCGGCCGAATTCGAGTGGACTCCGAGACCGGTCGGGGGGCCTCGTTCTTCGTGGAGTTCCCAGCAAGCGGCGTCATCCGTCAGGTCGCTCCACCGCCGCAGCCTGAGAGCACACATGGAAAAGGCGCCAAGGTACTGGTTGTCGAGGATGACCCAGCTCTCTCATCCGCGGTGGCTGAGGCCCTGACCGACGCGGGTTTTCAGGTCGACCGTGCCGCTGACGGTCAGCAGGCGTTGGATCGGATTCAGGAGACCATCTACGACCTACTCGTGTGCGACCTCAAGATGCCACGGATGGACGGCCCGACCTTGTATCGCACACTCAGCGAAACTAAACCATCTCTGGCCCGCCGGATGATTTTCGTCACCGGGGACGTGGCCGGGACCGACGCCGAGCAATTCCTCGAAGACAGTGGCTGCCAGTGGCTCGCCAAGCCGTTTCGGTTGCGTGATCTCTTAGTTGTCGCGGCTGAGGTCGCTGGATAGCCTGGTGTTCGGGTGCACCGCCCAAGATATCCGTTACCGAGCCGCCGCCACTCCAACGTGTCGTATCGGGAGACGCGACTTCACTCCAACACGTCGCGCTCGTGGCTCGACGGCAATCCTTGCCTTGGCCATCCTGAGCGACGTGACCTTCGTGAGCGCGGCACTCAACTGTTCCGGCGCCATATCGGGACCGAGTAACTTGCGAAGTCGTTGGACGGCGCGGGCGTGAAGCTGTGAGACGCGAGACTCATTGACACCAATCTGCTCACCAATCTTCTTCATCGTCACCTCGCCGAAGTAGTAGAGCGTGATCACTTTGCCTTCCCGGGGGGGCAGCGCAGTGATCGCTGCACGAACACGGCGCTGAATCTCCCCGGTCTCACAGGCCTTGTCCGGTGCGAGCGGCTCGGAGGGCACCAGCACCGGAGGCAGGTTCGCTTCGTCCACAGTGTCGATCGTGGCCAGCGGCGACGTAGACTCGATCGTGTTGATCCTGATGATGGTGCGTCTGAGATGTGCCTCGTCAGCACCCATATGATTGGCCAGATCCGAAAGTGACGGCTCTGACCCGAGCTCATAGCGGAGATGCTCACGCGCGGCTTCAAGCTCACGCCGCACGCGGCGGATCCCGCGCGGCCAGGCACCTTTGCGGAGTGCGTCGATCATTGACCCGCGCACGCGGCGCTCTGCAAACGTTTCGAACTTGATCCCGCGTTCTTCATCAAAGCGGTTAGCGGCGTCGATCAGGCCGATCATTCCATCCTGAACCAAGTCGCCGATGTCAATTGAATGTGGCATCGAGGCGGCTAAGCGTCGCGCCAGGGCCTGCACGAACGGTACGCTCGCCTCGATTCGCTCTTCTTGATTTTGGACTCTTGCTTGCTTCTCCATGCCTCCGACTCCCTTCGGTGGTCCGGCGTCTCGAGGAGAGGCGCCGTCCGGACTGACCACACTGAAGGGCAAGGGCAATGCCAGGCAGATCTCGACCATGCGGTGAAGGGATCGGAAACAGCGTGAACGACTGTAATATGTTGTCGGACAGCTGTTTACAAGTCATGAAGGGTCGTGCAGGTAGTGGCAATTTGTGGAGGTAGTGGGCACAGCAGATATCGGACCATTGACACCTGGGTCGCCCGGTCGTCAAGAATATGACGATCGATGGCATCGAGAACTGAACGAGGATTGTGGCGATACCGGGAAGCCGTCAGGGCCGGCTCGATACCCGGCAGCGGATGTCTCGTGCCGTTCCGATCGCGTCGACCGTACTGGTTACGATCTGATTGGCTCGCGAGCGGCCTGACCGGTCGCCGAGCTTCGTCTCCAGCAACTCGGCGTTGGCCAGAATGATCCCAAGCTGATTGTTCAAGCGGTGGAGCAGAAGACCTAGTTCTGGCTCCTCCCCCACGAGAACGGACCGGTCGTACGGGTAAGGAACCCTCGCCTCGCCGGCCATCAGCTCAGTCGTCGTTGTTCTCCAACCGGCTGGCGCCGACTGGAGTCTTCTGGCTTGCGCCACAGCGTGTCGACGAAGATCCGGACCGACCCGCCAGCGGTCCGAACATACTCGACCTTCCCACTGGCGATCCAGTTGTAGATAGTCCGTCGGCTCACACCTACAAGTTCACATGCCTTCATGATCGAGATGGTCTTCCTGTCAACAATCATCACCTTGCTCGTCACCTTCCTACCTACTGTAATTTCGCGACCCCGCTCGGCGCGTCGGTGCGATGCGACCCGCTGATTTCGCTTCGAAGAGTCGTATCGGCAGACTGTGAAACAAGCTGTAACATTAGTGCGACCCTTGACCTGCGTCCGGCAGATCGTCAAAATACTGGCGGCTCAGTAAGTGACTGATACACAAGCACATTTGCTTCTCGTTGAGGATGAGGTTGCTCTACGCGAGGCGACCGCAGAGCGCCTCGAGGAGCACGGATATCGCGTGGTCCAGGCGGACTCAGGAGAGAGCGCGCTCGGCCGGCTCTCAGATTTTGCGTTCGATGTGGTCATCACGGACCTCCGACTCCCCGGCATTGACGGTACCCAGGTCATCGAGGGGGCCCTCGAGTTATACCCAAATATCGTCGGCGTCGTGGTCACCGGATTTGGCACGGTCCAGGATGCGGTTGCGGCAATCAAACGTGGAGCGAGCGACTTCATCACGAAGCCGTTCCAGTTCGACCACCTGCTCCACATCCTCGCGACGGCGATCGAACAACGCCGCCTCAAGTCCGAGAACGCGTATCTCCGTTCGCAACTAGAGGAACGGTACAGTTTCGAAGGAATCGTCGGTCGCAGCCAGTCCATGCAGAGGCTGTTCCAGACGCTCGAGACGGTGGCCGGAACAACGAGCACGATTCTCATCACCGGTGAGACCGGTACGGGGAAGGAGCTCGTCGCCCAAGCCATTCACCACAACAGTCGACGGCGAAGTCATCGATTTATTGCATTGAACTGCGGCGCCATACCCGAGACGCTACTAGAGGCTGAGCTGTTCGGACATGTCCGGGGTGCATTCACTGGCGCCGTAGCCACGCGACAAGGACGGCTGGAGCAGGCGCACCTGGGAACCCTATTTCTGGACGAGGTTGGCACCATGAGTGCCAGCCTGCAAGCAAAGCTGCTGCGAGCACTGCAGGAACGCGAGTTCGAACGTCTTGGTGACAACCACCCGACTCGAGTGGACGTGCGGGTGATTGCTGCCACTAACTCCGATCTAGACCAGATGGTCGAAGACGGCACCTTTCGAAAGGACCTCTTCTACCGGCTCAACGTCATCCCGATCCACTTGCCACCGCTCTCAGAACGTCGCGAGGATGTTCCGCTTCTGGTCAAGAGCTTCCTCCAGAAGCTGAGCCAACAACATGAGCCTGCACGACCCGATGTCGTCTTCTCACAGGAGGCGATGCGGCGGTTGATGGCGTACGACTGGCCTGGAAATATCCGTCAGCTCGAGAACATCGTCGAGCGTACGCTGGCGATGACACCCGGACGCCGACAGCTTGACGTCGCCGACCTCCCGACTGAGATACAGATGAACGGAGGGGCATCGAGCGCCATCGATGTCGTCCTCCCAGACGAAGGTGTGGACCTGCCGCAGTACGTTCAAGAAATCGAACGTCAGTTTGTCCGTTTCTCTCTGGAGCGAACCGGTGGGAACAAACGCAAGGCCGCCGAGCTGCTCAACATCAAGAGGACGACGCTGGTCGAGAAAGCAAAGCGCCTAGAGCTCTAGGCGACGCGCGCCAGACGCACGCCACCCGCCCGTCGCACAACGTCACCATCCTGGACCGCGTTCTCGGCCGTCATGGACAGAAACTCCAGCGTCGAATTGTCGCTGGGTTTGGCATGGTCGATCCTCTCCGGGACCGGCCGCTCATCGCTCGTGCCGTCGCGCCGGCGCATCCCTGCACTGCTGAAGACGAGCGGCGGATGGTGGCGACTCTGAACTGCCATCGACTGGCGCGTCCCGATGTTGATGACCAAGTTACCCTGCGCATCGTGGTCATACGCACCGTCCGCCAACTGCCCCATCCACCCCAACGGTTCGCCGCCGTTGGGAGTCCGTTCCAGGTGAGTCTCGATACTCGTCCCTTGCAGAGCCTGCGCTGCAAGTGCCGCCGATGTGTCGCTCAGAATCGCCATACAGACCGTGAGCTCGTACTGAGCATCCCTGAGTGTCGATCCAAGCGACGGCGCAGTCTGGTCGCTGAGCTCTCCGCGTACAAAGTATCGGTAGAGCTTGCCGGCGATGAAATACGCCGTCGATTCCTGCGCCAGAACGATGTCGATGACATCGGTCCCATCAAAGAGTCCAGTTCGGCCTAGAAAAGTCCTCACTCTGAAATCGTGGAGCGTGGCATCAAACCTGAACTCGAAAACGTCGTTCGTCCAGCCTGTGAACGCTCGTGAGGCCTCACGACTGTCGTGTTCCGAGTAGTTGCTGACGCCTCCACCCCGGAGGTCCAGGAGAAAATGGCAAGGGCTGTCAGGGCGAGAAGACCGGCGAGGCAAACTTGGCTGTAACTTGTTGCAACGACGTGTCTCTCCGCATGGCATGCCACGCTCGCATCGGCTTCTGGTCCTCCTTTTGGGCATGATCCACCACACGCAGGGGTCATGCCAGCCTTGGCTCGAGGTGGTCGATCTAGTCCAAGATGTCGAGGCGGTAGTCGATCATGTGGTCCCCGTCGAAGATCCAGTACCCGGAAAATCGCCGGCCCTGAATCACCAAAGGCAGCCATTGTCGATCATCCTCCCACATCTCGTGGAACGGTATCTCTGCGAGGTCAAACCAGAGCGGGACCGCCTCGTCCGTCTCAATCGCAGTGCCCTCGATCTCGTGGGTGCGATAGACATGGACGTACGTCGAGTAGCCGTCGACGAACTGGAATCGATGGTCTCCCATCCGAACAAGCTCACCGGCCTCGACCCCAAGCTCCTCTCGAAGTTCCCGCGCCGCGCAGGCGTCCGGAGCTTCACCGGGCTCGAGCCGACCGCCAGGGCCGTTGATCTTGCCGGCGCCCAACCCTCGCTTCTTCCGGATCAGAAGGATCCGCCCTTCCCGAATCACAAACACCAGCGTCGCGGGCTCAACCGGTTTCCAGTTTGTCCAATCGATGTCACTGATCCGTCGGGTGCTCATGATCGCAAGCCTCGACCTACGTGGTCCTCGGACGTCCCGCTCTCCGCGACGTACAATAACAGGGGAGCATTCCACTCATGAGCCATACGCACTCGGATGACTCCGCCGCTGACCTACGGCTCGCGTTTGTGCTCAATACCTGCTTCGCTATTCTGGAGATCGTTGGTGGTCTCTGGACCAACAGCGTGGCAATCCTCTCGGACGCCGTCCACGACCTAGGCGACAGCCTCGCTCTGGGCGCGGCCTGGTCGGTCGATAAGTACTCGCAACGAGGCAGAGACTGTCGATTCTCATATGGATATCTTCGGTTCTCGCTGCTTGACGCCTGGACGAACACCCTGGTTCTGGGATCGATCATCGTTCTCACCGAAGCGATCCCACGATTATTCCGGCCGGAGCGACCAAATGCGACCGGGATGCTGCTCTTCGCGCTGGTCGGCGTGGTCGTCAACGGTGTGGCCGCCTAGCGATTGCACTGACGCCAGTCACTCAACACCAAGGTCGCCGCGTGGCACCTCGTCGAAGACGTGCTGTGCTGGATCGCCGTGCTCATCGTCAGCGTGACGCTGATGTTCGTCGACCTTCCCGTGCTCGACCCGATTCTGTCGGTCGCGATCACGGCCTACATTCTGTTCAACGTCGTCCGTCATCTGAAGCAGACACTTTTACTCTTTCTCCAGGCCGTCCCCGATGACATTGACCTGTCGGAACTTGAGCGTCGTCTCGGTGCGCTGGAACACGTGCTATCAACCCACCACACCCACGTCTGGTCGATGGACGGCGCCCACCACGTCTCACTACCCACGTTGTCGTCGACAGCCAGACAACCAGGGAAGCGCTGGCTCAAGTTCGTGCTGATGTGGCTCGACTCTGCGATGAGTATCGCTTCGCCCACACGACGGTCGAAATCGAATGGGGTCACGACTAGTGTCGCATGGGGGGCGACTGACGGGAACCTGACCCGGCGCTCACGTGAGTCGCCGCCCCGCCGAACACCGGATCTAGTGGAGTGTCTCTGAAATAGATTGGCAGTTCATGGGTCGCATGGTACATCGTACGCATGAACCGACCCGCAGCAGCTCTGTCGGTCGCCGATGGAGATCGTCGAGCCCTGGAGCAGTGGTCGTGCGGTTCGTCGACGCCGCATCGTGTGGTCACCC
>Ga0310123_10004705_pt1 | contig 10295 bp, 7 predicted proteins | sample CB6_AW_1057_MG_FD_203505 | JGI IMG/M metagenome (GOLD analysis project Ga0310123, IMG submission 203505) | Marine microbial communities from Western Arctic Ocean, Canada - CB6_AW_1057 | ecosystem: Environmental > Aquatic > Marine > Oceanic | place: Canada: Western Arctic Ocean | collected...
GCCCCGACCGTCGGGTGACCCATCAGGGTGCGACCCGAGTTCATCTGGTAGAGCGCCGCGGAGTGCACGATGCTGTCGGCGTGCAGCGAACGGACGACCGAGAGATCGTCGGCGCAGGTGGAGAGGTGCGGGAAGAGGTCCGACATCACCAGCCCGCTGTCGCCGTGAGGCCGGAACCGCCGCTTGACCCCCAGCAGCAAGGACTTCTCGCTGGCCTGCTGGGTCTGAACTTTGCCCAGGCTGGCGGGGACCGGTTGGCCGTGCAGCCGCGTCAGATCGGGCTTGGGGTCGAATGTCTCGACCTGGCTCGGGCCTCCGGTCATGAACAGGAAGATCACCGAGGTGGCCGGTGGGCTGACATCGGCAGACCGTGCCGAGAGCGGGTTGCTCTGAAGCGAACCGCTGCCCGGGTTGGCCAGGGTGTCCCTGGCCATCAGCGATGCCAGCGCGATCGAACCGAATCCGAGACCGCCTCGCTGGAGGAAATCTCGGCGGTCGACGGCCGGCCGCTGGCCGGGGCAGCATGCTGTGACGCGAGTGCTTTGCATCAGGGGTATAGGTTACCCGAGCGGTTGATGGGTCGGAAGCGGTGGCTGCAACCGCACCACCTCGGCTTGACCTTCACCGCATACGGCTCCGAAGATGGAGCATCCCATCAAGGACGCTCGATGCGCAGACTGCTGCCAGCCATCCTGTTTCTGCTGCTCGCCAACGGAGAGGTGCGCGGCCAGGACGACGAACGCGCGTGGGCATTCACACCGGTTCATCGTCCGGTGATCCCGCGGGTCCAGGACAGCGGCTGGCTGGCTAACCCCGTCGACGCCTTCATCCTCAAGGGACTCGAAGATCTCGACCTCAGCCCGTCTCCTCGTGCCCCACGCCGAACACTCGTTCAACGCCTCCATCTCGATCTCGTCGGGATCCCCCCAACTCCAGCCCAGGTCGACCGCTTCCTTGACGACACGCGCCCCGATGCGTGGCCACGGCTGGTGGATCGGCTGTTGGCCTCGCCCGCCTACGGTCAGAGGTGGGCTCAGCACTGGCTCGACGTCGTGCGGTACGCCGACAGCGACGGTTTCGAATATGACGACCCGCGGCCGCATGCCTGGCGGTACCGCGACTGGGTGATCGAATCGTTGAACCACGACAAGCCATTCGCTCGATTCGTCGGCGAGCAGATTGCCGCTGACGAGCTGTTTCCTGAAGACTCACGCGCGTTGCCGGCCCTGGGCCTGCATCGGCTCGGTCCGCTGCGGATGAACGCGGGCAACCAGGATGTGGCCAAGAACCGCCAGGAGCGGCTGACCGAGATCATCGACGTGGTGGGCTCGGCCTTCCTTGGTGTCACGTTCGGTTGTGCTCGGTGTCACGACCACAAGTTCGACCCGCTGTCCCAGGCCGACTACTACAGGCTGCAGGCCTTCTTCGCGGCCAGCCGCGCGGTTGACCTGCCGCTGGTCCCGGCCGAGGAACGGTCGCGACGCGCGGCGACTCGAAAGAGCTGGATGTCCAGGCGGGACGAGATCCGCAAGAAACTGGAAGCGATCGAGGCTCCGGTCAAGAAACGGCTGACCGAGCAGCGTCGGCGAGGATTCAGCCCCGAGACTCTCGCCGCCCTGGCCATCGACCCGGCGACTCGTACTCCCGGTCAGTCCCGGTTGGCGAGTGCTGCCGAGCGGTTGTTGGTGTTTGGCGAGGTGGAGATTCGCGGGGTATTGGCCGAGGGCGAGCGTCGGGAATACGTATCGGTGCAGGCCCGTTTGCAGGCCGTGCAGTCATCCGAGCCTCCCGGCGTGGCGTCGGTGATGGCGATCGTGGATCGTGGCCGGAAAGTTCCGGTGACGCATCGGCTGGTGCGTGGTGATCCACATGACCTGGGCGAGGAGGTCTTTCCGAGCTTCCCGTCGGTGATGGTCAAGACCGGAGACACGGTCCGGCCGACCTCCTTCCGCCAACGGCCTCGTCCGTCGATCGACGAAGTGGCCGATGCCGATGGTCAGCAGTCGTCGGGTCGTCGTGCCGAGCTGGCCGGGTGGTTGGCCTCGGCGTCGAACCCCCTGACTGCCCGGGTTTTTGTCAATCGGCTCTGGCAACACCATTTTGGCCAGGGCATCGTGGCCACCCCGAACGACTTCGGCGTGATGGGCGCAGCCGCCACACATCCCGAATTGCTCGACTGGCTGGCCGCCGAATTGGTCTCAACCCAGGGCCGCATCAAGCCGCTGCATCGCCTGATGGTGCTCTCCGCGACGTACCAGCAATCGAGTTCCTCGGCCAATGTGGCGGGACTGGATGCTGATCCGGAGAACCAGATGCTGTGGCGTGCCCGGCGTCTTCGCCTGGAGGCCGAGGCGTTGCGGGACAGCCTGCTGGCCGTCAGCGGCCGGCTGAATCGCCAGTCGGGCGGCCCCGGGGTGCGGTTGCCGTTGCCACCGGAGGTCGCCGCGCTGCAGTACAAGGGCACCTGGCAGGCTCATCCCGATCTCTTCCAGCACAACCGCCGTTCGATCTACCTGTTCGTGAAGCGGAACAACCGCCCGCCGTTACTGACCGATTTTGATGCACCCGGAACGATGGTCAGTTGCGGACGGCGGAACCAGAGCTCACATGCGGGGCAGGCGCTGACCCTGTTGAACAGTCCCGAGCTGGCTCGGCAGGCCGAGGCGTTTGCATCTCGGCTCGAGACCGAGGCGGGGCGGGCCCCGGTGGCGGTCGTGGAGCGGGCCTATCGGCTGGCGCTGGGTCGCGGGCCCAAGCCCGATGAGCTGTCGCTGGGCCGGGCGTTCCTGGAGAACGGTGAGGGGCCGTTTGCCGAGACGCTGTCTGACTTTTGCCTTGTGCTGTTCAATCTCGACGAGTTTCTTTACGTCGAGTGAATCGCGTCCCGGGACTGTCTCGGCCTAAACAGTTGTCCACCCGCCATCGACCAGCAGGTTGTGGCCGTTGACGTACTCGGACGCGTCCGAGGCCAGGTAGACGACCGCTCCCTTGATGTCCTCGTTGTCGAGCATCCTGCCGACAGGAACCCGCCTGGTGTATTCGTCGACAAACGCCTCGGGCTGGTTGTTGAAGTAGCCGCCCGGGCTGATGCAATTGGTCCGGATGCCCTGCTTGCCGTAGTAGTTGGCCAGGTAGCGTGTGAAATTGATCATGCCGGCCTTCACGAACGCGTAGGTGGCCGGCTGCTTCATGTCGGTTCCCTGGTAGAGGGTCGGGTCGTTTCCGACCACGCCGTAGATGCTCGAGATGTTGATGATCGACCCGCGGCCCTGCTCGACCATCGTCGGCAGGAATGCCTGGCAGATGGCAAACAGCCCGGTGAAGTCACCGGCCGCGGAATGCCCGATCACTTCCGGAGTCTGCTCGTCAAACGCTCCCACATGACCGTCTCTCGCCAACGCGCTGTTGACCAGCACGTCGAGTCGTCCGTGGTCGGCCACAACCTGGTCTCGCAGCGCGTTGATCGAATCGACATCGGTGATGTCGACCTGGGCTGCGTGCACGTCGTGTCCCTGTTCACGGAGCCCCTCGGCGAACTGCTGGTTACGTTCCAGCGAGCGAGATGCCGAGATGACCGTGGCACCGGCTTCGGCCAGTCCCTCGGTCAGGCTGCTGCCAAACTGTGGCCCCGAGCCGGCTGTGACCAGCGCGACGCGGCCGTCGAGCTTGAATCGATCCAGAATTCCCATTGTGCTGCTCCTGCTCCTGCTTCAGGTGAAGAGGCAGCATAGCCGGGGATGAGACACCCGGACAATCGTGGCGAACCGGCCGGTGGGTTCAGCTGGCGGATCGGTTAGCCGGCCAGCTCGGGAATGGGTCGGGCGCGTTCGATCAGGCGGGCCACATCACGAGGCACCTCGGGCAGCAGCCTCAACTCGCCGATATCGAACATCGTTGCCAGGATCGTGGCGAAGAGGTCTTCGGGCGAGACGGGCCGGGAGGCTGGTTCGCCGGCGTTCCGGTTCGAGCGACCGATCACTTGCCCCATTGGCAAGCCGCCTCCGGAGAACGCGAGTGTGCTGAGCCTGGGCCAGTGATCACGTCCGCCGTCGGCCTTGACCTTGGGCGTGCGTCCGAACTCGCCGGTGATGATCAGCAGCACCTTGTCCGAGAGGCCTCGTTGCTCGAGATCCTCGAGGAACACGCTGACGGCCTGGTCGACGGGTCGGCCGAGCCGCTCCATGCCGAAGGGGATATTGAACTGCGTGTTGCCACCGTGCATGTCCCAGCCGGGGTTGTGCACGGTGATGAAGCCGCACCCGGCCTCGCACAGCCGCCGGGCCATCAGCATCTGGTGTCCGAGTGTCGAGTGTCGGGTCTTGACCCGCAGCGCGGTATTGAATCGCCCGGTGTCGTAACGGCGGACCAGTGCGGGGTCTTCGCCGGTGAGATCAAATGCACGGCGGCCCTTGCCCAGCAACAGGTTGAACGCCTGCTGCTCGAACCGGTCCAGGCCCTCCATCGCCCCGCTGGCGTCGACGCTGCGGGCCAGCCGGTCCAGCGATTGTCTGAGCGTACGGCGGTCGGCCAGCCGGCGGCTGGGCAGATTGAGTGTCAGGTTCTGGTTGACCGGCCCATCGCCGAGCGGATCGAAGGGGGCGAAGGCCGCCCCCATCTCCCCCGCCGTGGCCGCCTCGAGCAGCCTCAACCGCTCCTTGTTGAACTGCGGATCGGGTTCCTGGTGGCTGAGGTAGACCTGGGTGGGGATGCCGGTCGTGGGGTGGTTGGTGCCACGTAACCGCGTGACGATCGAACCCATTCCGATCTGGTTGCCGGCTCCACCTCGCATCACGTCCTGGGCTCCACCGGTGTGGCCCGAGTTTCCGTGAGTGAACGAGCGGACGACGGCCATCCGATGGGCGAGGCGGGCCAATCGGGGGAACGTGGTGCCAAAGGTGACACCGGGCAGGCTCGTTTTCAGTTCGCCGGTGACGCTGCGGACCTCGGCCGGAGCCGTCATTTTCGGGTCAAACGTCTCGACCTGGCTGGGGCCTCCGGTCAAAAACAGCAGTACGATCGACTTGTCACGAAACGCCGCGGGAGCTGCTGCACGGGCTCGCAATAGGTCGGCCAGCCCCGGTGAACCAACTCCCAGCCCGGCGAGGCCGAGCGATCCGACCGAGATGGCTTCGCGGCGCGAGAAGCCACTGCAATCTCGAGATCCGGGACTGGAGAACACGTTGAGCATACGGTGATTGTATCGGCGTTTGCCGATGGTAGACAACAGGAGGCCGTTTCTCTGCCCAGTTCCCTGAGCAGCAGCATCGCTCCTCCGGCGGCCAGCAGGTGGTGCAGCAACAGCAGGCGTCCACCCAGCCACGCTCGGCGCGACAACCTGTCCGGGTTGGACGTCGATTGATCCGGTCACGGCTGGAGGATCACTCGGGGAGGACACACGCAGCGGTTATCGCTGGTAGATCGGCAGGAAGGCGTTGTCCAACTGCAGGATCGTCGCGTTGATCGACGTGGTGTAGACCGGGCCGATGTAGCCTTCGAGCCACGCTCCCGAGCTCGACTGAGTCCGCAACAGCTGCTTCTTGATCTCGGCGTAGTACTTCCCCCACTTCTCCTCGCCCGTGCGGTACATCACCTGCGAGAAGTAGTAGTGAGTGTAGTGCCAGTGTCCGAAGCGGCTGGTGACTCCGCGGCCGGGCCAGACGTGTTTTTCGCAGTAGGTCATCATCTTCTTGACCTGGTTGGTCTTGTATTCACCCGAGTTGAACATGCAGGCGACGGCGGCGGCGGTAATCGGTGGCCGGGCGCCTCCGCTTTGACCAAACCGGTAGCGGATGCCGCCATCCGGAGTCATACAATCGCGGATGTACTTCTGGGCCTTGTCGATGATTTCCTTGGGCACGGGAATCCCCGCGTTGCGGCAGGCCCTGAGTCCCTGGACCTGCGTGATGCAGGTGGACCCCTCGTCAAAGTCGTTGCCGTCCTTGGCCGAGACGTATCCCCAGCCGCCTCGGGTGGTCTGGGCTTTGGCCGAGAAGTCGACCGCCTTGGCGAGCACCTTCTTCAGGTCGCTGCGTCGCTTCTTGTCCTCCTCTTCGCCGTAGACCTGCGAGAGGAACAGCATCGAGAATCCGTGCCCGTAGGTGTAGCGGTAGTCGCTCTTGTAGCCGATCAGTCCGCTCGAGCGAGACTGTCCGATGAGGAAGTCGACCGCCTGGGCCACTTCGTCCCGGTACTTGCCGGTGGTGGTGGTCGATCCTTCGGCCAGCAGCGCGTTGGCCGCCAGGGCGGTCATCGCCACGCGGTACTGTCCTCCGCGAGCTTCCCAGTATCCCTGGCGTCGTTGTTCGCGCTTGAGGTAGTCGAGCGCCTTGCTGAGGCAGCGGGTGACCTTGGGGTCCTTTCGCTTCCGAGCCGCCTCGAGCGGCGACACGCCGGGACCGGCCAGGATCGCCACGAGCAGTAGAGCAATGATCAATCGCATCAAGCACCGTCCTCGAGTCGGTGAACTCACCCATTGTCGCGCGGGGCCTTCGACAGGGCAAGGCCGTTACGCATCAGCCGCCCGCGGGGTCTTTACCCACGTAGTCTCGCGGCAGGGTCCGCCACATCATCAGCAACAGCAGTACGATGCAAGCGATGCCGACGCCGGAAACCGACACGATCGCGGGTCCGAGGATCGATTGGCCCTGCTGCTTGGCGTCCGCTTCGAGCCAGCCGAGGAACGGGTCAAACCAGGTTGAGACGAGGAGACCCGAGGAGAGGTTGAAGAGGCCGATGGTGGTGGCCCGGGCGGCGGGATCGATCACGTCAAATGAGGCGGTCCAGAAATTGGCCTGGTAGGCGCCCAGCCCCAGGCCCATCAACAGCATTGCTACCCGCAGCACCATCGGACTCTCCTGGGTCCCGATCAGCACCAGGCAGGGTGTCAGCAGCATCCAGCCGCCCAGTTGCACCCACACGCGACCCCGGATCGTCTGCCGCACCAGCCGATCGGCCAGCATCCCTCCGCACAGCAGCCCGGTCATGCTGCCGATCTGGATCCAGAGCGTCGAGAAGCTGCCGACATCCTCCTGGTTCCAGCCCCGCGATTCGTGAAACACGTTGTGGAAGTGCTGAGGCATCCAGAACCTCGAGATCCGGACGACGATCCCCGCGCAGGCGAAGGTGAGGTACATCAGGTGAAAGGTGGGCACGCGGAAGACCTGCCCGAGAGTCTGCCAGAAGCTGCCTCCCTCGGTTCCCAGCCCGTGGTCCTCGCGCCGCTCGGTACGAGACGGTTCGTTGAGCACCTTCAACAGCACGATCCAGGCCAGCATGCCGCCGGCGGCGAAGGCGAAGTGAGACAATCGCCAGCCGTGCACGACCCATGATTCGGGTGTGCCGGGAATGTGTTGGGGCTCCAGGTCGGCGATCGCGCCGCCGTACTTGCCCGCGACGATCACCGCGGCGTTGTAGCTGAAGAGGTAGATGGCCATCGCCCGCGAGCGGGTGTGAGGCCGAAAGCAATCGGCGATCGCTCCGGCCATTGCCGGCACCGCACACGCCTGGGCCAATCCCAGCAGCACCCGTCCCACCAGCAGCTCGCCCAGGTTGCCGACCAGGCCCATCGCCGCCAGGCAGACCGAACTGGCCAGCAGGCTGCAGAGGATGACCCGGCGACGCGAGTAGCGGTCCGAGAGGTACCCGGCGAAGAGTTGTGAGAGGCAATAAGGCAGCTGCCAGGCCGGGCCGACCCACGCCAGCTGTGATTCATCGAGCCCCAGGCCGCCCTCGGCAACGGGCATCATCAGCGACGGCTGGATGAAGTTGATCAGGTTGCGGTGAGCGTAGATCGAAAAGTACGTCACCGCGACATAGGAGAGCAGGTACCAGCGGTCGGGGGTGCCGGGGGTGCCGGGGGTGCCGGAAACAACGGAAGGAGTGTCGTCGCCAGACCTCACACCTCATCCTCCAGATCCGGATACAGCGGCAGCGTGATCAACTCGCCCCCGGCCGTCGCCGACCGGTCAGCCGCCTCCATCACCTCCACGCATCTCAGACCCTCCTCCCAACCCAGGCATCCCTGGTGGTCGGGATTGTCGATCCACTTGACGAAGTCGCCCAGTTCCAGGCGGTAGGCATGATCGAACCCGAGGTCCTCGAACCGTTCGTGATGCAGGGTCGGTTCGTCGCGATGTTGCCAGAACAGGTCGAGGTAATCCATCTGGGGCTCGAATCTCAGACCGCCTCCCTCGAACAGCACGATCGGCCCTCCCGCTTCGCGGAACTTCCAGGGCGGGAAGACCAGCGACGCGGTCAGTGTGGCGACGGCACCCTCGGTAAATGTCAGGGTCAGGTGCGTGGTATCGGGAAAGTCGTAACGGGTGTCGACGACCGGCGGCGCGACGGCCCGGACGGTTGCCACGTCGCCGCAAAGGCCTCGCATCCAGTCGATGATGTGAACTCCGATGACCGGAAACAGGCCGCCGCAGCCGTCTCGCCGAGTCCACCAGCCGGCGTGATCGTACTGGCGGGCGTCGTGGTAGGCACACGATGTGATCGCCAGCGGCCGGCCGAGTGTCTCTCTGAGCTCGATCATGCGTGCCCATGGAGGCCGCAGTCGTCGCTTGTGCCCCACCATCAGCCGCACCCCCGCCTCGCGGCAGGCCCGCACCATCTGCCAGCACTCGGGAACCGTGTTGGCCATCGCCTTTTCGCAGTAGACGTGCTTACCGGCACCCGCGGCGGCGACCGCGATTTCGCAGTGAGTGTGATTGGGGCTGGTGATGGCCACCGCGTCACAATCGGTGCCGGTGAGCAACGACTGGTGGTCGGTGTACTGGGCCAGGTCGAGCCCGGTCTGTTCGACGAACGCGGCCAGCCGTTGCGGGTTGGGTTCCGAGACCGCCACCAGTTGACCCACCTCGCCGATGTAACGCGAGAACTGCGGGCCGAAGTCGCCGGTGCCGAAGAGTGCGAACCGAAGGGGTGGCATCAGGTGGGCTCCATCAACCTAGGTCCGGGTGATTCAGCGGCAGGCCGACCGCTCCGGTGTCGTCGAAGCGGTGGACGACGAGGTTGTCGAGCGAAGCGGCCAGCAGGATGTCGCGGTTTGCTCCGGCGAAGGCCACGTCGGTCGGGCCTCGCAACGCCTCCCCCATCCAGTCCTCGGCAAACAGTTCCAGCCTCCGCGATTCCAGGTCGAAGACGTAGATCGCATCGGGACGGTGGCAGGCGATCCAGAGCCGGCCCTTTGTGTCGAAGGCGATCCCGTCGGGGATATGCCTGGGCATGTGCACGATCCGCTCCAGGGCACCCGCCGATCCGTCCTCCAGGATCGGGATCCGTGCGATCGCCGATCCGAAGGTTTCGACGAAGTACAGGTGCCGTTCTTCGGCATCCAGGGCAATCGCGTTGGGTGTATCGACCCTGTCGGGATACCAGGCGGTCGCCTCACCACCACCGGGTTCGATTCGGTAGATCCGGCCGTTGAGTTCACCCGACCAGTCGCCGCTGTCAGAGAGGTACATGCGGCCCTGGCGGTCGAAGGCGGGGTAATTGGTGCAGAGGAATCGCTCGTCACCGGCCGGAGCGGCGTAGACCGAGACGTCCCCGCCGGGGGTGATCTTCAGCACGTCGCCGGCGGTGTGGGCGGCGTAGAGATTGCCGGCGGCGTCGACCGCCGTGCCCAGGCAGCGGGCTTCGGTCGAACTGAACTGCTGCCCGACGTTCTCCTCGAGATCCAGCCGGTAGACCTGGCAGCCAGTCCCTGTCGTGTACGCCGCGCCATCGGGACCAATCCCGATCGATTCGGGATGATCGACGCCCCGGATGTGAACAATGTCGTGGATGTCGAAGGGAGTGATCGTGGACATGGGATTCTCGAGCCGGGAATCAGATCAGTGGCAATGCGTTGTCGCGGTCGTGGAACGTGCGGAGATTGAGGGCCTTGTAGGGATGTGCCCGGACGTAGTCCCAGTCGAGTTCCACTCCGAGGCCGGGCGTGTCGTCGAGCGTGATGTTGCCGGAAACGACCTGGGGCCCCTGGAGCTGGACCTCTTCGAGCCATGGTTGGTGTCGGCAGTGTTCGAGGATCAGGAAGTTGGGCATCGCAGCTGCGGCATGAGCGGCTGCGGCCAGTGCGACGGGGCCGTAGGGATTGTGTGGTGCCACGGTGACGTTGTAGACCTCGGCGTAGGCCGCGATCCGCATCAGTTCGCTGATCCCCCCCGCGTGCGAAATGTCCGGCTGCACCACGTCGACGGCACCCCCCTCGAGCCACTCGCGGAACCCCCACCTTGTCATGTTGCGTTCCCCCGCCGCGATCCGCACGTCGGGGAACGACTGCCGCAGTGAGA
>Ga0310123_10004706_pt1 | contig 10294 bp, 9 predicted proteins | sample CB6_AW_1057_MG_FD_203505 | JGI IMG/M metagenome (GOLD analysis project Ga0310123, IMG submission 203505) | Marine microbial communities from Western Arctic Ocean, Canada - CB6_AW_1057 | ecosystem: Environmental > Aquatic > Marine > Oceanic | place: Canada: Western Arctic Ocean | collected...
GTGGGCTAGTCGGCGGGCACGAGCTGCCACTAACCGTCTATCCTTTCATCTTGCGGGGCGTGACGCTCGTCGGCATCGATTCGGAAAAATGTCCAATGCCTGAGCGTCTCGCAATCTGGTCCCGTCTGGCCGGCGAGTGGAAGCTCGACCGGCTCGAATCGATGGTCAGCTCGACCGTGAATCTGACGGGCCTCGACAAGCCGATCGAAGCCATCCTAGCCGGCAGAATCTGCGGCCGCACGCTCGTCGAACCGACCGTGGACTGAATCGGGTGGCACTGCTGGTCTGCCGCAGGCCGATTCGCCGTGGCGAACCCGCCACGGCGGATCTAGCGACTTGCCCAGCAGTGTGTGTCGATCGTAAACGACAAACTGGAACTGCCGATGGACGCAGATAAACGCGGATTCGTAGGCCGGAACGAGCGGTAGCGCTGCTCCGGCAAGCGGACTGGGTGGCGGGGAAGGAGTCCCAGCGACGGCCCTGAATTCTGACTGGTAAGGACCAGCCGACAAATAACTTCCACATTTGGAAGTACACCGGCTGCTCTCTCATCTACGGGTTCTGTGACTGCTTTTGTTAGCAGCCGGGGTGCTGAATTCGTGCAATTGTATGTCGGACGATCCGACCGAAGTCCATCAACAGCCGCTAATTACGATATAACGAGGCTGGTTTATGCTGTTTTTTTGGATGTTTTCGCAGCGAAAAAACCGCCATGCCTGGTTAAAATGGAGCTTTGGCTCTCTTTTAATTTGGAACAGGCTGAATAAGAGGTCTCCGTCTAATGCGTGTGTCTGTCTGCTCTGCCGCTGTCCTGATCATGCTGACCGCTTCGAGCCAGGTTTTTGGCTTGAATATCGTCCGTAATTTCAGCGGTGGAATAGCCCCGAGCAGCGTCGCGGGCGGCGGCACGCTCAGCGACGTGTTCGACGCGGCGGCCGACTGGTGGGAAATGGCCATCCTCGACAACCACACGGTCACCATCGGCTTCAGTTGGGCGTCGTTGACCGCACCCACACTCGCCCAAGCAACCGTTCTTCCATCCAGACCGAGTGTGAAGTCAACGATCAAGTTTGACAACGACAGCACCAACTGGTTCATCGATCCCACGCCGCACGACGACGGCGAGTGGACTACGTTCACCGAAACGGTTGCCGACTTAGGCGGCGGCCCGATTAACGTCCAGCGTAAATACACCGGCCCCACCGGCGACGCCATCAATCGCTACGATTTGCTCTCCGTCGCCAAGCATGAAATTGGCCACGCGCTGAACGTGATTGATTTTTTCGGAGATGTGATGGCAGATCCGACCATTACGACCGCACAGCGACCGAATCCTGGCACCAAGATTTTTACGACGACTGCGGGCGGCGGTCATATCGATCCTGAGCAACATCCTGACGCGCTCATGGTCCCGACCGTGCCGCTTGGCCAGCGCAAGCTGCAAACCGGCATCGACATCCTGCTGGCTGCCCAGCGAAGTGGATTTACCAATGTCGTGCTCGATCCATTGCATGTGCCCGAGCCGTCGACCCTAATGCTGGCCGTCTGCGGCCTGCTCGCCCTGGTCACCTGCGTCCGGCGCCACGCTTAATCGCGCCATACACTCCGCCTCGATCTAGTGGGGGCCCCGAGCAGGGTAGCCGCTGGCCTTGTGCCAGCACCACAGGTTTGAACGGACCACAAGGGCCCGAGCTACGTCAATTTATCGGGTAGCATCGCCGATTTTTGCGGAGAAGGCGGTGCCATCCGTTTCGGCTGTTTCGAAAAATCGTCGGTGTGGCGCAGCCGCAAGAGGGAAGGATGAAGCAGGCCGGAACAAGCGGTAGCGCTGCTCCGGCAAGCGTACGTCTGGGTGGCGGGGAAGGAGCTTCCGGCGACGGCCCCGAGGTGAAGCGTGACGTTGCACGACAGGTTGAATTCAGAAACAAATCTGAAATCCTAAATCTGCAATCTGAAATTCCCTGCTTGCCTGCAAGCGATTGCCACACGCACCCCCCGACGATATATTGGCAGGTACCCAAAAAGAACACCTGTTAACAAGAACGGGCTATAAACAAGTTAGGTTGACGATGGACAATTCCACAGATCATGACAGAACGATTGCTGCGGTTTACCATCCTGTTTCGCTCAGCAAGTTCATTGTTCTTTCTCTTTTGACGGGGGGCATCTATGATCTCTATTGGTTCTATAAGAACTGGCGGTTCGTCCGTGATCGCGACGGTTCGACAATCATGCCCTTTTGGAGGGCGATCTTTTCGCCACTTTGGCTTGCCGCCCTTATTTTGGATCTTCGCAAGAATGTGAAAAATGAGACTATTTCCTTAATCTTCGCCGTTTTTCTGTCAATTGCCTACGTCGTTCTATCGATCGTGGGGCTACTGCCCAACCCCTATTGGATTGCAACGTTTCTTGCCTTCGTCCCTTTGCTACCTGTAGTAAGACTGATAAACACATCAAATGAGGATGATTCGCAGTATGTAAGCAATTCGTCATGGAAGCCACGACACTGTATTTTGGCTCTTTTCTCCATTCCGCTGCTTTCCTTAACCGTCTTACCGTCAGTCGGATATTTTCCTAGCACACAGGTCGTTCGAGGTTCGTTGCTATGGCCACATCATCGTGAGTATCTTCAGGATTCTGGAATCATCTAAGCAGATGAAGAGATCATCTACTTTTACTCCGAAGGGCGGTTCTCAATCAAAGACGATGGAAACTTACTTACTGATCGTGGTGTCATCTCATATTGGCGGGATGAAGAATCAAATGAGTTCTACATCGAGAAGGCAGCGTTTTCCGAAATTGCACAAATCGTACCCGAGTACGGAAACTTCATTGAATCAACGGTGGTTACCATTACGCGACATGACGAATCAGAATTCGTTTTGCTCCTTTCCACTGAAGACCTCAGAGACCGATTATTTCTACGCAAGCTAGAGGCGTTCGTTGATCGTGTAACCAATCGCTGAAACTGACGACAGAGGAAAATCAGTATGTCCACACGGGGGGTGGCCATTTCTTGATCTTGAAATCAGGCCGGATTTTGCTACAATGGCTCGTGGCGAGTCAAAAGAATTGCGACACGGTCTTTGACAATTTAGTAGCAAGTAGATAGTAGCAGGTAGCGAGTGAGCTATTGGCAATAGCCGACAGGCTGCGCCTGGCCGGTGCGCAAGGGGTACGCGTCCATCCGCGGTTCCATCCCTTTCGCCTTCGTGTGCTCGGCGGCTCCGTGGTAAATTCTTTCCAGCGAGCCCGGAACTCGGAAGCTGACGCATCCGGCTCGCCTGTCAAATATTCCGCATTCCGACTTCTGCAATCCGCATTCAAAACGTTCGACTGTTCGAGAATACGCACCCTATCAAACACCACTGGGGCCCCCCTATAAGGCGCGCTCGAAAACGCGAGCATTATCAAACAACCAACCACACTATTTCGCAATCCGCTCTGGTCCTGGTACAGTATTGGCATGGACGGTTTCCTGGCAGCCATCTCGCTGCCCACCGGGTGGGCAATTTTTGGCGCGGCCATCTATGGCATCGCGATACTCAGCGTCCCTTCGGTGTTGCTCAAGCGCCGAGGCCGTCCGCAAGCTGCCCTGGGCTGGGTGATGGTGCTTGTGTTCGTGCCGATCGTGGGCGTACTGTTGTGGTGGGCCATCGGCCGCCGACATTTGCACCGCCGACGAAAGCGCCGCCGCTTGGCCACCGCCCAGCGAGCCGGACGGCTCACCGTGTTGCGTGACGCGTTGCCGTCGCCATCGGAAGCAGAATGGGACGTGATGCCGATCCGGCGGTTGCCGCCCGAAGTGGCGGAGTGGGTTTACGCGCCGACCTCGAGCAACCATGTCGAGCTTTTGGTCGATGCGGACCAGTTCTATCCCGCCATCGAGGAGGCCATCCGCGATGCCCAGAAGCATATTCACGTGTTGTTTTATATCTGGCGCAGCGACGCGACCGGAGAACACTTTCGCAACTTACTGGTCGAGCGGGCGAAAGCCGGTGTGCAGGTTCGCGTGTTGCTCGACGCGGTGGGAAGCTCGTCGGCCATCGGGCGGTTCATGGACCCGCTCCGCGAGGCGGGCGGCCAGGTCGCGGCGTTCATGCGGCCCAAGTTGTTGCAACTCAAGCTCGATTTGAATTTTCGCAATCACCGCAAGATCGTCGTTGCCGATTCGAAGGTCGCCTTCGTCGGCGGATTGAACATCGGCGACGAGTATCGAGGCGCCTGGTCCGATGCGGCCATCCGTATTCGCGGGCCGGCCGTCGATCAACTGCAAGACGTCTTCGCCGACGATTGGCACTTTACAACAGGCGAAGATTTCATTCACACCGGCTATTTCGGCGGCTGGCGATCGGAGAACGAAGCGGTCGATTCCGCGTCGGCCATTTGTGCCGTGGTCGCCAGCGGACCCCACACTGAAATCAACGTGATTCACGATCTATTGTTCATGGCGATCTGCCGCGCGCAAAAGCGAATCTGGATCACGACCCCCTATTTCATCCCCGATCAATCGATCCTGGCCGCGCTGCGATCGGCCGTGTTTCGCGGAGTCGACGTGCGGCTGATGGTGCCCGAGCGGGGAGACCAACGGTTGGTTCACATGGCCAGCCGATCGTATCAACCTGAGTTGTTGCGGTTCGGTGCCCGAGTATTTCGATATCGTGGCGGATTCCTACACGCCAAAACGCTGGTCATCGACGGTGATCTGTCGGCTGTCGGCAGCGCCAACGTGGACATCCGCAGCTTTCGACTGAATTTCGAAGTGAATTGCTATGCCAAGTCTCCCGCCTTGGCCGCAGCCCTGGCCGATTTGTTTGAGCGGCACTCGGCTGACAGCCGCGAAGTCTCGCTGGCCGAGACCGAGCAGGTCTCTGTTTTCATGCGATTGGGCGAGGCCGCGGCCCACTTGCTAAGTCCTTTGCTCTAAAGCAGATCACCACTCGTCGGTGCCTGTCTTCTCGTCGGTGCCTGTCTTCCGGGCCGCAGTGACCTATAATTGGAATTGGGACAGGCCAGTGGCCCAATATTCTCGCATGGGGCTGCGTTCGTATCAGGCTGCGTTCACCGCTCGGTGGGCTGCCGCTCGACGGGTCCCGCTTTATTCGATGAGTCTTGGAACAGGGGAAGCTTGGCATGCGACCAGGGAGATTCTACGCGCCGATCTTGTACGCTCCGATTTCGCACACACTGATCTCGGCGATGGCTTGCATTGTCGTCATTTTGCTTGTCGTCACTTTGCTTGACTCCGGTTGCGGCGCGGCCCAAGACACCGTGTCGAGCACCTCCGTGCAACCGGTGCGCGTCGTCCGCAGCGAACAACCGCTACGCACGTCTCGCCTCGCTGAAGAGCTCGCGCAACAGGTGACCATCTATCGTGATCCTTATGGCGTCCCGCATATCGACGGGGCAACCGACGCAAGCGTGGTGTTCGGTTTTTCCTTTGCCCAGGCCGAGGACTATTTCTGGCAGATCGAGGACAGTTACATCCTGGCGATTGGCCGTTACAGCGAAATCCATGGCGGTCGTGGACTGAACTCCGATCTACTGAACCATGCCTTCGAGGTGACCCGACGCAGCCGAGCCGAGTTCGAACAGCTCGCGCCGGCATCGCGCCGATTGTGCGAAGCCTATGTGGCCGGGCTCAACTTCTATTTGGATACTCACCCGGAAGTAAAAACGCGGTTGATTACCCGTTTCGAGCCATGGCACGTGCTGGCGTATCACTATCAACTGACGATCGAGCTTTGCTATCGGTACACGCGGCTGTCGGACAATTTTCTGCCGCGTCAGAATAAACGCATCTGGGCCGCCACCGGATCGAACGGCTGGGCTGTGAGCGGCCAGCGCACGCAAAGCGGCGGCCCGATGCTCATGGCCAATCCTCACTTGCCCTGGTATGGCCTCGCGCTGATGGTCGAAGCCCATCTGCGCAGCGACGAGGGACTGAATTTTACCGGCGTAACATTCTATGGCAGTCCGATGCTTACGATGGGACACAACGAGCACTTGGGCTGGACGATGACGGTCAACGAACCCGACATCGCCGACGTCTGGCGGGTCGTTTTCGACGATCCCGAGGAGCCGTTCCACTATCGCTACGACGGCGGATATCGCCGGGCAACGGAGTGGGACACGGTGATCGGCCTCCGCACGCCCGACGGCATTCAACAGCTCAAGTTTCGGATGCGGAAGACACATCACGGGCCGGTAGTCGCCAAAGAAGATGACCAGACTTATCTTGTGGCGCAGCTCGCCCCGCTCAAGTACGGCTTGCAAGTCGGCCAAACCTTGGCGATGGGTAAGGCCAGAAACCTTGAGCAGTTTCGAACGGCGCTGAGCATGCAACAAATGCCCTTCATGAACATCGTGTACGCCGACCGAGAGGGCAATATCTTCTATGTCTATAACGGGATCATCCCCCGCCGTGATCCCAGCTTCGATTGGTCGAAACCAGTCGACGGCAGCGACCCACGCACCGAGTGGCAAGGGACGCACGCCTTCGATGAGTTGCCGCAGGTGCTCAATCCGCCGTCTGGCTTCGTGCAGAATTGCAACTCCACGCCGTTTACGACGACCGACGAAGGCAACCCGGCGCCCGAAGCATTTCCCGCGTACATGATCGAAGACAAAAACGACGACAAGCGGCGAGCCAAACGGTCGCGAGAAATCCTGCGCCAACTGCACGACACAACACTTGACGAGTTGAAACTGGCCGCCATGGATACCGAAGTCTACTGGGCACGGCACGAAATCCCCAAGTTTGCGAAGTCGCTCAAGTCACTCGAAAAACGTAACCCGCAGCTTGCCCGCCGTGTCGAACCGCTGCTGTCGCATCTGGTGGATTGGGATTGTCGCGTGAGTGCCGATTCGACACCAGCGACACTCTGCGAGGCTTGGTACGAGTTGCTCTACGGAACGGAATATCCCGGCGAGCAACTCCGGCCACAATTTGTGGGCAATCCAGAAAAGCAACTCGAGGCGTTGGCCATCGCGGCGGCCGGATTGAAACGATTGCACGGCAGTTGGCAGGTACCGTACGGCACGATACACCGTATCCAACGTCATGCCGATGTTGCCGATCTGCTCAAAGTTCCCTTTGACGACGATGCGCCAAGCCTGCCGAGCGTCGGCGCACACGGACCGATGGGCGTCATTTTTACCCAGTACTACACGCCGAGCATTCATATCCCGTTTGTGATGACGCAGCGCAAACGGTACGGCGTGGTGGGAGCAGCGTACGTGGGCGTTTATGAATTTACGCCCGACGGCGTCCGCGGAGCGAGCGTGGTGCCGTTTGGATCGAGCGGCGATCCGCAGTCGCCCCATTATCTGGACCAAGCCCAACTGCTCTCGGCGTCCCGCTTCAAGCCGATTCTATTCGACTGGGCCGACGTGATCGCCCATGCCCAGCGGGTGTACCACCCTGGAGATTAAAAGGGGGAATGGGGAAGGCGGAAGGGGGTAATGACGAAATCCGACAACTCGAATGTTTAGCCGCGACGCGCCGCGGAGTGCAAACGATTCACCACAGGTTGTAGGGTGGACCGAGTTTCACGAGGCCCACGCAGCGTCTCGCTGTCGGTTGTGTGCCGGAACTTCGCTACCGCTCGTTCCGGCCTACCGATCCGCATTTATCGGCGTCCTCCAGTCCGTCGTTTAGAATCGACGCACACTGCTTGGCAAGCCGCTAGATCCGCCGTGGCGGGTTCGCCACGGCGAATCGGCCTGCGGCGGACCAGCAGTGCCACCCGGCGCCAGACGCGTGGGCCTCGCGGAACTCTGCACACCCTACTGGGCTCTCTTTCCCAGTCTGAAACGGACGGGTATACTGAATGGCGGTAGTCTCGGACGTGATCGGACGCGATCCGAGTGGCCCGTTTTCCAAGGCGCCGTGACAAACGGCGACTTGCCACGTACCAAAATATCACAATGCCCAAATATGTCGTTCGCCATGGTGTGATGCGTAACCTTGGGGTGTTCTCCACCAGCCGAGGCGATACCTATCCGCGCGGTGCGCGGGTCATTACACGCACCAGCCGAGGCCAAGAGGCGGGCGACGTGCTGTGCGAGGCGGACGAGCAGGCCGTATCGAGGCTCGAAAATCCAAAGAACGGGCAGATCCTGCGTAAAATGTCTCCGCAGGACGAACATGAGTTGAAGAAAATTTTCGAGCAGGAGCGTGGCGAATACGAAACGTGCGGTCGGCGACTGAAAGAGATGAACCTGGCCATGCGTTTGGTCGATATCGAACGTCTGTACGGTGGTGAGCGCGTTGTGGTCTACTATCTGGCGGAGGATCGAGTTGATTTCCGTGAGTTGGTCAAAGTGCTGGCGTCCGATTTTCAGACCCGGGTCGAAATGCGACAGATCGGCATCCGTGACGAAGCGAAGCTGCTGGCCGATTATGGAGACTGCGGCAAGCCGGTCTGTTGTAACACGCATTTGTCGGAAATGCCGCCCGTTTCCATGAAAATGGCCAAGCTGCAAAAGACGACGCTCGACCCGAACAAGATTTCTGGCCGTTGCGGCCGCCTCAAATGCTGTTTAAGGTACGAGTATGACACGTACCAGGAGCTGCAGCGCGATTTGCCACCCGTCGGAGCTGAAGTGATCACGAGCAAGGGGCGCGCCAAAGTTCTGGCCCAAGAAATTCTCGTCGGTCAACTATTAGTCCAAACCGAAGACATGCGTCGCGTGACGATCGATGCGAGTGATGTCATGAGTGTACTTTCCCCGCAAACAAAGACCGAACAACCAGACCTATCGGAGGGCTAGCGAGTTTTTTGGAATGCATGTGGCGGTGAAATCTTTGACGAAGCCCAGGGATGGCCATCCCTGGGCTTCAAGACCGCACCACGGATGCCGAAAACGCTCTAGCGATCCTCCTAATACGTCGCCATTGTATCTGCCATGTCTAATCCCGCCCATCCCTTCACCGAGCTCTTGGATCGCGACAAACGATACCAGCTTGACGCGTACGTGTTCGTTTTCGAGGCACTCCGCTACGCACAAGAAGTGCTCGGACTGGGCAGCGAAGCCGCTGCGGAGACTTCGGAAGATACACCGGATGATCGGACCGAGAACGTGCAACCGGTGGACGAATCGGCCGAGGAAGGCGAGGGCGCCGAGGAGGACGAGGATCGCAAAGAGCGCCATTTGACCGGCCAAGAATTGTGTGAAGCGATTCGTCTCTACGCGATCGAACAGTTCGGCTATATGGCCAAGAGTGTGCTCAACCACTGGGGCATACAGTCGACGAAGGACTTTGGAGAAATCGTTTTCAGTCTGATCGAGATCGGTCAGATGCGCAAGACGCCCGGAGACCGCCGCGAAGACTTTAAGGAAGTGTTCGATTTCGAGGAGGGATTCCGTCGAAAGTTCGAAATCACGCTGCCTGATTAAGGAGAGGTCGAAGAGCCGGGCCTGTCTCTTCAACTTTTCAACTCTTCGACTCTTTCACTCTTTTCCACCGGAGTATCCTGCCATGAACGGTCCGCCTCGCTACGAGCCGCCGCAAAAGAGTATGGGCCTGCTTATCCTCTCTGCGCTGCTGCTAACCGGATGGGTTCTGTTCCTAGCGGGCATGGCCGTCATCGGTTAGGAGCGGCCGATTAATAACGGTGCGATTTCAGCACCCCGGCTGCTGACAAAAGAGCTTTGGAGTTCTTCCTGACGCAGCAGCCGAGGTGCTTCCCAATGGTCGGCTGATCTTTAGGAGCGGCGCGGGGCCACTTGTGCGCTGGGCGCCAGCACGGGACAATTTGGGAGCGCGTTGCAAGACGCCCGATTTCGCAATCTAAACCCCGGTTTCGCAATCCTAACACGGAGCAGCCGTCGATGAAAGTTATTCCACTTGGTGACAAATTGGTGGTCCGTCGACTCGAGGCCGAAGAAGTGACGGCGGGCGGAATCGTCCTGCCCGACTCGGCCCAGGAGAAGCCCAAGCAAGGTCGCGTGCTGTCGGTGGGCGACGGACGGCAACTGGCCGACGGTTCGCACGCGGCGCAAGAAGTCAACGAAGGGGATCGCGTCCTGTTTGGCGCCTATGCCGGGACCGAAGTGCAAGTCGACGACGAAGACTTGCTCGTTCTGAGCGAAGACGACGTACTGGCCATCGTCAGATAGTGACCGAGCGTCTCTATTATTCGATCTCGATTTTCGAAAGTCGTCAATGGACGGCCAGGGCAATCACGGGCTCACGTCCGAGACTACCGCCATTCAGTATACCCGTCCGTTTCAGACTGGGAAAGAGAGCCCAGTAGGGTGTGCAGAGTTCCGCGAGGCCCACGCGTCT
>Ga0310123_10004707_pt1 | contig 10294 bp, 10 predicted proteins | sample CB6_AW_1057_MG_FD_203505 | JGI IMG/M metagenome (GOLD analysis project Ga0310123, IMG submission 203505) | Marine microbial communities from Western Arctic Ocean, Canada - CB6_AW_1057 | ecosystem: Environmental > Aquatic > Marine > Oceanic | place: Canada: Western Arctic Ocean | collected...
TGCTCACCCTTCCAGAGTGACCTTGTCAATAGGACATTTCTACTCGGCACATTTAGGACATTATCACTTGGCAGCGACAAAACTAACTAGTGATGAATGAATAATTTACACCGAAGACAGCCTGGGTCGTTTGAGCCCTTTTTCTAGGATTTTTGATGAAAAAAGCACGAATGTCGGCGAAAAAACCATGTTTGGTGGCTGGTTCTCAACCGGTGGTCCTGCGCCGCCATGGTTGGCAGCAAGCGGGGACGCTCGCGCCACATCTTCTGCCCTGTTTGGTTGCGGCTTCTCCGCGTTCGGTAGGAGCCGGGGGGTGTTCAGCTTCCGTTGCCGTCGCTCCCAACGGCGTCGCGCACGACGACTTTCGCGGTGGCCAGGTTATTGTGGCTGTCGTAGACGCGGACAGCCACGGTGTGCTCGCCCGGTTCGACGTCTTCCGTCTCGAAATCAAACGTCAATTGCTGGGAATCGAAGAGCCGGCTGGCCGGGAGAATCGGTTTCCACTCAGAGCCGTCGAGTGAGTATTCCGCTTTGCTGATCTTCGTGGCGGTATCGGCGGCGGCGAACTCGACTCGCAACTTCCCGTCTGCTATCGACGCTCGCAAGTCAGACACGGCAGGGGCGCTGTTGTCAATCACGAACGGCGCGCTGACTTGCGAGTCCGTCAGAGCCTCGGTCTCGGGATTGGACGATTCATCGGAGGCGGTGATTCTTACCCGGTAGGAACCGTCCGCAAACGAAGTGGTGTCCCAACTGAAGTAATCCCTGACAACCTCTTCCTCGAGCAGCTTCCACTCTTGTTCCTCGTCGCCGCGAATCTCCAGCTTGAAGATCATCTTGTCGCCGTTGGCGTCGTCCGCCGCCCAGCGGATGCCGATGCGCCCCTTTCTGGGAGTCAGCGTATGCCCCTGCCGCGGCCGGTTGGCGGATTTCGCCGGCGTTTTGCTGCCAAGTGGCGGAAGCGTCCGGTTCACCACTGCGGGAACTGTCTTTCGTACAAAAGCGTAGCTGGTGGGAGTCACCTCGACATGTCTCATTCGCGGGGCTACGTTCTTGGAAAAATAGTACAGGCTGACAGCATCGAGCAAGGGTGACTGCCGGCCGTCCGGGGATTCGAGCACGGCCCGCCACTGAGCGAAGCGAGAGGATGGCGAGCCGGCCCGGGAGCCGGCCCTCTCTGCCACGGGTGCGGACCAATCGCTCCAGTTGCGCGTGGGGCTGTTGAGATTCCCCGTGCGAAGCGAAACAGCGACCGACGAGCCTCCGGAAGTCTCACCGCGCCACTGCAAACGCCCCCATTGGGAGAATATCTTGGAGTCAAAGGCTTCCGACTCGAAGCTGCCTTTTCTTTCCAGCTCCGGACCCAGCGCATAGATCTTGCCGACGCTGCTGGTAGCCGCGAAAACCTTTCCCGCCCGGCCAGTAGCCAGGGCTGTGATTTGAGTGGAAGCCGACTTAAGCACTAGCGTCGAGAGAGTTTCCGAATCAAGCCGCATCAGCCGGCCGCGGTCGCCACTGCCAATCAGCAGCCTGCCTTCCGAGTCAAACGCCAGCGCGTAGACGAGATCGGTTGTTGAGTTCCATGCCACCAGCGGCTCGCCGTCCGGGGCGATGCGGTAAACCTCACTGCCGCCGGTCAGGTTGGTCTGCAGAGCGCTTGGGGCCGGCGGGGCTGGCGCCGCGTCGCGCTGGGCCGCGGCCTGGCGGCCCGACGCGGCCGGCGACGGGCGGGGAGGCGTAACCCGGGGCGTAGTCGTCGGGCGCACGGGAGGCGCGGCTTTGCGGTTTCCAACTCCGGCGGCATAAATCGTTCCATCGGCGGCTTCGGCCAGCGCCGTGATTTCCTTCTTGGAAGACTGGTAGAGAACGAATCCTGCGGGCGTGTCTCCGTCCGCGTTCGAGATGCGGAGGATCAGCCCTCCTGGATCGGTGCCGACAATCAGATTGTCACTCGCGTCGATGACAATCGCGCGAACGTGGGTCTCCTCGGTTTCGAAAAACACGGAGCCAACGCCTTCGGGCGTGACGCGAAAGATGCGGCCATTGTCACCGCTTGCCAGGAAGAGATTTCCCTTCGAGTCAAAGGCCATCCCCCAGATGTAAGTGGCATCGGGATCGTAGAAAACCGACGCATCTCCGTTGGGGGTGATTTTGAAAACTTGCGCGTCCGGCGAAGTCGCGGCGTAGAGATTATCTTGCCCATCCACAACCAACGCGTGGATTTCGACCGCGTCGGTTTCGAAAAAGACGCTGCCGTCTCCGTTTGCCGCGACGCGGATCACCTTGGCTTCTGGGCCGGCTCCGGCGTAGAGGTTCCCGCGGCTGTCACTCGCCAGCGACCACAGGTAGGAAGAGGAGACCTCGTGGATCTCCTCGAGCTTCGGTGCCAGCATCAGCTTGCCGTCACTGCGAATCGAGAGGCCCTCGGCCGTGCCTCTCTCGAACTGCTCGAATGTGGACTGTTCCCACTTCTTGGTGGTTTCGCCCGACAGGGAAACGGAGAAGGTCAACAAAGCTGCTAGGAAAATGCGGTTCATTTGTTTTCCGGAAACGAAGGACTGTCTCACTGTCTCTTGACGGCTAAATCGATGATTCAAGTCAGGCGAAAATCAAACGGCGCCCTTTCGGTTCTGGGATAGGATCGCCAAACTCCCTTGCTGTGTCGATCCATAGGCCAATGGCTTCCTGCGCGCTGGCAAGAGCGGCTTCCTGGGTGGGGCCATGGGCGGCGCATCCCGGGAGTTCCGGTACCTCGGCCACGAAAGCTGCGTCCTCGCGGCTCCAGTAAATGATCACTTCGTACTTGTTCATTCGATATCACCAAGCCTGTACTTCAGGATGACAGCCCGCACTTGCTTGACTTGGTACGGCTTCGCGTTATTGCCTTCTCGCTGGAGATTGACCCTGTCCTCGACCCCGGTCTTGCGAAAAAGATGATGACTGCCTCTCACGCGTTTCTCAAAGTCCAGGCTTTCCAACAAACGGCACAAATCGTCAAAACGTATGCCCGCATCGGAGATTCCGCTGAGGAGCCGTCGAAGCGTCTTTGCCGCTCCCGCCACGACATTCACTGAACTTGCAAGCTAATGCTATAGCTCCCGCTCACGATCGAATCAAACGACATCGAACTTTGATGCAGCGGCGACTCGCGCTCGAGCAGCACCCGCCGTCTCGCCGTCTTTCGCATCACGTTGAGGACCGACAGCGGCACGTTCGGAAGCATCTTGTCGTCCAAGCGCGCGGTGACGCTGGGCCGCAACAAGGTGACGAAGAGCTGATGGTTGGCGTGCTCTTGATTCATCAGCGATACGGTCTCGGGAAGTTTCATCAAACGGTTGCGGACGGTGACTGCTTTCGAGCCGCGGTCAAGAGTCGCCGCGTCGCTGACCAATAGCCGCAGCCTGCCTTTGGCGGCTCCCGCCGGGATCTTCACCCGAAACGGCTTCTCGATACGATCTCCCCGATAGGGCCGAAGAAATACTTTGCCCTCGATCTCATCACCGGGCCGCACCTGCGTCCTTTCGACCCAGGCCTGCTCGACCACCGCCAGCCGCCGCTTCTGGAGCAAGTCGATGGTGACCGTAATTCCTTCAACTTTGGGTGTGTCTCCGGTCGTCGTCAGGATCCGCTGGACTTTGTTGCCGACCCAGCCGGCCAGCATCATCGGCGCCGGAACGGGCGCTTGGCTCGAGGTCTGCATCGTTTCGAGAGAGACCCGGTTCTCACCCCCGAAATCGATCTCGCCGCTGAGCCGGAAAGTGGTTTCTTCGGAGAAATCGTTGAGGCCGAACATGGAATTGAAAAGCGCGAAAACGACCAAGGGCGGAGTCCAGCGGTAGTTCTGGAAGACGTTGCAGTGGATCTGCTTTTCGCTCAGAATTTGGTCATTGCCCCCGAACCGCTGAACCGTGATGGCGACAGGAACCATAGAAGCTTCTTGGCCCAGTATGCCCATAATGCCGGAATGCCGGTCCTGCCGCAACGCACCGACGATTCCCGACGAGTTTGCCATCTTGGCGGGGGCGAACTGGGATGCCAGAACCGTGACAACGTTCGCTTTCGCCATCGGCATGTCCACCGGTCCTAGGCGAAACATGGAGTGGCCAAACGCCAGGATTCGCTTGCCGTCGTTATAAGTCACGGTCCCGATTCCGTTCGCCGACATGTCGCCCGAGATCAGTACGGCGGCGATCGGCTGGCCGGGAAGCAATGCATCCGTGGTGCCGGTCAGAACGGAAGAAGAGGAGCCGCCGCCACCCTGCATCACGGTAATTCCGAATTTTCGGAAATAACCTTCGAACACATCGAGAACCCCCTGATGCACGCCCGAGAACGCCAAGGGCGTTTCGATCGGCGTCATATAGGAGTTAGAGTCGGCGGGTTCGCTGCCGGCATTCCAGATTTCAGTGGCCAGGTCCGGCTCAGCGAACGCCAATTTTTGCTCGGCTCCGGAATGGGCCGGGCCAGACCACTTCGGGGGCGACGCGGCCAGCATCGGCCGTCCCGTGTCGAGTTCGTTGATCTCGAGCATGAGTTCGATCGGCGTGATGCCCGCGATCGCGTCGGGCGAGAACACACTAAACCGCAACGAGATGGCGCCGAGCAGCTTTCCGTCGTAGTAGACCGGGCTGCCGCTCATGCCACCGGCGACGTTGGTACGGTCAGCCTTGCCGCCCAGCTTGGCCATAATGATGTCCTCGCCGGGTCCCCAGGAGTTTTCCATGATCCCGAGAATCTCGACCGGAATTGGTTCCGCCACGCCGCCTTTGAACACCGTCCACGCGGTAGCCATCATTCCTGGCTTGACCGAGCTGAGGGGCAAGATCTCGACGGGTCCGGCCTTAGGCGGGGACGGTTGCGCCACAAGGACACAGGAGACAAGCGCAGCAGCAACGAGCAGCCGAAAAGGGTTCGTCATGAGTATCATCTATAATAGATCGTTGCCGTTTAGGGCAGAAATTTCAGGTGGCCGGGCAGGGCGTGGACGTGAGTCCACGCTTAGCCCAACGAAAATTGGCTCCGCAGTTCATCGTGGCCGCGCCTCCATCCCGTCTGACCCTTGGGTCCTGTTCGCTCGCGGCTCTTCCGCTTTAGGTATAGCACAGCTATCGCGATTTAGTTCCACAGAGCAGGCGCCTGATTCGTAACCGGCGAGCGCTGCCGAACGCCCTTTCATGGTAAAGGAGAAGGGGTCGCTTCGGTTTCGCGACCCGGATGTAAAAACACTGATGTAAAATAGGTTCCGTGACGAAAGACTCTCAATCATCCGAACAGGGCGGCGCCCCCGAAATCAAAGTGAAAGACCGTCGGCGCTTTTCGGCGGAGGGAGAACCGTTGGAGACGGCCGAGGAGACCGGCAGCGACGAGGCTGCGCCTAGTGACGCGGGAACGGCTTCGGATGCACCGGCGGCCGAAGCGGCTGCCGAGGCTCCGGCGGAAAAGGCTCCGGAAGCTTCTCAACCCGAGCCGCCCCCGCCTGGTGCGGGGCAGGCGCCGCCGATGCCTCCGGCCAGTTTCGACATGCTCGTGCTCTCGCTGGCGATGCAGGCGCAGATGGAATTAGGCGGCGGCGGAATGCGTGGCGAAGGGCAGGCTCCGAATTTGGATATCGCGCGCCACGCGATCGATCTCTTGGCGATGCTGCAGGAGAAGACCAAGGGGAATTTGTCGATGGAAGAGAACCGCATGCTAGAAAATACCCTGACCGAGCTGCGGTTTCGATACGTTCAAGTTGTCGGGGAGATTAATAAGAAGGCGACATCTTGAGGGGCGGCTGCATTCTAAAAAACCCTGTAGCGCAGGATTTTTCGACAAGAACGAAGCAGCAAAAAGTTCACCTTACGGATCGATTGGACACAGGATAAGAAATTGTTTGAGTTTTCGCCATACGTCAGACTTCGAAGCAAGACGCGCGACGCTGGAAGCGTGCACCGCATCGTCCGGGTGCGCCATATCCTTTTTGCTTTGCTGGCATGCGTTGCTTTGTCTTCGTTGAGCCCCTTGTCGGCGCAGAGTGACGACATTTCTTGGTATGACAACTACGACGAAGCCATTCGGGAGGCCAAGCGGACCGGGAAGCCGATCTTTCTCGAGTTTCGCTGCGAGCGTTGAAGGGCCGGGCGCGAATTCGACGCACAGGTTGTGCTGTCATCGACCAACGCCCGCCGCGGACAATTACTAAGCCAATACGTCTGCGCGCGCATCACGCGGATGGACGACGTCGATATCGCCCTGTTCGACTATGACCGCTACAACACGCTCTATTTCTTCCTGATGAACCCGGACGAGCGGATCTACATGAGGTACGGCGGACGGGGCCCCAAGTCGCCGCTCACGTACCTCGACTTGAGCAGTCTGGAGGTAGCGCTGGAACAGGGTCTCGAGATGCACGAGCGGTACCAAAACGGCGAGTTGGCGAAGGCGGATCGCCCCGAGCCGCTGTTTCCGCGCGATATCCCGGCGCTCTTGGAGGCGACGACGCAGAGGAGCCGCTGCGTCGAGTGCCACCTGATCGGCGACTTGCAAAACGTGCAGCGGCAGCGGGACGGCAACCTGGACCGGCTGATGCATATGTACCGCTCGCCCGACATTAAAACCATCGGCATCGACTTGGACGTGCCCAAAGGCCTCGTCGTGGCGCGGACGCGCGGGGCGGTTCGAGCAGCGGGAATGAAGCCAGGCGACCGCATTACACATTTGAATGGCGCGCCGGTTCTGACTTTTGGGGACCTTCAATATCAATACGACAAGGTCCGGCGCGATGCCAAACAGATACGAATCAGGGTGGACAGGGACGGCGAGTCCGCCGGTCTCGCGATCACGCTGCCTGAATATTGGTGGTGGACCGACCTGACTTACCGGCAGTGGAGCGTCGAGCCGCGAGTGTATTTTAAGTCTCGTCCTCTAACGGACGCGGAAAAGCGGCAGTATGGACTGGACCCCGGCGGGTTCGCCAGCCAGGTGACCTTAACCGAGGGTTTTGCTCAGATCCTCAAGTTGCATCAACTCCAGGCGGGCGACATTGTTTTCGGGGTGGACGGCGTTGAAAGGGATGAAATCGCGAACACGGCGGAGCTGTTCATCAAGCTTCACAAGAACCCCGGGGACACTTTCGTGCTGGACCTGCTTCGTGACGGGAAACGAACGAAGATGGAAGTCAAGACAACGAGCGTAGCCTTTCGCAAATGATCAAACTCACCATGAGAACTCCGAACGCAAGTCGGGGGTCAGCATCTTCGAAGCGCCTCAGGCGGGCCGCCCTGCTAGCGCTAGCCACCCTGATATCCGCCGCAGCTCCCCCCGCCCAAGCCGGTGAATGGAGCGAACCTGCAGTCGTGCGCCGTGATGTGCAACCGCTGGTTTCCTACCGCGCCCAATTGGACGGCGAGTTCTTGGTTGTCCGGGCGGATCACGAAGAAGGCTGGCATACCTGTGCGATGGACAACAAGGTTCGCGCCGAAGAGAAGCTGGCCGGCAAACGGTCGCTTGGAATCGATGCTCCCACCGAGATCGACGTAGCGCAGGGTCTGGAGCTGGCCGGAGGGTGGCGCCAATCCTCTCCGAAGGATTTTTCGAAACCGGAGCTGCGCTGGTTTACGTGGGGTTTCGAGGAATCTGCCCTATTCGTCGCGAAGGTGCGGCGGACCGGGGACGGACCTGCCCAAATCTCCGTGCGTGGTCAAGCATGCAGTGAGACGAGTTGTCAAAACATCGACGTCGCCTTGCCGCTTTCGCTCGCTTCCTGGAATAACGGCGCCACCGCTTCGGGCATTGATTTCGAGAAATTGATAGCGGTGCGTGAAGCGGAAGACGCCTCTGGTGCTCGAGGCGACAATTGAGGAAGTGAGTTCCGGCGCCCATCACCGATTAGACTAAAGACGGTGACTCCCGCGATCTAAGACGACTAGATGGCAATCCCCGCAAAGAAAGCGCAAGATGGCATACGAGCGTTCCATTGCGATCACCGTCCTTGGGTCAGGCACAAGCGTCGGTGTCCCGACAATTGGCTGTTCCTGCGCGGTGTGCCGCTCCGATGACCCCCGCGACAAGCGTTTGAGACCGTCGATCGTGGTGAACTACCCCGATGGCATTCAGCAGCGGAACGTGCTCATCGACACGACTCCGGACCTGCGGCAGCAGGCTCTCACCGCCGGTTTGAACCGGCTCGACGCCATTCTCTATACGCATGCCCACGCGGATCACATCATGGGGCTCGACGATGTGCGCCCCTTTAACTACGGCCGCAAAGACCGTCTTCCCATCTACGCCACCGAGGAGACGCTGGGCGCGCTCAAGCGGGTCTTCTCCTATGCGTTCGAGGGGACGGCCGCGCATCCGGGCGGGCTTCCGCGGGTGGAGGGGCATCCGCTGGATGGACAGCCGGTCGATCTGTTCGGGGTTCCATTCATTCCGGTACCGGTCCTGCACGGACCGAAGATGATTGTTGGGTTTCGTTTCGGCCAGGCAGCTTATCTCACCGACCACAGCGATATCCCGCCCAGTTCACGGAAGCTGCTGAGAGATCTTGACGTTTTGTTTCTGGACGCCCTGCGCCGAGAACCCCACCCAATGCATACGACCGTTGATCAAGCGCTGGCGTGGGTCGAGGAGCTAAAGCCAAAGCGCGCTTATTTTACTCACATCTGTCACGACTTGCCGCATGGGGAAACCTGCGCCTCGCTGCCGCCGAACGTCGAGTTGGCCTACGACGGGTTGCGGCTCCAGGTTAGCGGTACGATCGATGTTTAGGACCCACTGGAACCTCGAAAGCGTTGACCCGGAGCCGCCCCCGTGCGCCTTGGCGATAGGCAACTTCGACGGACTCCATCTGGGTCACCGGCGGATTCTCGCGGAGACGAAGGAACAAGCGCGGCGTATCGGCGGCGAGGCGGTCGTGCTGACGTTCGATCCTCACCCGGCGACGGTGGTTGCTCCCGAGCGCGCTCCTGATCTTCTCATGCTGCCGGCCGAGCGTCTGCGGCGCTTTGAGGAATGCGGAATCGATGCGGGCGTCGTCCTGCCGTTCACCGAGCAGATTGCCCGGCTCGGGCCGGAGGAATTCGTCGAGCAGATCCTGGTGAGGAAACTAAACGTGCGTTCGGTCGTGGTTGGAGAGGGCTTCCGATTCGGATACGGGCAGAGCGGCGACGCGAAGACATTGATCGATAGTGGTTTCCGTCACGGGTTTGAGGTGGCGACGGTTCAACCAGTCCTGGTTGGCGGGCAGCCGGTTAGCAGTACGCGGGTCCGAACCCTCGTTGGGCAGGGAAGAGTTGGGCAGGCGCGGCGAATGCTGGCACAGCCGTTTTCATTACGCGGGGAAATTGTTTCCGGTCACGGCATCGGCTCGCGCCAGACGGTACCCACACTCAATCTGTCCCCTGAGACGAAGTTGCGGCCGGCTCAGGGGGTCTATGTCACTTGTACATCCGATCTCGAGAGTGGCCAGCGCTGGCAGTCGGTGACCAACGTCGGCTCGCGGCCTACTTTCAACGGCACGGATCAGACGGTTGAGACCTACCTTATCGAGGGTCTGGAAGGCCGCAAGCCTTCGCGGATCGAGTTGGCATTCCTGCACCGGCTCCGCGACGAGCAGCGGTTCGAGACTGCCGAAAAACTCCGGCGGCAAATCCACAAGGATGTCGGCCAGGCGAAGCGGTATTTTCGCCTGCTCGGCGCCGTAGAGAGATCGCACCAACCGGTCCAAGCGAGAGGCGATGCCGTCCCAAAACCATGAAATCTCATCCCGTACGCCCCGCCAACCCGGTTTCCGGCAATCGATGAGAAATCCGGGCTAGCGGAGGCAATAGAAGTATCCCCTTCGTAAAGGGGTTGGCGTCCCGCCCTTAGCCTTGAGAGCCGATGATGGCGACGCCGAGGGGCCCGCCAAGGGTCCGCAAAGCCCTGCCCTAACGGGCCCGCCAGTGACTGCTCCCTCGCCGTCGCGAAAACAGCACTTGGTTCAACAAGGCGAAAGGGCTCAAGAGATTAGCGCATGAGGGGACATTTCTATTGGGCCTTGACAGGCGTGCTGCACACCCTTGCACTCATCCAGAGTGTGCCGTATAATGGCGGGCGAACAAGGAGTGGAACCTATGAAATCGAGAGTAGCGTATCTTACCGTTTTGTGTGTTGTGAGCTTAGTGGCCGCGTTCTCCCAGAGACGGGCAACGGGTGGTAGCAGACCGACTCGAAGTGCCCGTTGTAGGCACTGCCCTCTTGCTGGCCGTGGACAGGGCTTTCGGTCGAGTCCATGTCGAGAACGACGCGCTCGGAGTCGTCTTGCGTCTCGGCT
>Ga0310123_10004710_pt1 | contig 10291 bp, 9 predicted proteins | sample CB6_AW_1057_MG_FD_203505 | JGI IMG/M metagenome (GOLD analysis project Ga0310123, IMG submission 203505) | Marine microbial communities from Western Arctic Ocean, Canada - CB6_AW_1057 | ecosystem: Environmental > Aquatic > Marine > Oceanic | place: Canada: Western Arctic Ocean | collected...
CCTCCGAAGATAATTTGGTTTGACACAAACCGTTTACACGAAGAGCCTTGCGTTCTTCAATGCGAATTCAGCCAAACTTGGAACTGCTGATACTGCGTAGGTGATCCGGCGGAAATCCGCGACTGCGGGGCTAGAAGTGGCAGCCTCGGTCTGTGTACGATAAAGGTATGGTCACTGAAATGCGTTCTCCAACTCTCTGTCTTTCACATCAGCGAATCGAGGACCAGATGAGCCCGCTGGGGCTGGTCTGCCCGCGGTGCAAACAGCGGCTCTACGCCAATTTGCCCAGCGGACCGTGCCGCAGCTTTTGGGAAAGCCAGCCGGTCGCGTACAGTCTCGACGGCAAGCCCTGTTTTGTCTACACGCTTTGGTGGGACGACTATCGCATCCGTTCGTTGCACCCACCCGACTCTCAGACCGACCCGCGCGGGGCACGCATCAGGGCGGCCAACAAGCGACATCAAGCCGCGTCTGCGGAATTTGACTGGCACAACAACATTCGCTTGGAACGCGGGTTGATGAACGATCCGGAATTCGATGCCGAGCAGTAAGACTCCGCTCACGGTTTGTCATTTGGGCCGGAACGATAGGGGATTAGGGAACCCGTCATTTTCCGTCCTTTGAAGGTTTGGGTGAGTTCACCGTTAGCCGGCCGTCACCGACTTTCAGACGTCCGGCGGCTGTTTGCTGCCGGTGAACGAGTCATGTCCTCATGGTTTTCGATCCCGGCGAATTCCTGACACGCTGGACGGTCCGGCTGGCGGTGGCGTGTTATCTGGCGCGCGTTTGTATCGAGGTTTCAGCGACCGACGAACACCGGTCGAAACGTCTGGGGCGCTGGTGTTGGACGGCTGGCTGTTTACTCTTTCTAGCTCATGTGGTCTGTGCATTCATATACTTTCACAATTGGAGCCACCGACTCGCATACGAGCACACAGCGGAGCAAACGCGCGAGTCGGTCGGCTGGGACTGGGGCGGCGGACTGTATTTCAATTATCTTTTCACGGTCCTCTGGGCCACCGACACCATAACGTGGTGGTGCGCAGCCGAGCGTCACCAACGGATGCCGGTTGGCGTCTTCTGGCCGATGCACGTCTTTGGGGCCTTCATGATGTTCAACGCGACCATCGTCTTCGGGCCGCCGTTCTGGAAATGGATCGGCGTGGTTGGCGCTGTTGGATTGCTCATCCGTCGATTGGTTCAGGACAGGCGCGATCGGCAGCGAAGAACTGTGAAGCGTGTCGTAAAATAATCCCTTACTGCCGGCGGTTCGGCGGACCTTGGCTGGCGCTGAAACTGATCAAGACGCTGGGGCTCGACGCGTTTCTTGGGGAAACTTTTCCCTCGGGTCGCGAGGACGTTCCTTGGAGAGTGATGGCGCTGGTGATTGCCCGGATCTGCGAGCCGTCCAGTGATCTCTCGATTGCCGAGAATTTCTCTCGGAAGACGGCGTTGTCCGATCTGCTGGGCGTGTCCGAGGGGAAGGTCTACGACAATCGCTTGTACCGAGCGAACACCAGGAAATCCTGCTCCACAAACTGGGCCTGCACCTGCCCTCACAATTAAAGACGTTCGAAATGTAGCGAAAACTTTCCAAACCCACCCCTTGCAGGCCAACCACTTACGTCGACAACTGTCGGTGACAACTGTCGAAGTTGGGCGAACAGTCTGTTGAAAAACTGCTTCGTCGGCGAGAGCGCGGCGAAATTCGTCAGATCAAAGAGCCGAATCACCCGGCGTAGCGCAGTTCTTTCGGCTGTTTCGCCGTCAGCCAGTTGTGGCGTTCCAGAACGTCGACGATTCGTTTTGCGGCGCGGCCATCACCGAAGATTTCGGTCACCGACTCTTGGGGACGAAACTGTTCGATCAGGGTGAGTATTCGGGAAACGTCGATCCCGTCCTCCTTCCAACAGCATTGGATCCAGCCGGCATCAATGAGCTGCGGCCAAGGAGAGACATAGAACAGCACCAGTGCCGGCTTTCGGCCGTAGACGGCTTCTTTTTGTAGACCGCCGGAGTCGGTCAGCACAATTTCGGCATGGTTGATCAGTTGCAGAATGTCGAGATAGCCAACGGCCGGTAAGATCTTGGCCCGCGGCAGCGCGTTGACTGTCTTCCAAAGGCCGTGCCGTTTAAGGGCTGCTTCCGTCCTGGGATGCACCGGAAAAACAATGTTGATGGGCGTTTCGGACAGTAATTGCACGATCCGCGTCAAGGCCGGCTTGGTATCCGTGTTGTTCGGGCGATGAATCGTCAATAGAGCGAACGGCCCGTCTATGATTTGTTCGAACACCGTAGAACGCCGCTCGGCAACGCCCGAGAATTGCAGAAAGGCATCGTACATCACGTCGCCCGTAAAGTAGACGCCGTCGGTCATGTTCTCTCGGGCGAGATTGCCGACTGAGGGGATGTCGGGGCAAAACCTAAGGCGCGAGGCATGGTCGGCCACAATGCGGTTAATTTCCTCGGGGGTGTCGATGTCGTAAATTCGCGGGCCGGCCTCGACATGGGCCAGCGGGATTCTCAGCTTCACCGCGGCCAGTGCCGCCGCCAGCGTGCTGTTCGTATCGCCGAAGATCAACACGAACGGCGGCTTCCGTTCGATCATCACCCGCTCCAGCGAGCAGAGCATTTCAGCCGTCATGGCGCCGTGCGTTCTGTGGGTCGACTGAAACCGGATGTCTGGCCGGGGAAGCTCCAGTTCGCTAAAGAACACGTCGCTCATGTTTTCGTCGAAGTGTTGGCCCGTATGCACGACGAGTTCGCGATAACCACGCCGCGCCAGCTCAGCTGAGAGAGGCGCCATTTTGACAAACTGGGGTCGATTGCCCACGACCGTCATCAGGTTACAGCCGCCCTTGTGATTGCTGAGCTGTTCCCTTTGACCAGGATGATGGGGTTGCCGAAGTACTGTCATCGCAATGGATCCTTTGTTCGCGTCGAGAAACCTGCATCGCATTGCCCGGGATCCACACCGTCATCAAATCCGGCCGGGTCACACGTCAGATCGCCACTGGCAGACGCTTAGGACCACGCTGCCCGGCTCGGTTCTCTTGCAGGGGCAGGGGTTCACGGCGGGGATCATAAAGATCGCGCCGATTCTCACAAGCCCAAGTCACCCAGCATCCTGTACCGGTGTTATCGCGAATATCTTGCCAACGGCCGCGGGGCGTTTCATTTTCAGGGCTTCCCAATGTGTGCTGCCGATGTGCGGGTTCTACCGCCGTGATTTCGGCCCACTGAGGGTCACCGTCCGTTGATAATCGCGGAAGGTGACACTTTTTATTTGGGGGTCTTTTAGCAACGTCTCCCAGCGATGGATCAGTTTGAGGTCTGTTGATTCCAGACTTCGACCAATCTGGTGCTCGGCGCGCAAGTGAACGTTGTGAGCAATTTCGGCCTGCAACTGCACTTCGACGGGAATCACGCCGCGCCGGCGGAGTTCTGCGTTGAGCGCCAGTCTCGACTCTGGAAACAGTGACTGTGGATGCAATAAATAATTTAGACGGCAGATCCAATCGGCATAGCGGAGATAAGAATCGACAACATCCGGCTCAAACTCGGCGCAGCGTGCCTGGTATTTCAGAGACGGACTCTGCAGCGTTAGCACATTCCGTTTCTCGTCGTACTTCCGATCGAACGTCGGTTTGAGTTGAAAACGGAGAGCCGCGGCCACCTCAGGTGGGGGTCCGCCCTGGCGCTGCGGCTGTGCCAAATAGTTTTCGGTCTCTGCTCTGGCGTAACTCACAAGCTGCTGCAGTTCCGAGAATTCGACCGTCGTCTTTAGTTCGCAGGTCGTGCTCAGAATGGTGAAGCGTCGTTGGGTCGGCTCGACGATGATGACCTCGCCGACCTCGCGGATGTAGTCATACACCTTGCCGGTATGAAACAGCGACAGGCTATGGACGATCGGAGCCTGTGCGGATTTCTTCTGATTCGGCTGATCGTGGGCTGCGGCTTCGTTGTACACCCGTGTGTAAATGCGAAACTGCTGCGCTTCGGCTGGCCACCCAGCAGCCACCACGACCATTGCAACCAGAATCATACCAGCAAGCTTTCGGATCATGATCGCTCTCTGTTTTGAAGAGTCGTTTCGATGTTCAAGTTTTTGTGACGAACCCAACGCGCCAGCGGTCACAAAATGGAATCGAGCGGGACCGATGTGCCGTTCCCACGTTCACTTTCCAGCGACGCAAGAATAAATTTCACGAGTTCTACGGTGACTTGGTTGGAAACCGCTGGTCGTTGGGTCTCGAACGTCTTCACGATCGACCGGCAGAGGTTGCGATAGGCGTACCGAGTGGAGACCTGCTCGCAAATGACGGCGTTTGTGCAGAACGCCGTGAATCCGTAAGCCGTTGCCCCGCTTCGGTTGCCTCGCAGTGTGGCCACCCGCCCGTCTTCCCAGATGCCGCTGACGACTTCGGCCCCTGCGGTGTAGCTCGTGGTCAGCCGCTGGCATCCCGGACCCATCAATGAGTAGAGAATTTCTGTCGGGTGAATGCCGTAGTGGAACAGCCCCGGATTTCCTTCGGCGCGTTTTGCCGGGCCGTAACTCACGACGCCGTGAACGGCTCCGTATCGATCGGTACGGCGGCGAAATTCTTCGATTTCCTCGCTGAAGCGTATCGCCGAGCTGCCGTAGACGATGGTACCGCCCTCAGCGGCCAGCCGAACAATCTCTTCCGCGTCTGCCAGCGAGCAGGCAAACGGTTTATCGACGTAGGCGGGAATGCCCGCCTCCAGAAACGGTCGAACCCGTTCCAAGTGCGCTTGTCCACACAGAGACAACACCAACACGGCGTCGATGCGTCCCAGCATCTCGGCGGGTTCCTCGACCAGTTGGACGCCGCACTGCTCAATCTGCTTGGCAAAACCGGGAATTCGTTCGGGCGACATCTCTGAAGAGCCGGGGCATCCCAGCACGACTCGCACACCCTCAACCTGCTGATCGTCATCAACGTCGACGTGATTGAAGCGTCGCGTCAACTCGATGCTGTGCGAGGAATCGAAATCGACGATGCCGAGCCGGATCATCAGTGACTTATCCAGTAAATCCTGCGTAAAATGGCCAGGAAAACCGCCAAGGACGCCAAGATTTATTCAGATCAGAGGGGGAAAAGGAGATGGAGAGAGGGGGAGATTGAGAGAGCGAGAGAGAGAAATGCGAAGGATATGTAGCTTTCTTTCGCCGCATCGGGTGGCATTGTTTCACGGCGAGACCAAAACCGAGCTTCTTCGCGCAGAAAGTCTGCCATGCCGAGCTGGAGAATCGCGAACGGATTGTTCAATCGGGGAATTGGGGAGAGGAGAGAAGGGCGAAGAGAATAGCCGGAACCGCCGGTGGAGGCAAGTCCAAGCCGTCAGACGCACGCAGGGCCATTTTTGCAAACCGAACTTGACCAGTTGGGCGAGCTCTTCTATAGTCCCGCCCCCGTTCTCGAGGCGATCGGTTGGATTGCCGACTCACTTCTAATTCCACTCTTGACGATTCGGAGAAGAGCACGATGGGTGAAGGAAATCACACTTCGGCGGCCGGGTCTGCCTGGTCAGAAAGATTTAAGTCGGCCGGCAAGAACAAGGTCGCACTCATCGTGGCCGGTCTGGCGGTCGCATTTTTGATGGCCGGAATTGTCATCCAGATGTTCCGGGCCGAACCGACCGCTGCTGGCGAGGGGCCGGGAAAATCCCGTTCGACCAAAGCAGGAACCGCACGTGTCTCCGGTTCGAGGCCGATGGCGAAGGTCGGCAGCCAGATGATTGACTACGACGACGTCGCCGCCGAATGTGTGCAGCGCATCGGAACCGAGGTGTTGGATAACATGATCAACCGTATCATTATCCAGCAGGCCTGTCTGAAGCGGGGCATCACAGTCAGCGGGGACGAGGTGAGCCAGGAGATTCAGAAGATCGCCAAGAAGTTCAATCTCGACGTCAAGAACTGGTATCAGATGCTGCAAGCGGAACGTGAACTGACCCCACTGCAGTATCAGCGGGACGTCATTTGGCCGATGCTCGCTTTGCGAAAAGTTGCCGGCGAGAACGTGGTCATCACCAACGAGGACCGGCGAAAATTCTACGAAAGCGAGTACGGACCGCGGGTTAAGGCTAAGATGATTATGTTAGGCAAACTCGGCCACGCGCAGAAAGTCTGGGAGAAAGCGCAGCGAAACCGGGACGATTTCGGCCGGCTGGCCCGCGAACATTCGATCGAACCGACCAGCCGCTCCCTCGACGGTGCCATTCCCCCCATCCGCATGCACGTCGGTGCCGAAGAAGTCGTCAAAGCCGCCTTCAAGCTCAAGCTGGGCGAGATCTCCGGCATCATTCAGGCTGGCCCCAGCCGTTACGTGATCCTGCTTTGTGAAGGTGAAACATCACCGGTCGCGGAGTATGAAGAAGTACGCGAAATTATCGAGGAGCAGTTGCTGGAACAAAAGCGGCAGGAGGCCGTAGCCAAGGTCTTCACGCAGTTGAAAAAGGAAATTCGTGTGGACAACTATCTGAACCGCACCTCGACCGGCGGGATCCGGCAGACATCGGACACTCGAAACCTGGCGGAGAGGAACGCGGCGGGACTGAACAAACAACCGATTCGTCGCTGAGAAACAGAGCGCGGACCGACTTCTATCTAATGTGAACACGGCGTGTCTCCCGTAACGACGGCGGGTGGCACGCCATTGGCGTTGAGTTCCGGAGGAACTTCGGCATGCTTTGCCCTCGAAGTTTCGCAAAACCAGACAAGGTTAATTTGCGAAACAAACCGCCTGCGGCGGCTTGGCAGCGACCGGTTCCTGTCACCCTCTTGACTCCGATGGTAGAATAATTTCAAACCTGAACAGATCTCGCTCGAAAGCCTAATCTCCACCCGGTCATTGACTCGTTCGGTTCTGCCATGCGAAGCGAATCGGAAGTCCCCTTCGAAGACGAGCCTTTTTCCATTCCGGTTGCGGAACGGGTCCGCAGGCTGCCCCCATATTTGTTCGGAAAGATCAATCGGCTGAAGTACGAGAAGCGGGTGGCTGGCGCTGACGTGATTGATCTGGGCATGGGCAATCCGACCGATGCGCCGGATCCGCTAATTTGCGAAAAACTTTCCGAAGCCCTCGGCGATCCACGGAATCACCGTTATTCAGTTTCGGACGGCATCGCCAATCTTCGCCGTGAAGTGGCCCTGCGGTATTGGAAGCGGTACGGCGTTCGTCTCAACCCCGACGACGAAGTGATCGCCTGCATCGGCTCGAAAGAAGGGTTCAGCCACATGTGCCTGGCGCTGATGGGACCGGGCGATTCAGCCGTCGTTCCGGCACCCTCGTTTCCGATCCACGTTTACGCCGTCATGCTGGCCGCTGGCAACGTGATCACCCTGGACTGCCGGCAGCCGGATGCTTTTCTGGCGAACATTGCCTACACCTGCACGCATTTGTTTCCGAAGCCGAAGGTCGTCATCGTCAACTTTCCACATAACCCGACAGCGACCATCGTTCAGTCGGACTTTTACATCGAGCTGGTCAAATTGGCGAATAAATACCAATTTCTGGTCATCAGCGACTTTGCCTATGCCGACATCGGCTTCGACGGTTACCGGCCCCCCAGTTTTCTGGCGGCTCCCGATGCGCTCGACGTCGGCGTCGAATTTACCACCATGAGCAAAGGTTATAACATGGCAGGCTGGCGGATCGGTTTCTGCTGCGGCAATGCCGAGATGATCCGTGCGCTGGCGACGATCAAGGGTTACTACGACTACGGTATTTTCCAGCCGGTGCAGATTGCTGCCATCGTCGCCCTGCGACATGCCGACGCGGCCGTCGAGAGCATGGCCGCCGAGTATCAAAACCGTCGCGACACCTTGTGCGACGGGCTGAACCGTCTGGGCTGGAACGTCGAGATCCCTCGGGCCGGTATGTTCGTTTGGGCGAAGATCCCGGAGCCGTGGGACAAAATGGGCTCGATCGATTTTGCCATGAATCTACTCGACGAGGGGGGCGTGGCGGTCAGCCCGGGACGCGGGTTCGGCGAAGAGGGCGAAGGCTACCTACGGCTGGCGATTGTCGAGAACTCGCAGCGGCTGCGGCAGGCTGTCCGTCAAATCGGTCGCTGCCTGAAAACCGAACCAACGCCGGCGTAGTGACAGACGCCTCCTAACGCGGCCTATCGGCCAGAGCCAAGAGCGGAGAGCCAGAATCTATCGATGTCGATCTTTCTGGCTCTCGACTCTCCGCAACAGGCGCGCAGATGTGACAAGGTGAGACTCTAACACGCTCGAGCCGGGCGGTGACAGAAGGTAAATGTCAGTCGCCCATGAGGCCCTTGGCAAGCTTGCCGAGCGCTTCGTTTTCGATTTGACGGACCCGTTCGCGAGTCAGCCCGAGGGTTTCGCCGATTTCCTTCAGTGTGCGTGGTTCAGAGTCGTCGAGGCCGAAGCGCATTCGCAGGATGATCGCCTCGCGGGGGTCCATGGTTTCGAGCATCTCGAAGACGTGGGCCAGATTGTCATTGTCGATCAGTTCGTCTTCAGGCCCTTTGATCCGCTCGTCGGCAATCATCTCGCCGATCGACCAGCCACTTTCGGACTGATAGGATTGCGGGCTGGAGTTGTACAACTGGATGGCCTTTTTGACGATCTTGAGCTTTTTGGGGGGCAGATTCAGTTCGCGGGCAACTTCTTCCGGCGTGGGAGTATGGTTGAGTTCGTCCTGAAGCTTCGCGGTCGCTCGACGCCATTTCGAGAGCAGCTCCACCATGTAAGCCGGAATGCGGATTGTCTTAGCTGAATTGACCAAAGCGCGTTTGATCGACTGCTTGATCCAGTAACTCGCATAGGTGCTGAACCGGGTGTTCATTTCGGGATCGAACCCCTCGACCGCGCGGAGCAATCCTAGATTCCCCTCTTCGATCAGGTCCTGCAGCGGAAGTCCCTTGCCGGTGTAAGCCCGGGCGATATTCACCACCAGCCGTAAATTGGCACGAACCATCCGGTCTCGGGCTGCTGAGTCTCCCTCAGCAATCCGATAGGAAAGCTGTTTTTCATCGTTGGCGGTCAGCAGGGCCGTTTCGTTGATCTCATACAGATATGTTTCCAGCGGATTCTGAACAGCCGATGCGGTGCGTCGTCGCGACGTTGTTTGCATGGAATGCCCATTGCGTTGAATGAAAGGGAGAGTCGCAGAACTTGAAATCAGCGTGGTTCGAGGCGGGCCGATCTGTTCCTGAGGTAAGGAACTGGGAAAGAATTCGCTCCCGATTTTAGATCCCCGGAATCTGGGAGATTTCTGAGATCTTGCCTGAACAGCGGCCGAATCAGTTGTTTCCCAGTTCTTACCTAAGGCATTAGCGGCACCCGAGGCGAGAGCCGATCTGTGGGAAGGTGTATGGATGGCAGACTAAGGGTGGTTATCGGATCGGTCTTCCGAAGACCTGTAACCCAAGCGGCTGGAGCCGATCAAGGAATTGGTAAGCAGGGAAGTTGGCGCAATAATGACGACCCTCCATTCGGACTCGACCGGCCGTATTTATTATCGCGGCCGTATCAATTGCGTCAGTTCTGTGTTTGCGGATCGGTTCTCACGGTCGCCGAGATGAACCCGCCTGGTTGCGAACGGTGTCTCTCCTGCACCGGCCACTGCCCTCGAAGATGACGCAGACAAACGACACTTCCAGGGGTCACACGCCTTGAGATCACTGCAGGTCAGGCACCCCGTGCCTGACTTCAACGTCACGGATCGCCTGCCGATCGCTCCCTCTCCGCGCTCAAGGCGGGAACCGGTTCGCCGCCCCAACCGGGCGGGTCCACCCCCGCACGCATCCAGTCCCGAATGTCAGGCACGGGGTGCCTGACATTCGACCGCGGTTGTACCCAAGGCGTGCTCCCGGTCGGGCACCGTCATGTGAGTTCCGACGTTTCGTCAGGACTGTTCTCGTCCGATGATTCTTCCACCTCTTTCGGTTGTTCCGATTCATCGGAGGAATCCGGTTCGTTGCTGGGGACCTGTTTGGTATCAGGAGGCATTTCGTCGGTCGTCGGTTCGTCGGTTTGTGACTCGACGGACCCTGCTTCTGCCACCTCCGTCGCGGTTTCCTCGGAGATGGTTTTCTCGGAGACGGTTTCCTCAGAGACGGTTTCCTCTGGGGCGGTTTCCTCTGGGGCGGTTTCCTCAGAGACGGTTTCCTCTGGGGCGGTTTCCTCAGAGACGGTTTCCTCTGGGGCGGTTTCCTCTGGGGCGGTTTCCTCAGAGACGGTTTCCTCTGGGGCGGTTTCCTCTGGGGCGGTTTCCTCTGGGGCGGTTTCCTC